>Ga0114129_10009258_pt1 | contig 14046 bp, 7 predicted proteins | sample RhiMetdeltSRZDD1_FD_80071 | JGI IMG/M metagenome (GOLD analysis project Ga0114129, IMG submission 80071) | Populus rhizosphere microbial communities from Tennessee, USA - Rhizosphere MetaG P. deltoides SRZDD1 (version 2) (version 2) | ecosystem: Host-associated > Plants > Roots > Rhizosphere >... | reverse complement strand
TGCATACGAAAAGTGGTAGGTGCAGCAAAACAGGAACTAACCCGCCAGTTCATTGGCGAATCGGTACTGCTTTGCATACTGGCTTTCCTGTTAAGCATCGCCCTGACAGCCTTATTACTTCCATTATTCAACCATCTGGCAGGAAAAACAATACAGCAAGGCATTTTCAGCAATATGCAATACCTGCTCATTTTGTTGCTGGCTGCCATTGGCATCGGATTACTGGCCGGCATTTATCCGGCCTGGGTACTATCATCGTTTAAACCAATTAGCGTATTAAAAGGCCGTTTTTCAACCGGCGCCAAAGGCATTGTACTGCGCAAAACGCTGGTGGTTTCGCAGTTCACTATTTCCATTGCATTGATCATCGGAACAATAATCGTATACAACCAGATGAACTATATGCGTAACCGCAACCTTGGTTTCAGCAAAGACCAGATGATGGTCATCGATACGCAGGGCGATCGTGCCAAAGAGGCGTTTAAGCAATCGCTCGCCGGTATTCCAAATATAAAATCAATAGCGCTTTCCTCAAGCGTGCCCGGTGGCGGCAATCCCGGCGCTTATTCTGAAATTGAAAACATAAAAGGCGATTTACAGGTTGCCAACCTCGATCTGTACTTTGTTGACTATGACTACATACCTCAATTCAAAATAAAAATGATAGCCGGCCGTGCTTTTTCAAAAGAATTTTTAACCGACACTACGCAGGCCATGGTATTAAATGAAGCAGCGGTAAAAATGTTCGGTTATACTTCTGCCGAACAGGCCATAGGCAAAAGGTTTAAACAATGGGGACGCGAAGGAAAGATCATTGGCGTAATGAAGGATTTTCATTTCCAGGCCCTGCAGGAACCTATTAAGCCGCTAAGCATGCGTATTGAACCCGAAGGATGCGAACTGGTTTCTGTAAACGTGGCCGCAGCTCATTTACCCGCCACTATCGCTGCCATTGAAAAGAGCTGGCAAACGATGATCCCCAACCGGCCCTTCAGCTATTTCTTTCTCGATGAATATTTCGACCGGCAATACCGCAGTGAAGAGCGGTTTGGTAAACTGTTCTTAAACTTTTCCATTCTCGCCATATTCATTTCGTGCCTGGGTTTATTGGGGCTGGCATCGTACAGCACCATGCAGCGTACCCGCGAAATTGGCATACGAAAAGTGATGGGCGCTTCTGTATCGAATATCATCAACCTGTTGTCGAAAGAGTTTCTGGTACTGGTTATTGTATCATTTTTTATTGCAGCGCCGGTTGCCTGGTATTTCATGCATCAATGGTTGCGCGACTTTGCCTACCGCATCAATATCAGCTGGTGGGTATTTGTTGCCGCAGGCCTTACCGCCCTGCTGATAGCTTTATTCACCATCAGCTTTCAGGCCATCAGGGCGGCAATAGCGAATCCGGTGAAAGCATTAAGAAGTGAGTAGGAAAAAGAACTTAAAACTTAGAACATAGAACTTAAAAGATATGTTTAAAAACTATTTAAAAACCGCGTGGAGAAGTATTGTTCGGAACAAAGCTTTTTCTGTTATCAATATCACCGGACTGGCCATAGGCATTGCCGCCAGTTTACTGCTATTGATCGTAGTGCAGTACGAACTGAGTTATGATACTTTTCAAAAAAATTACAAAAATATTTATCGGGTAGTTACGCAGGACAAATTCTCTGATGGCATTACCTACAACTCAGGCATACCGGTGCCTGCGCTGGAGGCACTGCGTGCCGAATTTTCCAATATACAATTCGCGGCTGTAAACCAGGTCGGTGGTCAGGTAACAGTTCCTGCGGCCGATAACCAGGCGGGCAATAAATTCATTGAAGAAAACGGTATTTATTTTTGCGAGCCGCAATTCTTCACTGTATTCAATTATAACTGGCTCGCAGGCGATCCGTCGGTTTTAAATGACCCCAACAGCGTAGTGCTAAGTCAAAAAACAGCAGCCAAATATTTTGGTAACTGGCAGCAGGCCATGGGAAAAACACTGATATTGCGCAATGCGGTATCGATAAAAGTGAATGGCATTATACAGGACCCGCCGGCAAATACAGACTTCCTTATAGCCGAACTGGTTTCAATGATCACCCTAAAAAACAATCCGAACCATTTTAGCTTTTACAACGACTGGCATAATACAAGCAGCAACTACCAGATATTTGCCCTGTTGCCCCCACATGTAAAAGCCACCGATATAAATAAAGCGCTGCTTAAATTCAGCAAAACTCATTACGAACCCATCAGTGCCAACTCGGTCAAATCGAATTTTCTGCAACCATTTTCCGACATGCATTTTGATCGCCGGTTCGAAACATTCGGCGACCATATTACCAGTAAAACCACCTTATTAACGCTATCGCTCATAGGCATTTTCATATTGCTGATGGCCTGTGTAAACTTTATAAATCTTTCAACGGCACTGGCAGTAAACCGTTCAAAGGAAGTAGGCATCCGAAAAGTATTAGGCGGTAACAGGTTGCAATTGTTTGCACAGATCATGAGCGAAACAGCTACCATTGTATTCTTATCGGTTGTGGTAGCGCTGGCTATTGTATATGTTGCCCTACCCTATATAAAACACATCGCTTCCATACAGGAGCAGCTTAGTGTATTTACAGTGCGCACCATCAGCTCGCTGGTTATACTTGGCCTTGTGGTAACTTTAATGTCGGGTTTATATCCATCCTTTGTAATGTCGAAATTCAATCCCATTGGCGCGCTGAAAAATAAACTGGCTAATGCCGGCGTGCGCGGGGTTTCATTGCGCCGGAGTTTGGTAGTGATGCAGTTCAGCATTTCGCAGGTATTGATCATTGCTACCGCTGTGGCCGTAAGCCAGATGAATTTTATTCAAAAAGCCGATCTTGGATTTAACAAAGAAGCCATCCTGCTGCTTAATGGAAATACAGACAGCGCTTCGCTTGCCAGGCTACCCGCTTTTAAACAACAATTGCTGCAAACACCCGGTGTACAATCGGTTAATTTCAGCAGCGACGCCCCTTCTTCCGACAATAACTGGTCGACCAATTTCAGCTACAACTATCAGCCCGACGAAAAGTTTCAGGTGAGCTTAAAGTTTGCTGACGTTGATTATATAAAAACATTCGGCTTACAATTGATCGCAGGACGAAACTATTCAGAAAGCGATACCAGCAAAGAAGTGGTCATCAATGAAACACTGGTAAAAAAATTAAGAGTGGCCAATGCCAATGAGGTAATTGGTAAATCAATCCGGTTGGGCCGGAATAAATGGTGCCCTATTGTTGGTGTGGTAAAAGATTTTAAATCAAGCTCACTACGCGACCAGGTAAAACCCATGATCATTTTAACCAGTAAACCATTTTATACCCTTACAGCCATTAAACTCAGATCGGCGCAATTACAAAAAAGCCGCGCAACGATTCAAAAAATATGGGACCAATACTTTCCTGAATATGCCTTCTCTGCCGGTTTCTTCGATGAGAACATCAACAAATTTTATCAGCAGGAAAGCCAGTTGTCGCTGCTGTATAAAATATTTGCGGGCCTGGCAATTTTTATTTCCTGCCTTGGCTTATACGGACTGGTGTCTTTTATGGCCGTTCAAAAAACAAAGGAAGTGGGCATTCGAAAGGTACTGGGCGCTTCGTTAGCCAGCCTGGTGCAATTGTTTTCGAAAGAGTTTACCATACTCATCATCGTATCGTTCTTTATTGCGGTACCGGTAGCGTGGTATGTAATGCAAACCTGGTTGAACAATTTTGTATACCGCATTTCAATAGGTGTTGAATTTTTTGCGATCGCTATCATTTGCTCAATGCTCATTGCCTGGTTGTCGGTTGGCCTTAAAGCAGTAAGGGCGGCACTGGCTAATCCGGTTAAGGCTTTACGTAGTGAGTAGGAAATAAGCCGTGCCACGGTTTCTCTGGCGACGAAAACGAACCGTGGCACGGCTTGCCGATTGACAATTGACCATTGACCATTCACGATAAAACCAAGTAGCATGTTTAAAAACTATTTCACCATCGCCTGGCGAAATCTTGTAAAGAACAGGATTTATTCGATTATCAACATCAGCGGGCTTGCCGTAGGCATGGCCGTGGCAACACTGATCGGCCTGTGGCTGTACGATGAAGTAAGCTACGACAAACACTTCCGCAACTACGACCGCATAGCGCAGGTAATGCAACACCAGACTTTCAATGGCGAAACAGGCACCCAGGAAGCCAACCCCGCTGTATTGGGCGAAGAGATCCGTCGTATTTACGGAAGCGATTTTAAACATGTATTACAGTCAACCTGGAATTATGATCACACCCTTGCCTATGGCGATAAAACATTTTTTAAACCCGGAAGTTGTTTTGAGCCAGGTGTAACTGAAATGTTGAGTCTGAAAATGATCAGGGGCACCCGCGATGGGTTAAAAGATATAAACTCCATTATGCTATCGGCATCCGTTGCCAAAACATATTTTGGCAACGACGATCCTTTGGGCAAAATGATCAAGATCGACAATAAAGCGACTGTTAAAGTTACAGGCGTTTATGAAGACCTGCCTGATAATTCTTCCTTTAATGACCTGAAGTTCATTATGCCGTGGGCTTACTATTTAAGGGAAACCAAATGGGTGCAAAAAATGGAGGATCCCTGGGGCAGTAACTTTACCCGCACTTTTGCTCAGATAGCTGATAATGCAAACATGCAAAAAGTATCGGCCAAAATCAGAAATGTAAAATTAAACAAGGTAAGCAAAGAAGACCGGCGATATAAACCGGTTATTTTTCTGCATCCCATGAACAAATGGCATTTGTATTCAGAGTTTAAAAACGGCATCATCATCGGCGGGCGCATCGACACGGTTTGGATGTTTGGCATTATAGGTGTTTTCGTATTACTGCTTGCCTGCATCAACTTTATGAACCTGAGCACGGCCCGTTCAGAAAAAAGAGCAAAAGAAGTAGGTATCAGAAAAGCCATCGGCTCATTGCGCAAACAACTCATTTCACAGTTTTTCAGCGAAGCGGTTATCATTGCCATCATTGCATTCCTGTTCGCGATATGTTTGGTAGTATTGATATTACCCTTCTTTAATTTCGTAGCAGAAAAAAAATTAACCCTGCCATGGAATAATCCTCTGTTTTGGTTAGCAAGCCTTTGCTTTACTGTAATAACCGGTTTAATTGCAGGTATGTACCCTGCCCTGTTCCTCTCCTCCTTCAACCCGGTAAAAGTGCTAAAAGGAACTTACCGCACCGGCCGGTATGCTTCTTTGCCCAGGAAAATACTGGTTGTAATGCAGTTCACCATTTCTGTTATATTAATTATCGGAACCATAGTAGTGTATAAACAAATTAACTATGCGCAAAACAGGCCTATAGGTTACAGCAAAAATGGCTTGATCACCATAAACGCTACTGAAGACATTCACAAACATTTTGAAACGGTTCGGTCTGAGTTAAAGAACAGCGGAGCCATTGCAGAAATGGCTGAATCAGGAAGCCCCACCACCGCCGTATGGAATACCAATGGGGGTTTCGACTGGGAAGGCAAAGATCCTTCGCTGGCTGTTGATTTCCCCAATAACGCGGTCACTTACGAATATGGAAAAACAATAGGCTGGCGTATTAAAGAAGGCAGGGATTTTTCAAGAGATTATGCTACCGATTCAGCCGCTTTTATTTTAAACGAATCGGCTGTAAAGTTTATAGGCCTCAAAGATCCGGTAGGTAAAATTATCAAATGGGAAAATAAACCCTATACTATTATTGGCATTGTGGAAGATCTATTGGTACAGTCGCCCTACAAGCCGGTGCGAGCCTCCTTATTTCATATTTCAACAAACTGGGAAAGTGTATTCACCATCAAAATGAACCCATCGTTAAGCGCCCGTGAAGCATTAAGTAAAATAGAACGGGTGTTTAAAAAATATAACCCCGCTATTCCATTTGAGCCCAACTTTGTTGACGAGGATTTTGCCAAAAAATTCGATAACGAAAAACGCATTGGCCAATTAGCCGCCTTCTTTGCCATACTCGCTGTGTTCATTTCATGCCTGGGATTATTTGGTCTTGCCTCATATGTTGCCGAACAACGTACCAAAGAAATCGGTATACGAAAAGTGCTGGGAGCAACCGTTTCGCGGCTGTGGCAAATGCTGTCGATAGATTTTATTGTGCTAATTATAATAGCCTGTTTTATAGCGGTACCTGTAGCCTGGTATTGTATGCATACCTGGTTGCAACAGTTCGACTATCGTACCAATATACCCTGGTGGGTGTTTTCACTAACCTGTACCGGAGCATTGGTAATTACTATACTAACCATCAGCTTTCAGGCTATCAAAGCGGCCATGAGTAATCCTGTGAGATCTTTACGAAGTGAATAACATTTCAAAATCAGCAACATGTTCAAAAACTATTTCAAAACAGCCTGGCGAAACCTGATAAAGAACAAGGTGTTTTCGCTGATCAATATTGCAGGGCTTTCAATTGGTATGGCAGCCTGCCTGCTCATACTACAATATGTAAGCTTTGAATTAAGCTTCGACCAGTTTAATAAAAATGCAGCTGATATATACCGGGTGGTAAACGATCGCTACCAGAATGGTAAACTGGTACAACATGGCACCATTACTTATTCGGCTGTTGGTGTTGCCATGAAAAAAGATTACCCCGAAATTGTGAATGCCACGCGTGTTATTCCCATAGGTGCGCCTATAATCAGTTATAATGATCAAAAGTTTGGAGGGTCTAACGCAGTAGCGGCAGACAATGCATTTTTAACCATGTTCAACTATCCGCTGCTGGCTGGTAATGCGGCAACTGCCTTAAAAGAGCCGAACTGCGTTGTGCTTACAGAAAAACTGGCACAGAAGTTATTTGGTATTAAAAACAACTATGGCCGGCTTATTGGTAAAACCATTGTACTGCAAAACGATTCCATACCCTACCAGATCAGCGGCATCTGCAGCAATGTTCCCGAAAACTCGCACCTGGGTTTTGATTTTCTGATGTCGTACATATCGCTATATAGCGGCAGCGGAAGTTATAAACAGGCGGAATATGATTTTACCGATTCAGATTTCTGGCATTATATTCAACTGCGGCCGGGCGCCAGTTATAAAAGCCTGGAAGCAAAATTTCCCGACTTTAGTCAAAAGTATTTTAAGGGCAACAAGGTATCGGGCAGCGATGAAAAATTTTACCTGCAACCTTTATCAAAAGCACATCTTTATTCTGATTACGAATACGAGATCGGCCGAACAGGCAGTGCAAGCGTAGTGTGGGGATTGCTAATCATTGCATTGTTCATCATTGTTATTGCATGGGTGAATTATATCAATCTCAGTACCGCCAAATCAATGGAACGGGCTAAGGAGGTTGGTATCAGAAAAGTGTCGGGAGCTACCAAAAACGGGCTGATACGCCAGTTCCTGGCCGAATCACTGCTTATCAATTGCATTGCCTTGCTGTTAGCTGTTGCATTGGTTATAATAGCACAAAACGGATTTAATCATCTTATCAATCATGAACTTTCTTTATCTTATTTATTTCAAAAGGGCTTAAGCGGTTTTAATATTACTGCGTCGCTAATTGCACTGATCATTGCAGGCATACTTATTTCAGGTTTTTATCCCGCCTTTGTATTGTCATCATTCAAACCCATTGCAGTGCTGAAAGGGAAATTTGTTACTTCTGCCAAAGGCATCTTTTTACGCAAGGGTTTGGTGATAGGTCAGTTTGCCGTAACAGTAGCATTAATTATCGGCTCAATTGTAGTGCAGCAGCAAATACGTTTTGTAAGTGAACAGAACCTGGGCATGAATATGGACCAGTTACTGATTGTTAACGGGCCCGAGCTTACCAAATGGGACTCTACCTTTATTAACCGGTTAAATAATTTTAAAGATGAATTGAAAAGCATGCCCCATATAAAAGGCGCCACCAATACCAACAGACCTTTTGGCATGGAGCTGTCGAGAGCTTTTGATGTACATCTCACAAACGATAACAGTGGTCGCAAGGTTGCCATGCGTAACCTGGGAGCATCCTATGACTTTTTAGATGTGTATGGAATAAAATTACTCGCCGGCAGAAATTTTTCACCAACAGACTATAATCCCGATTATGGAAAACTGCATACCACTGTAATCAATGAATCGGCTGCCAAACTGCTTGGCTTTTCATCGGTGAATGATGTAGTGGGAAAAACCATTAATATATTTAACAAAAAGTGGGATGTGATTGGTGTAATGAACGATTTTCATCATAAATCATTGCGCTATGTGGTTGAGCCGATTGTATTAATGCCTGCTTATAGCCCCGGTGATATTGTTTCGGTAAAAGTAGATACGAAAGATCTGCCGGCCACCATAGCTGCCATAAAGAAAAAATACGACGAGTTCTTTCCCGGCAATTTGTTTAATTATTTTTTCCTCAACGAACGCTTTAATGCCCAGTACAACGATGACCAGTTTTTTGGAAAAGTATTCGCTCTGTTTGCCGGCTTTGCCATTTTTATTGCCTGTTTGGGTTTGCTGGGTTTATCGTTGTTTGCTACAGCGCAACGCACCAAAGAGATTGGCGTTCGAAAAGTATTGGGCGCATCAGTATCGAACATTGTTACACTTTTATCGAAAGAATTTATAAAACTTATTCTTATAGCATTTGTAATCGCATCACCGGTTGCCTGGTATGTGATGCACCAATGGCTGCAGAACTATGCGTACCGCATTGGTATCAGCTGGTGGATCTTTGCCGGAGCCGGTTTAGTGGCGCTGATCATTGCATTAACCACCATCAGCTTTCAGGCTATTAAAGCAGCATTGGCCAATCCGGTCAAAGCATTAAGAAGTGAATAAGCAGGGCGACCATTCACAAGTATACCATGAAACAAACAACTATCAGCACAGTGGAAGACCTGCTGGCAGATGAAACATTCATTGCCTGGTATCATCGGTCAGATGAAAACGCCCTGCGTGAATGGAACGAGTGGATACTGGCCGGCATTACCAACCGGGCGCTGGCTGATGAAGCAATGAGATTACTGAACTATATTCGTGTTAAGGAAAAAAATATACCAGCTGAACAACTGAATGCAGCTGCCACCCGGTTAATGCAAACAATTACAAAGAATAATCAGGGCCATAATTAAATATCAGTCTATGATTGTAACATACCTTAAGATAGCCATCAGAAGCCTGCGCAGAAATACCACTTTTTCATTTATCAATATTTTCGGGCTGGCTTTAGGCCTGGCTGTTTGCCTGCTTATTACTTTGTTTGTAACAGATGAGTTAGCCTACGACAGGTATAACGAAAAAGCCGACCGCATTTTTCGCATACATGCCCACATAAAGTTGAATAATAATAGTTTTAATGCTGTTACGGTTCCTGCTCCACTCGGACCAAGCCTTGTAAAGGATTATCCCCAGATAGAAACAATGGTTCGTTTACTCCAATTTAAGAATAGTGATCTTTTAGTAAAAAATGAAACCATTCAGGAGCACAGAACTGTATATGCCGATTCAACATTATTCGATATTTTTAGCATCCCTTTTATTGCCGGCAATCCTAAAACGGCATTAGTACATCCCCGCTCATTGGTTATTACAGAGGGCATGGCTAAAAAATATTTCAATCGTGTTGATGTGGCAGGAGAAACGCTTTTGATCAATAATTCGGTCAATTATAAAATTACCGGAGTAATAAAAGACATGCCCTCTCAATCGCATTTTCATTTTGATTTTATAAGGCCTATGTCAGAGCTTGACCTGAGTGGGGATAACAACAACTGGCTGGGTAACAACTTTATTACATATGTAGTTGCCCGTAAAGGTGTAACTGAAAAAATAATTAATACATTTTTACAACAAAGCGTAAAAAACTACCTTGAAGCCGGGCTACAGCAGGTACTACACACGAGTTTAAAAGACCTTAAAAACGGTGATTATTTCAGCTATAAGGCCATGCCCTTAACTAAAATTCATTTACGCTCAAACCTGAGTTTTGAAATAGAGGCGAATGGAGATGTGCAATATGTATATATTTTTATTGTGGTTGCGGTTTTCATATTGTTACTGGCCTGTGTTAATTTCATCAACTTGTCTACAGCCCGTTTAGCCGGTCGATCTAAGGAAGTGGGCATTCGAAAAGTTTTAGGGTCTAGCCGCACCCATCTTATTTTACAGTTCCTGACGGAGTCTGTTGCTACAACTTTCATAGCATTATTACTGGCATTGCTGATAACAGGTTTACTGCTGCCCTACTTCAACCAGATATCAGGAAAAACAATCACTTTGGATTTGATACCACTAAAATATATTGTGCTTATAACGGGCAGTTCTATCATTTTGGTGGGAGTGCTGGCTGGTAGTTATCCTGCCTTTTATATGTCTGCCTTTAAACCCATTTCCGTTTTAAAAGGGAAAATAGCAACAGGTTTTAAAAGCGGATGGTTAAGAAATTCGTTGCTGGTATTTCAATTTGCAACAGCCATTATATTAATTATCGGCACGATAGTCATTTATAGTCAGTTGCACTTTATGAGAAATAAAAAACCGGGATATAACCGTGACCAGGTGCTGATATTGCACAACACCTATTCTTTAGGCAATCATGCAAAAAAATTTAAAGAGGAAGTATCAAAATTACCCGGTGTTGAAAAGGTTACCATGACCAAATGCCTTCCCACTTCTACTTTAAACGATATCACAGGAATAAACAAAGCCCCCACCATCAGGGCCAGCGAAGCACTTATAATGGGTTATTGGCATATCGATGCTGATTATATTCCTGCCATGGGTATGCAAATCGCTATTGGCAGAAATTTTTCACCGCTGTTGCCAACCGATTCTTCAACCGTGCTTATTAATGAAACAGCTGCAAAAATGTTAGAATTTGATAACCCGCTGAATAAAAAAATATATTTAGACGGCCGTGGCGAACCTGTTGCTTTTACCATAGTTGGGGTGGTAAAAGACTTTAATGCCGGTTCGCTGCGTAATAAAATAGAACCTATCGTGTTTCACCTGGCAGAGGAAAGAGGCGCTGTAGCATTGCGGGTAAACACAAAAAATTTGCAAACGCTCCTTGCACAGATCAAAAAAAAGTATGAAGCAACGACCAACATGGCGGATATGCCTTTTACTTACTCATTTATGGATACTGATTTTAATAACTTATTCCAAACAGAACAGCGTACAGGTAAAATATTCAGTTCGTTTGCAACATTGGCTATACTTATAGCCTCTTTGGGTTTATTTGGTTTAATCACATATGCAGCCGAACAGCGGGTTAAAGAAATTGGCATCCGAAAAGTGTTGGGGGCTACCATGAATAATATAATTCAACTAATGGCCAAAGATTTTTTGAAATTGGTATTGCTCGCAGCAATAATTGCTTTCCCCATTGCCTGGTGGATCATGAATAAATGGTTGGAAAACTTTGCCTATCGCACCCATATAAGCTGGTGGATATTTTCTATCGCCGGCGCTGTGGCCGTACTAATTGCAGTAATTACAGTCAGCTTTCAGGCCATTAAAGCAGCTGTTATGAACCCGGTGAATGCTTTACGAAGTGAATAAATGAGTGATGAGTTGGAAAGACAGGCATGAAGCACGGGCAGCTATTCACCATTGACCATTGACCATTCACCTTTACCCACTGTATCAAAACCGGACACTTTCTGTATCAAAAACGAACTCATTCGTATATAATCTGCTTATAGTATCTTGCAAATCATTGCTCTATAAACTGGCATGTATTGGGCGTACACAATGCTCGGAACTTATAAATCATAAACAAAATGATCGAACTGAAGCACATCTCAAAATGGTATCAGATAGGCGGAAAACCCACATTCATTTTAAAGGATATAAACCTCACGATCAATGAAGGAGAGTTTATTTCAATTATGGGCCCTTCGGGTTCGGGCAAATCAACGTTGCTGCACATTATAGGCATGCTCGACGATGCCTCGGAAGGTGAATATATTTTCCTGGATCAGCCGGTGCATGCGCTGAAAGAAAAGCAACGGTCGCAGATATACAAGCAACATATTGGTTTTGTGTTTCAGGCATATCACCTCATCGATGAGTTAACGGTATACGAGAACATCGAAACGCCACTCATATATCAAAATATAAAATCTTCCGAACGCAAAGCCATGGTGGCCGATATGATCGATCGTTTTAATATCGTAGGAAAAAAAGACCTCTTCCCTACCCAGCTTTCGGGCGGACAACAGCAACTCGTTGGCATTGCCCGCGCACTGATTGCCAAACCCAAATTGTTACTGGCCGATGAACCTACCGGTAACCTTAATTCAAAACAGGGTGAAGAAATTATGGACCTGTTTAAACAGCTGAATAACGAAGGCGTAACCATTATACAGGTAACCCATTCAGAAAAAAATGCCGCCTATGGCTCGCATATCATCAACCTGCTTGATGGACGCGTGGAGAAAGAACCCGAAACTCAGAACTAAGAACAAAGAACATAAAACAGCATTCATGCGATTCAGAAAAATATTCGCCCTTTTCAGTATAGCCATGATCGTTTATATGGATGGCCGGACACAAAGTATAACCGGCCGTCCATTAACGTTACAGGAATGTGTGCAAACGGCCATCACCAATAACCTCGATGTTAAGCAAAGCGATCTTGATATGCAGCGGGCCGGTGTTAACTGGCGCCAGTCAAAAGCCAACCTGCTGCCCAATATCAGTGGCCAAATTGATCATACCCTTAACCAGGGCCGCAGCATCGACCTCAGTTCAAACAGTTATGTGAACCAGCAACAAACCTCAGGCAGTTATTCATTATCGGGCAATGTAACCCTGTTCAACGGGTTACGGTTGCTGAATACGTTAAAAAGCAGTCAGTATGCCTATGAAGCCAGCAAAATGGAATTACAATGGCAAAAAGATCAGTTAATGCTGAAGGTTATACTGGCTTACCTGCAGGTGCTCACCAGCAACGATTTGCTGCTACAGTCGCAAAAACAGGCCGAAGTAACACAAAAACAGGTTGAGCGGCTGGAGATCATGAATGAGCAGGGTGCTATAAAACCATCTGACCTTACCGATATGAAGGGACAGCTGGGCGATAATAAAGTGTCTCTCATCAACAACCAGAATAATCTTGATGCAGCCCGTTTGAGCCTGGCGCAGCTGATGAATGTTCCTTATAACAGGAACCTGCAGGTAGAACGGCTGAGGGCCGATCAGTTCGATATGAATTACACGGCCACTACCGACAGCATCTTTAATATAGCATTGCAGCAACTGACCATAATAAAGGCGGTGGACCTTCGTAAAAAAAGTGCCGAAAAATCAGTGCTGGCAGCACGTGGCAACCTTTTTCCCTCGGTAGGGTTGGGAGCCGGTTTTTATACCCCCTACTCCAGCACATCCCGCGATTCATCTGACCGGAAAATCGAATATTACGATCAGTTAAGTAATAACTATCGTACATATGAGGGCGTGGGCATCAGCATTCCCATCTTCAATAACTTTCGTTATCGCAACCAGATATCCCTTGCCAAAATTGATTTAAAAAGTGCTGAATACACGGCTCAAACACAACAGATATCATTGAAGCAGTCTATTGAACGGGATTATTTTAATATGACCGCCGCACTGAACAGGTACCAGGCGCTGGTTGACCAGGTAGCCGCCTATGCCGAATCGTTCCGCGCCGCCGAAGTACGCTTCAATGCCGGCGCCTCTACTTCGGTAGATTATCTCATTGCCAAAAACAACCTCGACCGTGCCAATGTGAACCTCATCATTGCCCGCTATGATTATGTACTTCGCACAAAGATCCTGGATTATTACCAGGGGAAGCCGTTGTGGTAATATTGAATAATACTATCGTATTTGAAATCGTTTTTTTCCATAACTTAGTTGGCAGATAAGCGGAAGTAGCTCAGTTGGTAGAGTGGAAGCTTCCCAAGCTTCAGGTCGCGAGTTCGAACCTCGTCTTCCGCTCATAGTTATAAATCTGGTTATCAATAGCTTAATAGCTTCGCAGTTTTGTGGCAAAATCCAAAGTGACACACTAAGTG
>Ga0114129_10009257_pt1 | contig 14046 bp, 9 predicted proteins | sample RhiMetdeltSRZDD1_FD_80071 | JGI IMG/M metagenome (GOLD analysis project Ga0114129, IMG submission 80071) | Populus rhizosphere microbial communities from Tennessee, USA - Rhizosphere MetaG P. deltoides SRZDD1 (version 2) (version 2) | ecosystem: Host-associated > Plants > Roots > Rhizosphere >... | reverse complement strand
GTAGTGCTCCTCCTCACCTTTCGGTACATCCCGAATGACAGGGTCGGCATTGTGGAGCGTCTCTGGAGCCCGGCCGGTTCTGTGAAGACCGGACTCATCGCCCTCAACGGTGAAGCGGGATTCCAGCCCGAACTGCTGCGGGGCGGCTGGCACGTGCTGATGCCGTTTCAATACCGCATTCACAAGATGCCACTGGTCACGATTCCGCAGGGGAGAATCGGATACGTGTTCGCGCGCGACGGCCAGCCCCTCCCGCCCACACAGACGCTCGCTCAGAACGTAGCCGCCAGCGATTTTCAGAATGTCGGAGAGTTTCTGCGCGCCGGCGGGCAGCGCGGTCCACAACGGAAGATCCTCCGTGAAGGCACGTATGCATTGAATACCGCTCAATTCGTGGTCATTACGAGCGGCCGGGTCTACTTTCTTCCACTCGAGGCCTCGGAGACGGATACGTTCAAGCGGATGGCCGAGGTCGTTGCCGATCGCAATGGCTTCGAGCCGGTGGTGATCAAGGGGGCCGACGACGTCATCGGCATCGTGACCGTACACGATGGACCATCGCTGGCCGAGGGGCAGATTATTGCTCCCACCGTGGGTGACGATGCGACGAGTTCATCCACCTATCACAACAGTTTCCAGGACCCGGAGAAGTTCCTGCAGGCCGGCGGTCTTCGCGGACGTCAACTCCAGACTCTTGTTGAGGGGACTTATTACATCAACCGTCTCTTCGCGACCGTCGAGATGGTCCCGAAGACCGTTGTGGAAGTCGGCAATGTGGGCGTCGTCGTGTCGTACACCGGTGAGGCCGGCGTCGACCTGACGGGCGACCAATACAAGCACGGCGAGCTGGTCAAGAGACACACGCGGGGTGTGTGGAGTGAGCCCCTGCTCCCAGGCAAATACGCCTTCAACACCTACGCGGGCAAGGTGACGCTCGTGCCGACGACGAACTTCATCCTGAAGTGGAACAAGTCGGAATCGGGCTCGCACAAGTATGACGAGAACCTTTCCGAAGTGTCGTTGATCACGAAAGATGCGTTTGAACCGTCCTTGCCGTTGTCGGTCGTCGTCCACATCGACTACCGGAAAGCTCCGTTGGTCATCCAGCGATTCGGTGACATCAAACGTCTGGTCGAGCAGACGCTCGACCCTATGGTGTCCGCCTACTTCAAGAACATCGGCCAGACCCGGACGCTGATTCAGCTCATCCAGGATCGGAGCGCGATCCAGCAGTTGTCTGGCGAGCAGATGAAGGAGAAGTTCGCTCAATACAATCTCGAACTGCAGGAAGTCCTCATCGGCACACCGACATCGGGGGCAGTCGGAAGCCAGATCGAAACGATACTGACGCAGTTGCGCGCGCGCCAAATCGCCGAAGAACAGGTAGAAACCTACACGCGCCAGGAGAAGGCCGCGATGAAGGAGAAGGAGCTCCGGGAGGCCGAGTCCCGCGCGAAGCAGCAGACGTTCATCACCGAGTCGGAGCTGTCGATCAACATTCAATCGAATCAGGGGAAGGCCGAGTACGAGCGGTCTCGACAGGAGGCTGCCCGGATTCAGACGCTGGCGACGGCCGAAGCGGAGAAGATCAGGATTCTAGGCGAGGGGGAGGCGAAAAAGATTCAGGCAATCGCCGGAGCAGATGCTGAGCGAACGGCGCGCGTGGGGATCGCACAAGCGATGGCGATCGAGGAGCAGGTGCGCGCCTACGGCGGCCCGCGACTGCAGCTGACGCAGCAGGTGCTGAATCGGTTCGCTGAAGCGATTCAAGCGTCTCAGGTGGATGTGGTGCCGAAGATTCTCATCTCCGGACAGAACGGACAGGGCGGATCACCGATGACCGGGAACGTGATGGAGGCGCTCCTGACGCTCATGTTGTCCGAGAAGCTCGGCGCCGATGTTGGGATGACGTCCACACCACGGCAGCCCGCGGCGGAAGCGATCCGCAAGAAGGTTCAGGAGGACTTGAATCGATAAGGATCGACGCTCAATGTCTGATGGGCCACGAGCGAACAGCGCAGCCTTCTCCCAGAATCAATGCAGCATCCCGGATACCAGGCCCACGGGTCTGGTGCCGTGAATCAATGTCCAGACGCCGGTATCACTGTACTGCCACAAACCGCTCGCGCCGAAATTCACCAGGATCTCGTCCTTGCCATTCGCGTCACGATCGGCGAGCGCGATGCCGGCCGACGCCGCGGGGTGCAGAAACGCCCAGCCAGTCTGATGACGCCACTGCCAGATTCCCATACCGCTGCCGAAGTCCAGGACCAGCGACGCCTTGGCCGCCCCGATCGGATCGCCGGCCGCCATCTGCACTGGATGCTGCGCGTGCAGTGGCTCGTACGTCGTGTTGTTCCAGTAGATCCAGAGACCCAGGGATGGAAAGTCGATTACCACCTCGTCTTTTCCGTTCCCGTCCAGGTCTCCCGTCAGCAGGCGCGAAGGACTCTGGCCGTGCAGCAGTTTCCACGCGCTGTTGTTCATGAACACCCACAAGCCCATTCCCTGCAGATCGACGATCACGTCGTCGCCGTTCACTCCGTCGAGGTTTCCCACGGAGAGCCGCTGCGCATTCACGCCGTGCAGATGCTGCCAGGCTGAATTGTTGCGCCAGATCCAGACGCCCTGGCCAGGGAAATTCAACACGAGCTCGTCTTTGCCGTTCCCATCGAGATCGCCCGCGGCCACCTCCGTCGGGCTGGCGCCGTGCAGCTGCATCCACGTCGCGTGATTGAGCCACAGCCACACGCCATACGCCGGGCCGAAATCCATGACGAGGTCATCCAATCCGTTGCCGTCGACATCGGCGGCCGTCACCGACTCGGGGCTGAGGCCATGGATCTGGGACCAGTCGCTTCCAGCCACGCGCCAGACCCCGAGGCCCGGACCGAAGTTCACGGCGAGGTCTGCCCGAGGCCGCCACACGATCGCGTGCGTCCGGTACGTGTCCCCATGTCTCACCCGGGTACAGCCCGTGGCAACGCCAGAACGATTGACATCGCGAGCCAGGTAAGTCTCGAAGCCTGGGAGCGCGCCGAGGTCCATCAACGGGCCGCCGACACGCTTTGCCCCTGTGCCCACCATCAAGCCTTTGTCGTTCACCCCGTACGGAAAGAAGTCGGCGAATGTGACAAACCCGGATAGGGCGGACCACGAAAACCCGGTAAACGATCCGGTAATCGGCACCGACGAGGAGTCGACGCCAACCACCTGACCCGTATTGCTGACACCCTCGACATCGACCTGCGCATTGGCAATTCCGGTCGGCCAGCCGAGATTCTCCAACCCTCGCTCCGGGGTCCACACGAAGGGATGGCGAGGGAGCGGCTGCCCTGTCGCCACTGGCCCACCACTGCCAGCGATCAGGCCGGCGTCGTTGATGGCACCGCCAAAGCTCACAGGACCGCGTACGTCGGCCATTCCCCCTGCCGCGGTCCAGCGGAAGGCGCGGTACGATCCCGAGACTTGACGAGAACCCGTGACAACACCCGCGTCGTTGATGTCACGGGCCTGACTGACAGACCCGCTCTGCGCGATGTCGACCATTCCCGTCGCGGGGCTCCAGAGAAACGCGCGAGACTCATAGTTCTGGGTTCGACTTTCCCCAACCACCTGGCCTGCGTTGTTGATGCCCCAGGCCATGCTTTCTTCCCGCCCCAGGTTCCCGAGATCAACCATGCCGCCGGCTGGCGTCCAGATGAAGGCGCGCTGACGCATGGGAACCTCGCCGAACGGCGTCATGGCAAGGCCGACGACCTGACCGCGGTCGTTGATGGCATGGGCACAGGCCTCCCAGCCCTCGAACATGGGAGGCAGATCGATCATCCGCCATGGTCCCTGCGCGTGAGTCTCTTGCGCGATGGCCGAGAGCGCGACGAGAAGGACGAATACGCCTGCTGTGAAACGATCGCCAGACGACCATGAGGCCGCACGCTTCATGTGTTCCGCCCCGAGCTGTCTTACTCTGTGATCCAGGACGGCCGTAGGAGTGCCCGACCTCGTCCCGCGATGGCTGTAGAAAGTTGTTATGTGACGCGCGAGGTCGTCATCATACCGCCGGGGAAGGAGTGCCTGGCGAAAAATTGTTGAGCTTTCGACGGAGTGCGGATTTCAGGCACGGCGCGTCACAAACCGGGCATCTGAAGCGCTCGCACCCGGCCGCTTATGCCAGGAAGGACCCGAAGAGTAATTGAGGTTGGAATACCGGTACGGGGATTCGAACCCCGGTCCCGTGGCTGAGAACCACGTGTCCTGACCCCTAGACGATACCGGCACGTCACCAGGAACTTTCAAGTGTACAGACCCCTCCCGGCACCGTCAACCGACGCCCTTTCCCGGCGGCGGCAGGTATCATGACGGGATGCGTTTTCTGCTGGGGCTGGTGCTGATCCTGCTGCTCGCGGCCGGGGGGACCTACGTCGTCGCCGGACGGATGGCAGGGCCCGCGATTCAGATCAACAAGCCGGAGAAGGTCGTCGGCATGTCGGCGCCGCTCGAGGTCGACGTGCAGGCGCCCGGCGCGCACCTCGAGGATCTGCGCATCGTGCTCGAGCAGAACGGGAAGCAGGTTCCGCTGTTCACACTGGCCGATCAGAAGGGGGCGCAGCTCCGCCAGAACGGCCCCGATCGCTTGGTCGTCTCCCGCGAGATCGGCAAGCAGGCGGTGCCCGAGCTGCAGAGCGGCAATGCGTCGATCGTGGTGACGGCCAGCCGGAAGGTCGTCTACGGGATCCGCACCGTCGAGTCGACCGCGCGGCACGACTTCAGGGTTCGCCTCGAACGTCCGCGCGTGTCGATCGTGTCGACTCATCACTACGTCAACCTTGGCGGCGCCGAGATGGTGGTCTATCGGGCGACTCCCGAAGACGTGACGTCAGGCGTCCTGGTGGGCGACCTCGAATACCCCGGATATCCAGCCTCCGGCGCGGCGATCGAGGGCGTGAAGATCACCGACCCGGCGCTCCGCGTGGCGTTCTTCGCCCTGCTGCACGACCAGGATCTCAAGACGCCGATCCGGCTGTTCGCGCGCGACGAAGCGGGCAACACCGCCCGCGCCGACTTCGAGTCGCGCGTTTTTCCGAAGCCGTTCAAGCGCAGCAAGATCGACGTGACCGACCCGCTGCTCGACCGCGTGGTGCCGGCGATTCTCGAAGGCACGACCGAGGTGAAGCCCGAAGGGGACAATCTCGCGAAGTTCCTCGTCATCAACAGCGAGCTGCGGCGCAAGAACAACGAGAAGATCGCGTCGTTCGCCGCCCAGAGCAAGCCGGAGCTGCTGTGGCGCGGCGGGGTCTTTCATCCCTTCGGGAATACGGCCGTGGAATCGGCGTTCGCCGATCACCGGACTTACATCTACAAGGGGAAGGAAGTCGATCAACAGGTCCATCTCGGCTTCGATCTGGCGTCCTTCACGGGCACGCCGATCGTGTCGGCGAACCGCGGCATCGTCGTGTTCGCCGACGAGCTCGGCATCTACGGCAACTGCGTGATCATCGACCATGGCATGGGCGTGCAATCGCTGTACGGGCACCTGTCGACGATCGACGTCAAAGCGGGGCAGACCGTCGAGAAGGAGCAGCAGATTGGCCGCAGCGGCATGACCGGAATGGCCGGCGGCGATCACCTGCATTTCACGATGCTCGTGAACGGCCGCATGGTGAACCCGGTCGAGTGGTGGGACGCCCACTGGATCGAGGATCGGATTCTCCGGAAGCTCAGGGCGGCGGGAGCGGGAACCTAGATCGCCCACCCTTCCAGACAGACATGCCAACGATGCCAAGACTCCCCTGCCTGCCTGGTTTCATCGCGGCCCTCGCTGCCGTCCTGCTCGTGACCGCGGCGGCGTGCAACCGTGAGGGGCCGCCGAAGCGAACGCCGCCGGCGGACGCGAAGCGCGTGGACGCGGCGACCGCCGGAAAGGTCACGGGGAAGGTGCGGCTCGACGGCACGCTGCCCGCGAACGCGCCGATCAAGCTCGAGGGCGACCCGGTGTGCCGGCAGGCCCACAAGGACGGTGCGACGTCCGAGACCTACGTCGGGGAGAACGGCGGCCTCGGGAATGTGTTCGTGTACCTGAAGGAGGGGCTCGGACAGTACTATTTCGACGTGCCTTCCCAGCCGGTGAAGCTGGATCAGAGCGGCTGCATGTACAAACCGCACGTGTTTGGCGTCCGAGTCGGCCAGAACATCGAGATCATCAACAGCGACGCAACCGGACACAACGTCCACGCGCTGCCGAAGGCGAACCAGGAGTTCAATTTCAGCCAGCCGATCAGGAACCAGAAAGATACCCGCTTCTTCACAGCGCCGGAGGTCATGGTCCGGTTCAAGTGCGATACGCACAACTGGATGTCGGCCTTCGCCGGCGTGGTCGACCATCCGTACTTTGCGGTCACGGGCGCCGGCGGGACGTTCGAGCTCGAGGAGGTGCCGGCGGGGACCTATACGATTGAGGCGTGGCATGAGACACTCGGCACCCAGACCCAGCGCGTCACGCTGACTGAGAAGGGCACGGCGGACGTCGCGTTCACGTTCAAGGCGGAGGTGCGGTGAGAACGACCGCGGTGGTGGAGATCGGCGCGAGGTCGCGGGCGACGGATTATGTCGCGCTGGCCAAGCCGCGTCTGAACGTGCTCGTCGTGGCCTCGACCGTGGCCGGCTACGCGATGGCCCACGGCAACACCGGCGACATCGCCACCCTGGGATCAACGGTCATCGGCACCGCCCTCGTGGCCGGAGGTGCCTCGGCGATCAATCAGGTGATCGAGCGCGAGCCCGACGGTCTGATGCGCCGCACCCGCCTGCGGCCGCTTCCGGACGGACGGCTTGGAACCGCCGAAGCGCTGGCCTTCGCCGGGATCATCTCGGCCCTCGGCCTCCTCACGCTGGCCACGGCCGTCAACGTCCTCAGCGCCCTCGTCGCGCTCGCCACCCTGGTCAGCTACGCCGTCATCTACACGCCATTGAAGCGGCGGACTTCATTTTCGACGGTGATCGGCGCCATTCCCGGTGCCTTGCCGCCGGTAATCGGCTGGGCCGCCGCCGACGACGCGCTGTCCCAGGGAGCGTGGGTGCTGTTCGCCATCGTCTTCCTCTGGCAGCTGCCGCACTTCCTGGCGATTGCCTGGATGTACCGCGAGGACTACGCCCGTGCGGGCTTCCCGATGCTGCCGGTGGTCGAGCCCGACGGCCACAGCACGGCGCGCCAGGCCGTCGTGTACACCGCGGCGCTGCTGCCGGTGGCGCTCGCTCCGACCCTCGTCGGGATGTCAGGCCGGCTGTACTTCGGGGCCGCGCTGGCGATTACGCTGATTTTCCTCGGCGTTTCGATTCGCTTTGCCTTGACCCGTGCGGTGCGCGACGCGCGGCGGCTCTTCTTGGCCTCGATCATCTATCTCCCCATCCTCTGGGCGATGATGATCGTCGACCGTACCTAGTACTCGCAACGCGTCAACCGTCATGAGCTTGTCGGTCTCGGACCTTCCGCTCGTGAACGCCTCCCTCAACGGCGTCGCGACGGTGCTGCTTCTGATCGGCTATGTCTGCATCCGGCGCCGCCGGATCGTCTGGCACCGCGCCGCGATGGTCTCGGCGTTCGTGACCTCGGTGCTGTTTCTGGTCAGCTACGTGGTCTACCACGCGCACGCCGGCTCGAAGCCCTTCGGCGGGCAGGGCGCGATCCGCGCCGTTTACTTCACCATCCTCATCACGCACGTCGTGCTCGCCGCCACGATTCCGCCGCTCGCAGGCGTCACGCTCTGGCGGGCGTATCGGGGCCGGTTCGATCGGCACGTTCCGATCGCGCGGTGGACGCTGCCGGTGTGGCTTTACGTATCCATCACCGGCATCATCGTGTACTGGATGCTGTATCGGATGTAGTGGTAGACGTTTATCGATAGAGCAGGTACTTCGCGCGCATCAGGCGCCACCGTCCCTCGGCGGCTGACCACGATGCCGCGATCGCGGACGGATCGTCACCCGCCCGAATCCGCGCGATGCTGTCGCGCGACCCGAGCAGCCGTTCGGCCGCCTCGAGCTCGTACTTCGAGCCATACAGCTTGTTCAGGGCCGCGGCGAGCTCGACGCCAAGGCGAACCGGACGGAGCGCCGACCGGTCGGTGACGACGATGAAGACCCCCTGGCATTCCTCTTTGGCGTACTTGCTCGTAGCCGGCGTGAATCGCACCGGGTAGAAGCGGACGCCGGGCACGTTGCGGGCGTTCAGCAGCTCGGCGAGCTGGACGCCGTCGATCCAGGGCGCGCCAATCTGTTCGAACGGCGTGTCGGTGCCGCGGCCGACCGAGATATTCGTGCTCTCGATCGCGCCGACGCCCGGATACACCGTCGCCTGCAGGAGGTTGCGCATGTTCGGCGACGGGTTGATCCAGGGAAGGCCGGTGTCGTCGTACCAGCGGTTCCGGTCCCAGTTCTTCATCGGGATCACGGTGAGGTTCGCGCCAATCCTGTTCTCGCCGTTGAACAGCCGCGCGAGCTCACCGAGCGTCATTCCGTGCCGCACCGGCATCGGTGGAAAGTACCCCGTGAATCCGACGGCGGCCTTGTCGAGCGCGGGGCCTTCGATCTGGAACCCGTTGATCGGGTTGGGCCGATCGAACACGTACACCGGCAGGTTCCTCCTGGCCGCCTCCTCCATGACGTAAGCCATCGTCGTCATGTAGGTGTAGAACCGCGTGCCGATGTCCTGCAGGTCGATGGCGATCGCATCGAGGCCGTCGAGCATCGCGGCGGTCGGGCGCCGCGTATCCCCGTAAAGAGAATGGATGACGAGGCCGGTCTTCTCGTCCTTCTCGGACGGTACGTTGGCGTCGAGGATGCCGCGAATGCCGTGCTCGGGACTGAAGAGCGCCGACAGGCGGACATCTTTTGCGGCCTGAATCAGGTCTATGGCCGACGTGCCGTCGCGGCCGCGACCGGTGTGGTTCGTCACCAGCCCGACCCGCTTGCCGCGGAACACGTTGAACCCGTCCGCCCGCAGCGAATCGAGCCCGCTCTGGACCGGCGGCGAAGGCCTGGGCGGAGGCGGCGTGCCCGCGCCGAAGTCGCGCCCGGTGAACATCGCCGAGCGGGCAGCGGGAGGCGCCGCGGTGAGCGCAGAAGCGGCGATTGTCGCGACCCGCGCCCGGAGCGGCGTCACGTCCCCCTTGCCTTCCGGATGCACGCGGTTCGAGAGGAACACCACGAACATCGAGGTGGCGGGATCGATCCACAGCGAGGTGCCGGTGAAGCCGGTGTGCCCGAACGACCCGAGCGGCAGGAGCTCCCCCCGGTTCGACGAATAGCTGGAATCGACGTCCCACCCGAGCGCGCGCAGGTTCCGGTCCTCCGCGGCCGGCACCGGCGTCGTCATTTTCGCGACCGTGAGCGGCGCCAGCACCCGGACTCCTCTGAAGCTGCCGCCGTTGAGCAGCATGCGGCAGAAGATCGCCAAGTCCGCGGCCGTGCCGAACAGGCCGGCATGTCCGGCGACCCCGTCCATGCGCCGCGCGGTCGGATCGTGGACGACGCCGCGCAGCATCGTCATGCCGGGGCCCTCGCACGGCCACCCGTACGGCGTGCAGTTCTCGGTCGGAGCGATCCTCGCCGCCAGCGTTGCCGGCGGCTTGAACATGGTGTCGTTCATCGCCAGACGCTTGAAGACCCGCTTCTGCACGAACTGATCGAGCGGCTCGCCGCTGACCCGGTGGACGATCTCGCCGAGCAGGAAGAAGTTGATGTCGCTGTAGACGAACCGTGTGCCCGGCGGCGCGGTGGGCACCTCTTCGACGGCCAGCCGGATCGCCTCCTGGGTCCCGTGCCAGCTGTCGCCGAGGTCGACGTCCGGCCTCAGCCCCGAGATGTGCGTGAGCAGGTGGCGGATCGTGATGTCAGCCTTGCCGTAGCGCTCGAATCCCGGGATGAAGGTCGAGACGCGATCCACCAGGCGCAGCTTGCCCTGCTCGATCAGCAGCATCACGCTGGTCGTCGTCGCCACTACCTTCGTCAGCGACGCCAGATCGAAGATCGTGTCGAGCGTCATCGGCTCGCGTGTCGGCTGCAGCGCGCGGTCGCCGATCGCCTTCTGGTAGACGATGCGATCGCCGAGCCCAATCAGCACGACCGCGCCGGGCAGGTGCTTCTGCCCGATCTCCCCCCGGATCAGCGGCTCGATCGCCTCGAGCTTCTCGAGGTCGATCGCGGTCGCAGACGAGCGCGGCTGGGCCGAGACCGGCACCCCGGCGCCGGGCCAGACCGACCACGAAATCACGAGTGCCGCGACGATCGCGGCGACCGGGTGCTGTCTCATTCGCGTACCGGAAAGATTACTGGGAAAGCCGCGTATCCGCACGCATCCGGCCGTCGGTCGCCTGCAGGAAGAAATCCTCCCACTGCCGGCGGATGCGATCCAGCTTCGCCACCTGACCCGAATCGACCGCCCTGCCGCCGCCGACGATATAGATGAAGGCCTGACGATGAACCCTGGATGATTGAGCGGACGAGGGGGAGCGCGTACCGTGAATCGCGATCACGTCGTCGATCAGCACGTCGCGCCTGGTGCCGTTGAACGTGATCCCGACCTGCGGCGCGGACTCCCTGTCCTTCTGCTGCGACATGTTCGTCGGACTCTGGACGTAGAAGAACGTCGGGACCTCCGACGGGCTCACCAGTCCCATCGCGTACTGGTCGAGCCGGCTGTACCGGCGGACGGCCGCGGTGGTCCTGAACGACCCGCCGCCGAGGTCCTCGATGTCATTGCCCTCCATCACCGAGGCGTCGGAATCCATGAAGAAGCTCCAGTGCGATCCGTCGCGCCCGAGCAGCTCCTCGGATCGCTGGCCGGTGTGATCGCGGAACTCGAGATAGGCCAGCCAGCGATGCCCCACTTCCTGACCGAGCACGCTGAGCGTGTTGTTCTCCCCCAGGAATCGCGTCGTCGGATCGTCGGGATACTTCGAGAGCCGATCCATCAGCGTGTAGCTGCGCAGCCGGCCGGCGCTGCCGAACTCGCGCGAGACGTCGAAGATGTCGACGCCGATGCCCTGGATCTCATTGGCGACCGTCGACTCGAACGCGAAGGTGCCCCCCGATACGACCGGCGTGTCGGTCCAGATGACGAGCTGATCGAACGCGTCGGGGTGGGCGCGGTAGAACGTGACCGCGGCCGCGACCACGTCGAGATCGGGGTTCTCGGAGAACCGTTCGCCGACCGCGGTCCCGCCGCCGGAGGTCGGACCCTGAGCGCTCAGGTCGATCGCGCGGAAGTCCAGGGTCTGGCCCGGGGACACGCCGATCACCGCGTCGGTCAGGGTGATCCCGGCGGCGAATCGCATCTCGATCGTGCCGTCCGGCAGCAGCGTGGTCTGCGTGGTGGTGATGCGCGTCGAGTCGAACCCGCGAACGCCACACCAGGTGACCGTGTACTGGTCGCTCGCCGCGTTCACGAAGACTCCCCCGCCCGTGCTTGGATCGAGGTCGGCGAGGAAGACCGCGACGCGCGGCGGCCCGGTGAGGAGCCGGCCGACGCTGCGATCGGTGCTGGCGTTGTCGCCCTGCCGGAACGTGATGTTGCCATCGGAATTGACGAAGGCGGTCCGCTCGCTGCCGGAGAAAAAGGGAAAAGAGAACGAGACGTCGGAGCGAACCGTGTCGTCGTCGGTCAGCGTGACGCGGTTGCCGATCGGCGAACGGAAGGCGGCGTCCGTCTGCCGGACGTCGTAGCCGCCCGAGCCATTCCGGCTGAACCGGAGTCCCTGTCCCTTGAGGTCGAAGGTGTTCGCGGGAACGATGACGTCGCCTGCATCACGAATCACCGCGACGTCACCGACGTCCGAGGTCGTGGCTGCGGCCGGACCGAGAGTCGTGGGGGCAGCCCGCCGATCGACGGCCTGCTGGTGAATCCAAAGCGATTCGAGCACCCGCCAGCGCGGCGAGGGATCGATTTGACCGATCTTGGAGGAAGGTGTGGCGACCGCCCCCGGGCGTTCGGGCTCGAGCTCTTCGGCGCGGACGGCGGCGCAGGGATCCCCGGACGTGCCGCCGTTTGAAGGCGGGGGCGGGGTCGAACCGCCGTCCTCCCCCCCGCCACAGGCTATCGAACAGAACAGCAGCAGCGCACAGAGCGCTGCTTTCACTTGAGGTCCTTCATCTGCTCCAGGATCTTCTTGGCATCAGGGAGCTCCCGCGCGCTCGGCGACGCGCCCGCGACGAACTTCTCGAGATCCGCCTTCGCCTCGGGCAGCTTCTTCGCCGCGAGGTTGGCGCGGCCGCGGTAGTAGTACAGCGCGGTCTCGGTCGGGAACTGCGTGATCAGCTTGTTGATCAGCGTCAGCGCGTCGTCGGTCTTCTGGTCGTTGATCTGGCCGATGACGATGTTCATGTAGGGGAAGGGATCCTTGACCTTGGTGATGTCCATGCCGAGCAGGACCTTTTCCCCTTCGGCGCGCTGACCGGCCTGCATGAGGAGCTCGCCGAGCGCGACCTGCAGATCGGCGTTCGACGGATCGATCTCGACCGCCTTCTTCAACTGCGCGGCGGCCTGGCCGGCCTGGTTCTCGGCCGCGTAGGTCTGCGCCACCGCGCCGTAGACCTGGGCGCGGAACGGTGCCTGGGCCTGCGGATACTTGGCGAGCAGATCCTCGTAAACCTTCCGCGCCTCGGCGGCCTTCCCGGCCTGCATCAGCCCGGCGGCTTTCTGGATCTCGCCGCTGATGAGGGCGTCGTGGTCGACCGGCTTGCCAAGCTTGACTTCGGGAACGGAGACCGTCCCGTTCTCGCCGACTTCGACGTCGACGCTCTTCTCCTCGAGTCCCTGCTTGCCGCCGAAGAACATCTTCCACTTGCCGGCGGCGAGGTTCTCGACCTTCCATTCCCCTTTGTTGTTGGTCTTGGTCTGCTGGAACGGCTTGTCCATGCCGTCCATGACCGCGGCGACGATCACGTCGCCGAGCGCCTGGCCCTGTTCGTCGACGACCTTCCCCTGGGCTTTCGACTTTCCCCGATTCTGGGCCGTTGCCACGGCGCTGACCATCAGCACGCCAACGAGCACGACTGCCATTCGCCTTGCCGTCATCACACACCCCCGAGCCGCGACACCGGCTCAAATTCGCAGCAGTTACGAACGTTCAAGTCTAGCAAAGGACCGGAAGAACGGCTCAGCGGACGAACCGATCGAAGATGTCCACGAGTTCGGCGAGTTGCCTCGACCGCTCCTCGTCGCCGCGGGCCGCGCCCTGGGGGACGCATTCCCGGACGTGGAAGGTCAGGATCGCCACGCTGACGCGGTTCATCGCCGCTTCGGCGGCGGCGAGCTGCTGCAGGATCTCGATGCAGCGGCGCGGCTCCTGGACCATACGGCGGATGCCGCGAACCTGTCCTTCGATCCGGTTCAACCGCGTGACGAGGGCCTGCTGCTGGCTGGCGTCGAGCATGCTTTCAATATAGATCGCTTGCCCTGAGCGAGCCGGAGGCGAGTCGAAGGGCTGTTCGACTCGCGTACGACGTGAGCTCGCTCACGGTGAGCGGGGTCGCGGAGTCGTAGTTTGGGAGCTGGCCTTACCGGGGGCGCACTCGGGACGGGTCGGACGGGCGCAGCGATGGGCACGCGTCGGGCTCGACGGTCCACATCATATTGGCGATGCGCCAGCCAGCCTCCTCCTTCACCATCTCGAACACGTCGATGCCACAGTGGCTGGTCTTGCCGCCCTGCCAGAACTCGTAAGGCGTCCAGACCACCGCGAGCTTTCCCCGTACGTGGACAACCGGATCCCAGTAGCGCTCCCTGTAGTCGCCGGGCTTTGCCGTGTCGGGGCTGAACACACGACGCGTGACCAGCGTTCCACCCGACGGCGCGGGGCGCTCGACGATGGTGGAGCCGGCTTCGAGCCGAAGCCGGGACAGTGCGGCGAAGTCGTTCGTGGAGATCGCGTTCATGAACCCGTCGACGACGGCGAGAACAGCTTCCGTTTCCGGCGGTGGTGCGGTGGTCTGGCCGACGGCCCCCCGGCAACAGGCAAGGCTCAGGACAATGGCGGACGACCAGGTACGGAG
>Ga0114129_10009256_pt1 | contig 14046 bp, 11 predicted proteins | sample RhiMetdeltSRZDD1_FD_80071 | JGI IMG/M metagenome (GOLD analysis project Ga0114129, IMG submission 80071) | Populus rhizosphere microbial communities from Tennessee, USA - Rhizosphere MetaG P. deltoides SRZDD1 (version 2) (version 2) | ecosystem: Host-associated > Plants > Roots > Rhizosphere >... | reverse complement strand
GCCTTTTCCTGGTAGTAGCTGCCAATCAGGTGATAGCCCTGCGGGTTGTTGGGGTCGAGCTCCGCCGCCTTGTTGAAGGCCTCCATGGTCTTGTCGAAATCCCCCTGGCGGTTGTAGTAGCCGGCGATCGAGTTCCACACGGTGGGGTCGTTCGGGCGGGCGTCACGCGCCTTCAGCAGCGCCGCTTCGGCCTCCTCGTAGCGCCCGGCGTCCTCGTAGATCTTCGAGAGCTGGAAATAGGCCGTAGGCTCGTTGGGGTCCATCGTGATCATCTTCTGGACGATGGGCTCGGCCTGGGACGGGTCGTTCAACTTGTCGGGGGCGTAGGCCGCGACGATGTATTCCATGGCGCGGCGCTTGATCAGCGGATCCTTCGACTGTTCCGCGGCTTTCGTATAGTTTTCGATCGCCTTGGTCATGTAGGCGTCGTTCTCGGGCTCTCCCTTGCGGGCCGGCTTCCAGAGGTTGTCGTAGCTGTTGCCGAGGAAGAAGTAGGCGGCGAGGAAATCGGGCGCGGCTTCGGTGTTGGGCTGGGCGGCGATGACCGCCTCGTAGCGCTCGGCGGCTTCGCGCCAGCGCTGGCCCCGGTAATGATCGTTGGCCTCCTTGAAGGCTTTCATCGCCTTCAGGTTCCGGAACGAATACTTTCCACAGCCGGCCGTGGCGCTGCTCAGCCCGATGACGAGCACTGCGAATGCCATCGACGCCGACCGAATACGCGTCTTCATGTTCTCCCTCGAGGCGCGGACACCACGTGCGCGCTGAAAAGTGGGTATTAGAATGGTGCAGGCACGAACGCGGAGGGCTTACCCGGCCTGAACCGCGTCAGTATAGTGAACCAAAAATCGCGCCGTCAACCTGGCGCCGCAAGGGGGACGGGCGCGTTTGGCAGGCCGATACGGCTGTCGGTCACCCGTGGCAGTCCCCCTTTCATCCCGTCGAGACTTAGACACCGACTTCCATGATCCGGTTCGAGGACCTCGTCGAGAAAGTGCGGGCCAGCAACCCTGAGGCCGACACCGAACTGCTGAGGCGCGCCTACATGTTCTCGGCGTTCGAGCACAAGGGACAGGTCCGGCACTCGGGGGAGCCGTACCTCGTCCATCCGCTCGAGGTCGCGGATCTGCTCGCCGACATGAAGCTGGATGTGGTCGCGATCGCCTCCGGCCTGCTCCACGACATCGTCGAAGACACGCACACCCCGATCGAGCGGATTCGTGACCTGTTCGGCGTCGACATCGCCCATGTCGTCGAAGGGGTCACCAAACTCGGGTCGATCCAGTTCTCGTCGCGCGAGGAGCGGCAGGCGGAGAACTTCCGCAAGATGCTGCTGGCGATGGTCGACGACATCCGCGTGATCCTGGTCAAGCTCGCGGACCGGCTCCACAACATGCGGACGCTCCACCACCTTCCCGAGGAGCGCCGGATCAAGATCGCGCAGGAGACGCGCGACATCTACGCCCCGATCGCCAACCGCCTCGGGATGAGCAAGGTCAAGAACGAGCTCGAGGAGCTGTCGTTCAAGTACCTGGAGCCGCAGGCCTACGAGTCGCTGCGCCAGCGCGTCGAGGCGCGGCGCCGCGCCACCGAGGGGATGATCGAGGAGCTGCGCAAGACCATCACCGCCAAGCTCGAGGACGCCCAGGTTCCGGTCATCCACATCGACGGACGCATCAAGCGTCTGTTCAGCATCCACCAGAAGCTGAAGCGCCAGAAGATCGATCTCGAGCAGGTCTACGATCTCGTGGCGCTGCGCATCATCACCGGCTCGGTGCGGGACTGCTACGCGGCGCTCGGGATCATCCACCAGACCTGGGCGCCGGTGCCGGGACGGATCAAGGACTTCATCGCCATGCCGCGGCCGAACGGCTATCAGTCGCTCCACACCTCGGTGGTCAGCGAGCGCGGCTTCCCCTTCGAGGTGCAGATCCGGAGCGCCGAGATGCACCGCATCGCCGAGGAGGGCATCGCCGCGCACTGGAAGTACAAGGAAGGGCGGGTCGGCGCGGATCGCGACGAGCAGTACTTCCTGTGGCTGCGGCAGCTGCTCGAGTGGCAGCAGGAGGTCCGCGACCCTCAGGAGTTCCTGCAGAACCTGAAAATCGACCTCTACCCCGAGGAGGTCTACATCTTCACGCCGAAAGGGGAAGTCAAGGCACTGCCGCGCGATGCCACGCCGGTGGATTTCGCCTACGCGATCCACACCGACATCGGGCACCAGTGCGTGGGCGCCCGCGTGAACGGCAAGATGGTGCCGCTCCGCACCCGCCTCCGCAACGGCGACATCGTCGAGATCGCGACGACGCCGGGGCACAAGCCGAGCCGGGACTGGCTGAACTTCGTCGCGACCTCGCGGGCGCGCAACAAGATCAAGCACTTCATCCACTCCGAGGAGAAGATCCGCAGCCTCGAGCTGGGGCGGAAGCTGTTCGACAAGGAGGCGCGCCGGTTCGGCCTGAACGTCGCCAGGCTGACCGAAGGGGAGCAGTTCGCGGCGATGCTGACCGAGGGGGGCTACCAGAAGCCCGACGAGCTGTTCACCGCGATCGCCTACGGCAAGCTGTCGGCGAAGGCGGTGCTGGCGAAGCTGGTGCCGCAGGAACAGCTGAAGGAGCCGCAGGAGAGCACGCTCACCTCGGTAGTGAAGCGCGTGCTCGGCACCGGCGAGGAAAAGATCAAGGTGCGCGGCATCGACGACATCATGGTGTTCCGCGCCCGCTGCTGCAATCCGATTCGCGGCGAGAAGATCGTCGGCTACATCACCCGCGGCAAGGGGGTCTCGGTCCACTCCGCCAGCTGCTCGAACGTCCTCAATCTGCTCTACGATCCGGAACGCCGCATCGACGTGGAGTGGGACAAGGGATCCGACGCCTCACCCTACACCGTCCGCCTCAGCATCCAGGTCGAGGATCGCAAGGGCATCCTCGCCGACGTCAGCTCGAAGATCGCCGGCATCAACACCAACATCCGCAACGTCGAAGCCACGACGACCGACCAGTTGGGCCGCATCGACATGACGGTCGAGATCAGCGACGTCAAGCACCTTCAGAAGGTGATCAAGTCGCTGAGAAGCGTCGAGGGTGTGCTGGACGTCGAAAGGGCGGCGAACTGAGGCGCGACGGTCCTAACCGACTTCGGCAATGACGTCGATTTCGACGCGGGCATCGCGCGGCAGCCTGGCCGCCTGGATCGTCGAGCGCGCCGGTGCGGGCGAGCTGAAGTACCCGCCATAGACTTCGTTCATCTTCGCGAAGTCGTTCATGTCCGCGAGGTAGACGGTGGCCCGGACGACGTGATCGAAAGAGGAGCCGGCGGCTTCGAGGATGCCGGCGAGGTTGCGGAAGACGCGGTGCGTCTGCGCCGCGATGTCTCCCTCCACCATCATGCCGGTCGCGGGGTCGAGCGGAATCTGGCCAGAGACGAAGACCAGGTTGCCGGCACGGATCGCCTGTGAGTAGGGGCCGATCGCGGCCGGGGCCGCGGACGTGGACACGGCCTCGCGCATGGGGCGGCGAGGCTAGGCGGCCTTGACGACCTTGCCCGAGCGGATGCAGCGGGTGCAGACGCGCAGCCGCTGGATGCCGCCGTTCACGAGCGCGCGGACCCGCTGCAGGTTCGGCTCGAACCGGCGCGGAGTCACGTTATGCGCGTGGCTGATGTTCCGGCCCACGACGGGACCCTTTCCGCAGATTTCACAACGTTTGGCCATGGCGTACGGTCTGGTGTGGAAGCGCCGGGTGCCTGCGCGAGCCACCCCTCCCCCGGCGTGGCACAGAGGGGTCGGCACAAACGTCAAATTATACACCGTCGGCCCAGGTGACCCCAGCGGCACACATATTTGTCCCTGCCGAAGGGTCAGCCCGACAGGGACGTCGCCGGAAAGTCGCGGGAAGGTCCGGGATCGCGGCTGATCCGTATAGGAATGGGAGTTGCACACCTGGGCTGCAACCGGAACCGTTCCGGTGCTGCGGAGGAGGAGCCATGGAACGCCATGTTGAACCCGTCCTGCGCGAGCAGACGCCCACCGAATACTTCAAGGAGATGGTGGAGTCCGCGCTCGCTCGCCAGCACCTGCAGGCGGGTGATCTGACGGAGTACTACCTGGTCAATCTGCTGTGCCAGTACGTCCGCCTCGATCCGGTGGCGCACGCCGACTACGGCGAGCCGCTCGCGGTGCGTCTCGCGCGGGCGCTGCAGACCGGCGGCACCGAGCAGCGCGCCCGGCTTCGCAGCCTCGGCGATTTCTCCCTGTTTACGGCCGGTTTCTTCTCCGACAGTCTGAGCCGGTGCCACGTCGACGTCGACTATTACGTCTCGATGGGGGCGTACGCGTACGGATCGTTGAGCCGCGCGGAGGATGCGTTCCGCGACGTGTTCGCCGAGCTCTCCCGGAAGTTCGTCGGCTTCAGCGACGTGCTCGCCGACGTCAGTGAGCGGACCGCGCTGACGTCGAACAACGACGTGCTCCGCATCTACGAGAAATGGCTCCGCACCGGCAGCGCCCGCGACGGCCAGCGCCTGATCGAGCGGGGCATCGTCCCGAACAGCTCGGTGGGGAAGAGGTTCCTGCAGTAGCGCTCGACGCGCCGGGTGTCCCTCCCGGCGCAGGGTGCCCCTGACGATTCTGCGCACGGCGAACACAACTGTAATTTCATACACGCCGAGAACGTCGTTCGAACCGAACCGGAAACGGGGGGGCTGGCGTCTAAAGGGACATCATCGCGTTGCCAGACGCCTGTCACTGCTGGAGAACCGGGTTGTAAATCGCTGACTCATAACCAGATGCCACGGAAAAGCTGCCCTGAGCGAGGGGCGTGACAGCGGACGTCCGACTCACCCGTCGAGTTCACCTCCCTCATCCCGGACCCCGGGTTTCAGCCACCACTTTCGGTGGGCACCACATCTGGTGTATACTGACAGGCTTTATTGGCTGGCAAATCCATTGCATAACGGCCAGCGACTTTTATCGCGCGGGCCGAGGCGGAGAAGAGGAGCGGAATCATCATGAGCGTGAAAGGAACGCCCCGGGGGCAGATGAATCGGGACCGGTACGCGGAGCTGAAGAGCATCCTCGAGGAGCGCCGGCGCGAGATCATGAGCGCCGTCCACGAGAAGATTCGCGACGTCCGCAGCGAGGGCGCGAACAGCCCCACGCACGGCGTGCTCGACGCGGCGGAGTCCTCTGAAGCGGACATTCAGGACGACATCGAGTTCGCGTTGATCCAGATGAAGGCCGAGACGCTGACCAAGATCGAGGAGGCGCTGCGCCGCCTCGAGGAAGGCACGTTCGGCTACTGTTTCGAGTGCGGCGAGGAGATCTCGGAGCGCCGGCTCCGTGCCCTGCCGTTTGCGGTTCGCTGCAAGGACTGCGAGGAGGCCCGCGAGGTCGCGCAGCAGCGCGAGCGCATGATTCAGCGCCGCGGCGCCGCGTCTCTCTTCCTCGACATGCAAGGCTGAAACGGGGCCGGGCCGGTTCCACGGCCCGGCCGCGTCAAGGCATGCTACATTTCGCAGGCCCGACCGGGGGCGTAGCGCCCCCGGGAACGGGGCCCGCGCCCCATTCCCAACAGCTCACAGCCGGCAGCCTGGTCGGGCCGCCACTCGAGGAGGATCGCCTATGAGCGATCAGGACGAGCCGATCGTCGTCGACGATGGTTCGGTAGGGGACCGCCCGCTGGTGATTCCCGCGGAGCTGCCCGTGTTGCCGCTGCGCGACACCGTGCTGTTCCCCAATTCATTCATGCCGCTGGCGGTGGCCCGCGAGGCCTCGGTCCGCCTGATCGACGAGGCCACGACCTCCGGGCGGATGATTGGCGTCTTCACGCAGCGCGAAGCCTCGGTGGAGGAGCCGGTCCAGGAAGATCTCTACCCGATCGGCACCGCCACCCACGTCCACAAAATGTTCAAGCTGCCGGATGGCAGCCTGCGGCTGATCGTGCAGGGCCTGGCGCGGATCCGTCTCGATCGCATCACGCAGACCCGTCCCTACCTCAAGGCCGCGGTCACGATCGCCGACGAAGAGCTGAAGGACGAGGATCACCTGCAGATCGACGCCCTGCAGCGCAACATCAAGAGCAACTTCCAGCAGGTCGTCTCGCTGTCGCCGCTCCTCTCCGACGACCTGCAGGCGCTGTCGGCGAATATCACCGATCCCGGCAAGCTCGCCGACTTCATCGCCTCGAGCCTGACCACCATCGGCACCCCGGTCAAGCAGGAGGTGCTCGCGACCCTGGATATCCGCGCCCGGATGGATGCGCTCAACCGGCTGCTGATCAAGGAGCTCGAGGTGTTGGAGCTCGGATCGAAGATCCAGTCGCAGGTCCAGTCGGAGGTCGGGAAGAACCAGCGCGAGTACTTCCTCCGCGAGCAGCTCAAGGCCATTCAGAAGGAGCTCGGCGAAGGCGACGAGCAGGCCAAAGAGATCGAGGAGCTCCGCACCAAGATCGAAGGCATCGGCATGCCCGACGCGGTCAAGAAGGAAGCGCTGCGCGAGCTCGATCGGCTGTCGAAGATGCCGGTGGCCGCGGCCGAATATACCGTCTCGCGTACCTATCTCGACTGGATCGTGGCGCTCCCCTGGTCGAAGCGCACCGAAGACTCGATCGACCTGAAGCGCACCAAGGATGTCCTCGACGCCGACCATTCAGGGCTCGAGAAGGTGAAGGACCGGGTGCTGGAGTACCTGGCGGTCCGCAAGCTGAATCCCGACGTGAAGGGCCCGATCCTGTGCTTCCTCGGGCCTCCCGGCGTGGGCAAGACCTCGCTCGCGAAGTCCATCGCCAACTCGCTCGGCCGCAAGTTCGTGCGCGTGTCCCTCGGCGGCATGCGCGACGAGGCGGAGATCCGCGGCCACCGGCGGACTTACATCGGCGCCCTGCCCGGCCAGATCATCCAGGGGCTGCGTCGCGCCGAGTCCAAGAATCCCGTCTTCATCCTCGACGAGATCGACAAGCTGGGATCGGACTTCCGCGGCGACCCGGCATCCGCGCTGCTCGAAGTGCTGGATCCCGAACAGAACAACACGTTTCGCGATCACTACCTCGACGTGCCATTCGATCTGTCGGAGGTGCTCTTCCTGACCACCGCCAACGTGCTCGATCCAGTTCCGCCGGCCCTTCGCGACCGCATGGAAGTGCTCGAGCTCGCCGGCTACACCGAGGAAGAGAAGCTCAAGATTGCGACCGAGCATCTGATCGCCAAGCAGATCACCAACCACGGTCTGTCCCCGGACCACGTCGAGTTCCAGGACGCGGCGATTCGCAGCGTCATTCGCGGCTACACGCGGGAGGCCGGGGTTCGCAACCTCGAACGGGAGATCGGCGCGCTCTGCCGCAAGGTCGCCCGGCGCCGGGCCGAAGGCGACGAGACGCGGGTCGTCATCACGCCCGATGCCGTGGTCGACATGCTCGGTGCCCCTTCGTTCCTGGACGAGGAAATCGAGAACCGCACGAAGGATCCGGGCGTCGCTGTCGGCCTCGCGTGGACGCCGGCCGGCGGCGAAGTGCTGTTCGTGGAAGGCTCACGGATGCACGGCGGCGGCACGCTGACCCTGACCGGCCATCTCGGCGACGTGATGAAGGAATCGGCGCGCACCGCGCTGTCGTGGTTCAGGTCGAATGCGCCCCGCTACAGCGTCGATCCGAACTTCTACAAGGATGCCGAGATCCACCTGCACGTGCCGTCCGGGGCCATTCCCAAGGATGGACCGTCGGCCGGCGTCACGATGGTGACGGCCCTGGCGTCGGAACTGACCGGCCGGCCGGTTCGAGGCGACCTGGCGATGACCGGCGAAATCACGCTGTCCGGCCGCGTCCTGCCGGTCGGAGGGATCAAAGAGAAGGTCCTCGCCGCCCGCCGTCACGGGATTCGCGAGGTGATCCTGCCGCGGCAGAACGAGAAGAACATCAAGGAAGATCTGACCGAGGAACTGCGCAGCGAGCTGAAGATCAACTACGTCTCGCACATCGAAGAGGTCCTCAAGATCGCGCTGCTGCCAGGGGCGGCGCAGACACACTCGGGGCTGCCGATGGACGAGGAGATCCAGGAGGCGGTGCAGTAGCACGTAGCACGTAGCACGTGACTTCAGACCAGCGACAGCGCGATCACCGTCTTCATGTCGGTGATTTCGCCTCGCCTCACCATCTCGCGAGCCTCCTTCAGCGAGAACTCCCGCACTTCAATGTCCTCGTCCTCGTCCTGTTCCGCCTCGTGTTCCGGCACGCTCAGGCCGGACACCCGGAAGAAGAACATCTCCTCGTCGCAATAGCCCGGCGTCGGGAACATCGCGCCGAGCCGCACGACGGTGTCCGGGAGCTGACCGATCTCTTCGTGACACTCCCGCTTCGCCGCCTGTTCCGGCGTCTCCCCGTCGTCCACGCTGCCGGCCGGACACTCCCAGAGCCACTGATTGATGGCGTAGCGGTACTGCCGGATCAGGATCACCCGTCCCGGTTCCGGCACCGGCACGATGACCGCTGACGGGGGATGGCGGATGACGTCCACCGTGACTTCCCGGCCGTGCGGGAGCCGCACGCGGTCGCGGTCGACGTCGAACACCTTGCCGTCGAAGATTCGTTCCGTGGACAGGCGCTCAGGATCAGCCATCAGCTCTCTTCTCTCTCCGTGATGTCCTCGAGCACGCTCTCGAGGTCGGGCGGCAGCGGCGAGTCGAAATCCACGCGGCGGCCGTCGCCGGGGTGTGTGAACGACAGCCGGCAGGCGTGGAGGAACGGACGTTCGAGGCGCAGCACGGCCCGCAGGTTGTCGCCGACCCGCCGGTGGACCCCGCCGTACGTCTGGTCGCCGACGATGGGGTGGCCGATGGCGCTGAGGTGGACGCGAATCTGGTGCGTGCGGCCGGTGGCGATCGCCACCTTGATGAAGGTGGCGCCCTTGAAATGGCGCGCGAACGTCACCCGCGTGACCGCGCTGCGCGCCCGGCGCGCCCGCGTCGACATCTTCTGCCGGTTGCTCGGGTCACGGCCGATCGGCTCGTCGATGCGGCGGCCGGCCTGCACGACTCCCCACACGAGCGCCATGTATTCCTTCTCGACTTCGCGGTCGTGGAACTGGCGAGCGAGCTCCTGATGCGCTCGATCGTGCTTGGCGACGACCATCAGGCCGGAGGTCCCGCGATCCAGCCGGTGGACGATGCCGGGCCGGGCCTCGCCGCCGATGCCGCTCAGGTCCTTCACGTGGTGGAGCAGGGCATTGACGATGGTGCCGCCTTCGTGTCCCGCTCCCGGGTGGACCACCATTCCGGCCGGCTTGTCGAGCACGACGACGTCCGGATCTTCGTAGACGATGCGGAGCGGCAGCGCCTCGGCTTGAGGAACGGCCGGACGCAGTTCGGGAAAGTCGACGAGAAAGCGATCGCCCTCCCGTACCTCGGTGCTGGCACGCACCGCCGCGCCCGACGGCGTGGTCACCCGCCCGTCCTTGATCAGCCGCTGGATTTGCGAGCGGGACTGGCCGGAAATCACCGACGTCAGGAACTGGTCGAGCCGGAGGCCGTCATGTTCCTCCTCGACGACCAGCTCGGACCCCGGCGCAGCCATCGGTGTGGGACGATCAGGCGGCGCGACGCGCGGCCGCCGCCGCATGCGGCGCCGGCTCCTGCCGCCGGGCCAGGAGGATGAGCATCACGACGCTGATCGGGACGATCAGCAGCGACACGAACTGCGAGGTCGAGAACATGCCGACGGCGCCGCGAACGTCGCCGCGGTAGAACTCGATGATGAAGCGCGAGATCCCGTACAACAGCATGTAGCCCCAGAACGTGCGCCCCGGATACGGCCGGCCCCTGCGCTCGGTGGCGAGCAGGACGATCAGGATCAGCAGTTCCGCGCCCGCTTCGTAGAGCTGAGTGGGATGCAGCGGCCGGTTGATCGGGGTGCCGACGTTGCGCGCGGCGTACTCGCTGGTGAAGGTGATGGCCCACGGCACGCTGGTTTCCTTCCCGAAGCAGCAGCCCGCGAAGAAGCAGCCCATTCGCCCGATCACGTGTCCGAGCGCGATGCCCGGCGCGAAGACGTCGGAGACCGACCAGAGCGGCAGGCGGTGGCGCCACATGTACCAGAACGCCACCAGGACGGCGACGATCAGCCCGCCGTAGAACACGCCTCCCGAGCGCACCAGCGTCATCAGCTCGGCCGGGTTCCGGGTGTAGGTGTCCCACTCGACGATCAGCAACAGCAGCTTGGCGCCGACCAGGGCGCTGACGATGATCCAGATGCCGAGGTCCATGACCCGGTTGGGATCGAGGCCGCGCGTTTTGGCGCGCATCAGCGCGAACTGCAGGCCCAGCAGATACGCGGCCGCGAGCAGCACGCCGTAGGTGTAGACGGGGAAGCCCCCGATCTCAAACAGGATGGGATGCATGGTGCCGTCCGAGGCCGATCATGTCGAGGAGGACCAGAATGGCGCCGATCGTAATCGCGGCATCCGCGACGTTGAACGCCCAGAAATGAGAAGTGCCCCAGTACACGTCGACGAAGTCCACGACGTGGCCGACCAGGGCGCGATCGATGAGATTGCCGAACGCGCCGCCGAGAATCAACGACAGCCCGATGCGCGCCATGCGCTCGTGGAACCCGAGCTGCGCGCCGTAGGCGGCGATCGCCACCAGCGCGATCGCGGCGATGCCGATCATCACCGCCGGTTTGTAGGGAAACTCCGCGGCGTTGAGCAGTCCGAACGCCGCCCCGCTGTTCTGGACGTGCGTCAGATCGAGCAGGCCGGGAATGACGTTGACGGTCTCGTGCAGCGGCAGGACCTGCCTGACCACCTGTTTGCTGAGCTGATCGACGCCGAGCACCGAGAGGATGGTGACGACCTCGGCCGGCCGCGCGAAGCGCGCGGCCGCGGCGTCCGGCGCCGGCGCAGGGAGGGGCGCGGGACCCGTCTGGCCGGACTCGCTCACCGGCTCGGGCGTCGACTCCTCCTCGATCATGCGGCCTGCGATCCTCCGACCGCGTCCACACACCGGTCGCAGAGTCCGTCGGTGTCCTGGCTCGAGGAAACGGCCTCCACCATGCGCCAGCAGCGGGCGCACTTGTGGCCTTCGGCGCGGGCGACGTCGATCGCGAGCTGGTCGGCGCCGCCTGGCCCGACCTCGAGGCCGACCTGCGACACGATGAACAGCATCGGCAGGTCGTCGCGGTAGCGCTCGAGCAGGGCGCCGGTGGCGCCGCCGGCCGACAACGTGACGCGCGCGCCGAGCGAATTGCCGAGGGTCTTGCCCTGGCGGGCCGATTCCAGCGCCCGATTGACCTCGTCACGGATCCCGATCAGCTGCTGCCAGCGGGCGGCGAGATCGCGGTCGACGAGCGCGGCCACGTCCTCACGGGAGGGGAACTCCGCGATGTGGACGGAGGGCTGACGCGCGCCCGGCAGGTGCCGCCACAGCTCGTCGGCCGTGAACGGCAGGATCGGTGCGAGCAGCCGCGCCAGGCCGTCGGCAATCACATACATCGCCGTCTGTGCCGAGCGCCGCGCCCGTGCGTTCGCCGCGAACGTGTAGAGCCGATCCTTCGAGACGTCGGCGTAGAATGCCGACAGGTCGACCGTCGTGAGCTGGTTGATCCGCTGGAAGATCGTGGGGAAGTCGTAGGCGTCGTAGGCGTCCAGGATCTCCACCGCCGCTTCGGCGTAGCGCGCCAGCGCGTAGCGATCGACCTCCTGCATCGAGCCGGCCGGAACCATGTCGCGGGACGGATCGAAGTCGTACAGGTTCGCGAGGAGGTACCGTCCGGTATTCCGGATTTTGCGATACGCCTCGACCACGCGCTGGAGGATCTGCTTGCCGACGCGCAGCTCTTCCCGGAAGTCGCTCATCGCGACCCAGAGACGGAGCGTCTCGGCGCCGCTCTCCTTGATCACCTCCTGCGGCAGGATGGTGTTGCCGAGCGATTTCGACATCTTGCGGCCGTCGACGTCGATCAGGAACCCGTGCGTGAGCACTTCCCGGAACGGCGGACGGCCGCGCGTTCCCAGGCCGACGAGCAAGGAGCTCTGGAACCAGCCGCGGTGCTGATCGCTGCCCTCGAGATACATGTCGGCCGGCCAGGTGAGATCGTCGCGGAACGGCAGCACCGCTTCGTGACTCGAGCCGGAGTCGAACCAGACGTCCAGGATGTCGCGCTCGCGCTCGAACTCGGTGGCGCCGCAGGCCGGACAGGTCAGCCCCGGCGTGATGAATTCCTCGATCGGCCGCTCGTACCACGCGTCGGCGCCGTACTGGTCGAACACCGAAGCCGCACGCTCGACCAGTTCCGCGGTGAGGATGGCTTCGCCACACTTCGCGCAGTCGACCGCCGGAATCGGCACGCCCCAGGCCCGCTGCCGCGAGATGCACCAGTCCGGGCGGTTCGCCAGCATGTTGTAGAGCCGGTCGCGGCCCCACGCCGGGATCCACTTCACGTCGCGATCGATCGCCTCGAGGCCCGCCGCGCGGAGGGTGCGAGGCGTGCCGGCGCCTTCCGCCGCCGCCCGGACCACCGGCTCGCCGTCCATGCGGATGAACCACTGCGACGTCGCGAGGAAGATGACCGGGTTGTGGCAGCGCCAGCAGTGCGGATACGAATGCGCGAAATCCTGCCGGTGCCAGAGCCGCGCCCGCTCCTTCAGCGCTTCCTCGATGCGCGGATTCGCGTCGAACACCTGCTGTCCGGCGAACAGCTCCACGCTGTCGAGGAACTGGCCGCCGGGCCCGACCGGGGCGTAGATGTCCAGGCCGTAGCGAACGCCCGTCTCGAAGTCGTCCGAGCCGTGACCGGGTGCCGTGTGCACCGCCCCCGTGCCCGCCTCGAGCGTGACGTAGTCGCCGAGGACGGCGACCGACGGACGAGCGTAGAGCGGATGCTGGAAGCGGATGTGCTCCAGCACGACTCCCTTCATCCGCGCGATCGGCTCGCCGAACGTCCTGCCCGCGACGGCCGCCACGGAGGCCGCCAGCGCTTCGGCCACGATCACGGCCCGGTCATCCACCTGGTACGCGGCATAGTCGAACTCGGGGTGAAAGGCGATCGCCAGGTTCGACGGGATCGTCCACGGCGTGGTGGTCCAGATCAGGACCGAGACCTTGCGTCCCGCGAGCGCCGGGATCCGCCGGCCCAGTTCGTCGGCGCTGTCAGGGGACAGCGGGAACTCCACGTAGATCGACGGCGAGGAGTGATCCTCGTACTCGACCTCCGCTTCGGCCAGCGCCGTCCGGCAGTGGATGCACCAGTGCACGGGCTTCTTGCCCTTGAAGACCAGGCCCTTCCGGACGAAATGTCCGAGCGACCGGGCGATCGCCGCCTGGTACTTGAACGCCATGGTCAGATACGGCCGGTCCCAATCACCGAACACGCCCAGCCGCTTGAACTCGTCGGTCATGACCCCGATGAATCGCTCGGCGTAGGCCCGGCAGGCGCGCCGGAAATCAGCCGGGCTGAGCTCGCGCTTCTTCGGCCCGAGCTCGCGGTCGACCTTCAGCTCGATGGGCAGGCCATGGCAGTCGTACCCCGGCACGTACGGCGAGTCGAACCCCGCCATCGTCCGCGACTTGACCACGAAATCCTTGAGGATCTTGTTGAGGGCCGTGCCCAGGTGAATCTGCCCGTTGGCGTAGGGCGGACCGTCGTGCAGGACATACGTCGGCCGCCCGGCCCTGGCCTCCCGAATCCGCGCGTACAGATCCATCTCTTCCCATCGGGCCAGCGCCTGCGGCTCGGTCGTCTGCAGGTTGGCCTTCATGGGGAAGTCGGTCCGGGGGAGATTGAGAGAATCCTTCCAATCGGCCATGGATATCCGACCATTCTAACCGCCAAGACGGGCCCCGGGACGACGGGGGCCCGGTTTCGGCGGCCGACACGTGCTACGTGCTACGTCCTACGTGCTACGTGCTCGTGCTGACGGCCGGGGCAAGGGCATGCACGAGCACGCAGCACGCAGCACGTAGCACGCAGCACGTAGCACGCAGCACGTAGCACGCAGCACGTAGCACGCAGCACGTAGCACGTAGCACGTAACACATAGCACCCTCACCTCTGACCCCCATGATTC
>Ga0114129_10009255_pt1 | contig 14047 bp, 14 predicted proteins | sample RhiMetdeltSRZDD1_FD_80071 | JGI IMG/M metagenome (GOLD analysis project Ga0114129, IMG submission 80071) | Populus rhizosphere microbial communities from Tennessee, USA - Rhizosphere MetaG P. deltoides SRZDD1 (version 2) (version 2) | ecosystem: Host-associated > Plants > Roots > Rhizosphere >... | reverse complement strand
TCGGGGTCGCGATCAACTCTGCCGACAAAATCTGGGATAGCGCAGGCCAACTCGTAGACACGACCGTGCAGGGCCAGCTCGACATGCTCGCGACCCAGTTGCTCACCTTCGCCCGTGCCGCCTGGGAAACCGCGTGACCGAAATCCAACGCAAGACGATTCTGGTCAGCGGACTGGTCACCAGCTATCTGGAAGCGGGACAAGGCGATCCTGTCGTCCTGCTGCACGGCGGAGAGTTCGGTGTCAGCGCCGAGATCGGCTGGGAGCGCAACATCGAGGCGTTGGCGGCACACCACCGCGTGTTCGCCCTCGACATGCTGGGGTTCGGCGGATCCGCGAAGGTCATCGACTTCAACGACGGCCGGGGCATGCGGATCAGGCACATCGCGCGATTCTGTGACACCGTCGGCGTCGAGACCGCACACTTCGTCGGTAACTCGATGGGCGCCATCAACTTGTTCGTCGACGTCACATCGGAGTCTCCGGTGTTGCCGGCGCGCAGCTTGGTGATGATTTGCGGTGGCGGCGAGATCCAGCGAAACGAACACTCGGCAGCGCTCTACGATTACGACGCAACGCTTTCCGGAATGCGCCGCATTGTCGAGGCGCTCTTCCACGACCCGTCATACCCCGCCGACGACGCCTACGTGCAACGGCGCTACGAGTCCAGCATTGCGCCCGGTGCGTGGGAGGCGCTGGCGGCCGCGCGCTTTCGGCGGCCGGGCTTGGAGCCACCCGCACTACCGTCGAGCGCCCGGCCCTACGAGCGCATCGCCGTACCCACGCTGGTGGTGGAGGGGGAGTGCGACAAATTGCTTCCTCCGGGCTGGGCGGCCGAGATCGCGGCTCAGATTCCCGACGGTCGTTCGATTGTGGTGCCAAAAGCCGGTCACTGCCCGCAGATTGAGCAACCATCGGTGGTCAACCACGTGCTGGTGGACTTCCTGAGCGGGGTACAACGAAAGGTGCCGGCCTCATGGTCAACGAACTGACGGACAAGGTCGCGATCGTCACCGGCGGCGCGTCGGGACTTGGTGAAGGACTGGTGCGACGGTTCGCGGCCGAGGGCGCGAAGGTCTTGATCGGCGATATCGACGTCGAGCGCGGCAAGGCGCTGGCGGCGGAACTCGGCCAGAACGCGCTGTTCGTTGAAGCCGACGTCGCTGACTTCGGCCAGGTAGGGGGGCTGGTGTCGTCGGCGGTCGAGCACTTCGGCGGGCTGCACGTGATGGTCAACAACGCGGGAGTTTCGGGCACCATGCACCGTCGCTTCTTCGACGACGACCTCGCGGATTTCCACCAGGTGATGGCGATCAACGTCGGGGCCGTGATGGCGGGGACGCGCGACGCCGCACGCCATATGTCCAAGCACGGTGGCGGATCGATCATCAACCTCACCTCGATCGGTGGGATCCAGGCCGGCGGCGGGGTGATGACCTACCGCGCATCGAAGGCGGCGGTAATCCAGTTCACCAAGTCCGCGGCAATCGAGCTGGCGCACTACGAGATTCGTGTCAATGCCATCGCGCCCGGCAATATCCGCACGGCGATCGTACGGAAATCGGCGGCTGGGGAGGACCTGGAGAAACTGGAGCAGTTCGAGGCGAAGATCCGTCAGCAGATGCGTGACGACCGTCCGCTCAAGCGTGAAGGCACCGTCGAGGATGTCGCCGAGGCGGCGCTCTACTTCGCCACCGATCGGTCGCGCTATGTCACCGGAACCGTATTGCCGATCGACGGCGGCACCGTCGCCGGCAAGGTGATCCCGCGAAAGTGACCTGTTTAAATCAGTCGCTTGACTTAAGACGCGGAACGGCGTTGACTAGGCAGGTGACCACCGCCAGGACCGTGCGCGCCGATCGAGCCAGCAGCACGCAAGAGGCAATACTGAAGGCCGCCGAACGGCTGTACGCCGAGCACGGCATGTTCGCCGTGTCGAACAGGCAGGTCAGCGAGGCGGCCGGCCAGGGCAACAACGCCGCGGTCGGCTATCACTTCGGTACCAAGACCGATCTGGTGCGCGCAATCGAGCAGAAGCACCGCGCGTCGATCGAGCGGCTGCTTGAGCGGATGGTGGCCGAAACGGGCGACTCCGCGGAGTTGCGGGATTGGATCGCATGCCTGGTGTGCTCACTCACCGAGCACCTGGCCCAGCTCGGAAACCCCACCTGGTACGCGCGCTTCGCCGCCCAGGCGCTGACGGACCCCGCGTACCACAAGATCGTCATCAAGGATGCGCTCGCATCACCATCGCTGGTTCAGGTCGTCGACGGAATCACCCGCTGCCTGCCCAACCTGCCCGCGGCCGTCGTGACGGAACGCAACATCATGGCGCGCAACCTGATGATGCACACGTGCGCTGACTTCGAGCGAGCCTACGCCGAAGGCGCCGACGTCCCCCGAACCAGTTGGGAGGCGGTCGGTTCTGGCCTGATCGACGCGATCGTCGGACTCTGGCTGGCACCCGTCACGGAGCATCCGTGACATGAAAGTGACTGTCGACCAAGACAAATGCGTGTCGTCGGGCCAGTGCGTCCTGAACGCCGCCGAGATATTCGACCAGCGCGACGACGACGGAGTCGTTGTCCTACTCAACGAAAACCCGCCCCCACCGCAAGCAGAGAACGCCCGCAAGGCCGCGGCGGCATGCCCGGCCCTAGCCATCGACATCGAGGAATGAGAAAGACTCCATGTCCGACACCTTGACCGGAACCGCAACCGAGGTACCCGACTATCCGATGGATCGGGATGCCCGCTGCCCCTTTGCGCCGCCGCCGCAGGTACTCGAGATGGGCGAGGCGAAGCCACTTTCCCGCGTTCGGATTTGGGACGGCAGCACACCTTGGCTGATCACGGGTCATGCGGTGGCCCGGGAGTTGTTCGCCGACTCTCGCGTTAGTGTCGACGACCGGCAGGATGGCTTCCCGCACTGGAACGAGCACATGCTCTCAACGGTGCACAAGCGGCCGAGGTCGGTATTCACCTCGGATGCCGAGGAGCACACCCGCTTCCGCCGGATGCTGTCCAAGCCGTTCACCTTCAAACGCGTCGAGGGCCTGCGCCCCGCGATCCAAGAGGTGACCGACGAGTGCATCGACGCGATCCTGGCCGGCCCACAGCCCGCCGACATCGTCTCGAAGCTCGCCCTACCGGTTCCCACCCGCGTGATCAGCGAAATGCTCGGTGTGCCATACGAAGACCACGAGTTCTTTCAGCGCCATGCCAACGTGGGGCTCGCCCGCTACGCCACCGCGGAGGACGGCCAAAAGGGCGCCATGGGCTTGGCCCAGTACCTGATCGACCTCGTCAAGAAGAAGATGGAGAACCCGTCCGAGGATGCGGTGTCGGATCTGGCCGAACGTGTCAACGCCGGCGAGATCAGCGTCAAGGAAGCCGCACAGCTGGGCACCGGGCTGTTGATCGCCGGCCACGAGACCACCGCCAACATGATCGGTATCGGCGTGCTGGCCCTGCTGGAGAACCCCGAACAGGCTGTGCTGCTTCGTGATTCCGACGACCCGAAGTTCATCGCGAACGCGGTCGAAGAATTGATGCGCTATCTGTCGATCATCCAGAACGGTCAGCGCCGGGTGGCCATCGAAGACATCGAGATCGCCGGCGAGACCATCCGCGCCGGCGAGGGCATCGTCTTGGACCTGGCACCGGCGAACTGGGATGCGACTGCATATCCGGATCCCGACAAGCTCGATCTCACCCGCGACGCCGGTCAGCAGCTGGGCTTCGGCTACGGCCGCCATCAGTGCGTCGGACAGCAGCTTGCGCGCGCCGAGCTTCAGATCGTGTTCCACACGCTGCTGCGTCGCATTCCGACGCTGCGCCTTGCCGTGCCGCTCGACGAGGTTCCCTTCAAGCACGACCGCCTCGCCTACGGCGTATACGAACTTCCCGTTACCTGGTGAATGGAGTGTCAACGATGTCGACTTCTGCTTCCACGCTCTACCCGCCCGGAGGCTACGGTGCGCCGAAGGACCGGCGCGGACACGCGGGCGCGCCTGTCGGGCTTCCGGCGGGAACCGAAGTGTTCTCAGCGGACAACCACATTTCCGTGGCCGACGACATCTTCTACGAGCGCTTTCCCGACGACCTGAAGGACAAGGCGCCGCGAATCTGGTACGAGGACGGCGCGTACATGGTCGGCATGGCCAAGGGAAAGACCTTCCTGCCGGGCGATTTCAGCCGGGTGCTCATGCAGTACGACGACCTGGCGGGCGCATCCACGAACAACATCGAGGCGCGCGTGCGTGAGCTGGCGGAGGACGGCGTCGACAAGGAGCTGGCGTTCCCCAACGCCGTCTTGGCACTGTTCCACTATCCCGACAAGGACCTTCGCGAGCGCGTTTTCCGGATCTACAACGAGTACATGGCCGACCTTCAAGAGCGCAGTAACGGCCACTTCTACGGAGCCGGCCTGATCAACTGGTGGGATCCCAAAGGCGCACGGCGGACGCTGACCGAGCTGAAGGCACTGGGACTCAAGACGTTCCTGATGCCGATCAATCCCGGCAAGGACGACGGCGACAAGGTGATCGACTACGGCAGCACCGTAATGAGCGCGGTGTGGGACGAGATCGAGGAAGCCGGACTGCCGGTGAGCCACCATATCGGGGAAACTCCACCGAAGACGCCGTGCGAGTTCAACAGCGTCGTCGTCGGCATGATGATCAACATCGACGGGTTCCGCGAGGTGTTCTCCAAGTACATCTTCAGCGGCATCCTCGATCGCCATCCGAAGCTGCGGATCGGCTGGTTCGAGGGCGGAATCGCCTGGGTGCCGTGGGCTCTGCAGGACGCCGAGCATCTGCTGGCGTCGTATCAGCACATGTTCAACCACAACCTCGAGCACGACATCCAGTACTACTGGGACACCCACATGAGTGCGTCGTTCATGGTCGACCCGCTGGGCCTTCAATTGATCGACCGGATCGGCGTCGACAAGGTGTTCTGGTCGTCGGACTATCCGCACAACGAGAGCACGTTCGGCTATTCCGAGAAGTCGCTGGCGTCTGTCGTCGAGGCTGTCGGGCCCGACAACGCCGCCGAGATCGTCAGCGGAAACATCAAGAACTTCCTTGGTATCGAATGACCGCCTTCGCGACGGCGGTCACATCCGCCCACGACATCCCGGACCTTCCCGACCGGGCGCGCATGTATCGCGAAAGCGGCGCACGGCTCCGGTCGGCCATGGCGGACAACGGTATTGATGCGTTGATCCTGCTCGGAAATGGCAACGTCGTATATGCCACGGGAGCGAGCTGGCCGCTATTGGATGCCGGATTGTCCCACGTCGAGCGGCCGGTCGCGATCGTCCTGGCCGACGACGAGCATCCGCATCTGTTCATGCCGTTCCGGGAAGGCGCACCGTGGGAGTCGCAGATCCCCGCCGACCATCTGCACCCGCCACTCTTCCTCGAATTCGACGAAGGCGTCGACCATTTCGCACGCGTACTCGGCGACCTCGTCCCGGCGAGTGCGACGATCGCCGTCGACGAATTGACCGGCGCGATGCGCCGTGCTGGCGATCGACTGTTCCCTGGCGGGCCACCGTCGGACGCGGCACCTGTGGTCGGCACGGCGAAGCTGGTGAAGACGGTTGACCAGATCTCGTGCATTCGAAGGGCGTGCCGCATCACCGACGAGGCGGCCGTCGACGTCCAGAAGGCGTTGGCGCCGGGTGTCCGGCAAATCGATCTGTCGGCGCAATTTGTCCGGCGCGCTTTCGAACTCGGCGCGACGGCCAGCATGCTCGAACCCATCTGGCAGGTCATGCCCGCCACGAAGGCCGAGGGCACGTGGACCACTCACGGGGACCTCGCGCTTCCGCTGTTGACTACGGAGCGTGAGTTGGCCAAGGGCGACGTGCTGTGGACGGACGTCAGCATCACCTATACCGGGTTCTGCTCGGACTTCGGCCGGACCTGGTTGGTCGGTGAGACGCCGTCTGCGCGCCAGCAGGATCAGTTCCGGCAGTGGCGGCACATCCTCGATGCCGTGCTGAAGGTAACCAAGGCCGGCGCGACGTCCGGCGACCTGGCGCGCGCGGCCATCGCCGCCAACGGTGGACAGAAGCCGTGGCTGCCGCACTTCTATCTGGGCCACGGCATCGGCACCAACGCGGCCGAAATGCCGATGATCGGAACGGATCTCGGCGAGGAGTTCGACGACAACTTCGTGTTCCCGGCCGGAATGGTGCTGGTGCTCGAGCCGGTGGTCTGGGAGGACGGCACCGGCGGCTATCGAAGCGAGGAGATTGTGGTTATTACCGACGACGGCCACGTGTCGTTGACCAACTACCCCTATGCCCCCTATGGCGACTGAAGTCCTGCCCGATGACCGGGCACTGCGAATCGGCCGTCGCGAACGCGCACTGGCACAGATGGAGGCCCACGACCTCGATGTGCTCGTGCTCGGGCGCCAGGCCAATGTGCGGTATGTGACGGGTGCGCCCCAGCTTTGGGTGGCGGGCACGCGCCCGTTCGGCCCCATCTGCATGGTCGTGAGGTCGACGGGCGAGATCCATCTGAACAGCACCTGGGATGAGGGCATGCCCGACGACATCCCCCACGACCGCCTGTACGGGTTGGCGTGGAACCCGATGACGCTGATCGAAGTCCTCAAGAGCATCGACGGCGCGTCGACTGCCCGGCGGGTCGGGACCGACGCTCTAACACCGACGTTCGCAAAGCTGTTGCCGATGGCATTTCCGAATGCGGAGCTCGTCGACGCTGAACCGGCGATGCGGGCGGCGCGGCGGATCAAGACACCGGACGAGGTGGCCGCGCTGCGCGGGGCGCTTCGGGTGGCCGAGAAGTCACTGGCCACCGCGGTCGCCGAACTGCGGGTTGGTGTCACCGCTCAGGAGCTGACGGGAATCCTGCTCGAGGCCGAGGCTGCAGGCGGGGTGAGTACCCCCGCCACACAGGACGGCGCATGGGTCACGTCGCGGGAGCATCCCTGGCGACGGGCTCGCAGCGACGGGCGAATCGAGAACGGCGACCTGGTGGCATTCTCAGCGGGGGTGCTTGCCGACGGCTACGTCGGCGAGGTGGGCCGGACCTGGCCCGTCGGCGATGTCGACGCATCTGCGCTATACGACCGTTGGAATACGTTGTGGGACAGGCTCGCTGCGGCCTGTCAGCCGGGACGGCCAGCTGGCGATCTGCTCGCGGCGTACGAGGCCGCCAACGAGCCGCTTCCGCCGACGCCGGTCGCGCACGGCCTCGGGCTTGGCTTCGATCCGCCGGTGGTGACGCCAGACCTGCGAATTACCGCTGCCGAAGAGATCCTTGAGCCGGGGATGGTGCTGTCTGTCACCGGGTACGTCTGGCAAGAGGGCGTGGGCGCGGTGTTCGGCAGGGAGGCGGTGCTTGTCACCTCCGACCGGCCTGAGGTGCTGACGTCAAGTCCGTCGTGGAGTATTCGCGCCGGCGTCGGAATCGGCTGAGGGAGAAAACATGTCGGACAGTCGACCCAAGCCTGAGGAGCTGATCCTCTACGAGAAGGACCCGAAGACAAAGATCGCCACGATCACTTTCAACCGTCCTGAGTACCTCAACGCACCGACGTCGGCAGCGCGGCTGCGGTACGCCGATCTGTTGCGCGCGGCCACCGTCGACAACGACGTCAAGGTGGTCGTGATCCGCGGCGTCGGCGACAACCTCGGCAGCGGCGCGGATCTACCCGAATTCATGGAGGGCAACGACAATCCCGAGTTGCGGCTGGCTGAGCTGCGACTGGAGGACGAAGGGGTCGGCGAGGTCAGCTATCCGCCCAAGGGATCGTTCCGTCACGGTGCGACGATCAGCGCCTGGTATGCGAATGTGCAGGCGGGTAACCGGCCGCTGCAGGAGCTCAAGAAGATCAGCATCGTCGAGGCGAAGGGCTATTGCTACGGCTGGCACTTCTATCAGTGTGCCGATGCCGACCTGGTGATCTCGTCCGACGATGCGCTGTTCGGACATCCGTCGTTCCGGTATTACGGGTGGGGCCCGCGGATGTGGACCTGGGTGCAGATGATGGGCCTGCGCAAGTTCCAGGAGATGGTGTTCACCGGACGGCCGTTCACCGCCGAGGAGATGTATCAGTGCAACTTCCTCAACAAGGTGGTGCCACGCGAGGCGCTCGAGGCCGAGGTCGACAAGTATGCGCGGGCTTGCGCACGTAACCGCCCCGTCGACACCGTCTTCCAGCAGAAGCTGTTCTTCGAAGTCTTCAAGCAGCACCAGGGTGAGTACATGGGCAGCCTGCTGTCGGCGTTCTTCGAGTCGATGGGCAGTGGCGTCGTCAACGACGACTCGGACGACCTGGACATGTACGAGGCCATCGACAGTGGCCTGTCCGATGCGGTCAACGACAACGACAGCAAGTTCCCGCCGGACTTCCGGCTGAGCAAGTCGAACCGCAAGAAGAAGGACTAGTGCACCCCCTGGACGGGTACGTCGTCGTTGACTTGTCCACGGGCATCGCCGGGGCGTATTGCACGAAGCTACTCGCCGACGGCGGAGCCGAGATCGTCAAAATCGAACCGCCGGAAGGGGACTCGCTTCGGCGGTGGTCGGCGTCCGGTGCCGAAATCCGGCCCGGTGACGACGGTGCGCTGTTCAGCTATCTGGCGTGCTCGAAACGCAGCGTCGCCGCCGACCCCGACGTCGACGCCGACTTCGTCAACGCGTTACTCGCCGATGCCGACGCGGTGGTGTGGTCGCGGGGTTCGACGATCGCCGACGCCTTCGCACCCGCCGAAATCCACCGCAACCACCCGCACTTGACCGTTACTTCCATTACGCCCTTTGGCATCGAGGGTCCCTGGGCGGATCGACCGGCCACCGAGTTCACGCTGCAGGCATGGTCAGGCGGCATCGTGGGCCTCGGCCGCGGATCGGCCGACCGCGCACCGGTATTCGTCGGCGGGCAGGTCGGCGACTACCTCGCCGGGGCGTACGCCAGCGTGGCCACGATGGCCTCCCGAATGCGGGGCGCCGCCGAGCTCATCGATCTGTCGATGCTTGAAGCCCAAATCCTCGGCCTCACCTACTATCCCGTGACCTATTACGAGATGCTCGGCCGGCCGTGGCGGGACGTTCGGCGGCTGACCGTGCCGGGCATCGCGCGGGCCAAAGACGGACTGATCGACATCGGCTGCGGCACCGCGCAGCAGTGGTTCGACCTATGCGCGATGACCGGTCATCAGGACTGGATCGACGAGGAGTCGCCGCTGTCGATCACTGAGCAGGCCAACGAGAATGCCGACGAACTGTACGCGTGGGTCGAAAGCCAAACCGTCGACGAGATCCGCGACCTCGCAACGGCGTTCCGGATTCCCAACGCACCGGTCGCCAACGGTGCCAACATCGAGTCCCTCGACCACTTCCAGGCACGCGGCTCGTTCATTGCCAATCCGCGCGACGGCTTTACGCAGCCGGGGCCGCCCTATCGCATGCAGCCGGCGCAGCTTCGTGCGCCGCAACCCGCACCGCGCCTCGGCGAACACACCGACCAGCACCGTCAGCGAGGTCGACGCAATCGGGACACACTGCCAACAATGCCGTCGTTCGAGGGGCTACGCGTGGTCGACATGACGACGTTCTGGGCCGGCCCGTCGTGCACGCACATGCTGGCCATGCTCGGCGCCGAGGTCATCCACGTGGAGTCGACGCGACGGCCCGACGGCACGCGGTTGATCGCGGGCATCCCGATCACTGAAGACCAGTGGTGGGAGAAGTCGCCGATCTTCTCGGGTCTCAACACGAACAAGAAGGGGCTGACACTCAACCTGCAGAGCGACGCAGGACGCGAAGTCCTCATGCAATTGATCGCGACGTGCGACGTGATCGTCGAGAACTTCACGCCGCGGGTCGTCGACCAGATCGGCCTGGATTTCGCCGCGGTACAAGCGGTCCGGCCGGATGCGATCATGCTGCGGATGCCGGGCTTCGGCCTCGATGGGCCGTGGCGGGACAATCCCGCATTCGCGTATGTCATCGAGGCGGCGTCCGGGGTCAGCTGGCTGACCGGCTATCCGGACCGCAACCCGTATGAGCCGTATTCGGTCGGCGACCCCAACGCCGGCGTGCATGCGCTCAACGCATTGCTGCTCGCCCTCGAGCATCGTCGCCGCACCGGAGAGGGCGTGCTCATCGAGGCGGCCATGGTCGACGCCGCGCTCAACATCGCCGCCGAACAGGTCATCGAGTACTCGGCCTACGGCGCGCTATTGCGGCGCGACGGCAATCGGGGGCCGACGGCGGCACCGCAAAACCTTTACCGCACCAACGAGATCGACGAGTTCGGTCGTCGGGACTGCTGGGTTGCCGTGGCCGTCGCCACCGACGAGCAGTGGGCAGGCCTCTGCACTGCGGTGGATAAACCCGCATGGGCGACGGAGATCCCCACAGCCGAAGCACGACGTGCGCAGGAAGACATCATCGACGAGCACCTTGCGGCGTGGTGCGGGCAGCGCACCGGTGACGACATTGTCGAGGCCCTGTGGAGCCACGACGTCCCTGTGGCCAAGGTCATGCAGCCGCACCGCCAATCCGAACTGCCACAGCTCGCCGCCCGTGGCTTCTTCGAAGATGTCGACCATCCTGTGAACGCCACAACACTGCACAGCACGCTGCCGTTCACGTCGACGCGCGGCGCCGACCGCATCCATACCCAGCCTGCCCCGCTGCTCGGACAGCACAACCGCGAGATTCTGATCGAACTGGGGCTGAGCGACAAGGACATCGCCGAACTGGAGACCGAGGGCGTGATCGGCACCGCACCAGCCATGTACGGCACGAAGGTCTGATAGCTTCCAGGCGATGGCCATCGACCCGTCCCACATCCTGCTCACCGGCCGCGTCGCGGTGGTGACCGGTGGGGGAGGGGGCATCGGCCGGGGTATCGCCGAAGGGCTCGCCGCGTTCGGTGCATCAGTCACGATCTGGGAGCAGAACGCCGAGACCTGCACCTCGGCCGCGGAAGCCATTGGTGCCCTTGGCATTGTGACCGATGTGCGGAATTCCGAGCAGGTCGATGCGGCATTGCAGCGCACCACAACCGAACTCGGGATCCCGTCCATCCTGGTCAACAACGCGGGCGGCGTCTTCAAGGCCCCGCTTCTCGACACCAGCGAGAACGGCTGGGATGCGCTGTACAAGAGCAACCTTCGCCATGTGCTGTTGTGCACGCAACGTGTCGCCCGCCGCTTGGTGGACGCCGGCGAACCAGGCAGCGTTATCAACGTGACGTCGATCGAAGGCGTAAGGGCGGCACCCGGGTATGCGGCGTACGCCGCGGCCAAAGCCGGCGTCATCAACTACACCAAGACTGCGGCTCTCGAGTCAACGCGCTCGCCCCCGATCTAACCGTGACCGAAGGCCTGCTCCGCATCTCACCCGACGGTTTGTCGCCCAACGCCGGCCACATGATTCCGATGGGGCGAGGGGGCGATGTCGACGAAATGGCGGGCGCGGCAGTATTTCTGGCGTCAAACATGTCCAGCTACATCACCGGTCAGACCATCCACGTCGACGGCGGAACCCAGGCCGCGAGCGGCTGGTACCACAACCCGCAGACTGGCGACTACCAGCTGGGACCCGGTTAGTCAGTGGGACCAGCCCTCGGCCGCCTGTTCGTCAAACGTGCGGTCGATGCGCTCGAAGCGGCGCCGGATCGAATCCCGTGCCGCGCGGTGCGGTAGCACGTAGAGGCGATTGGCCAGAATCGCGTCGGCCGTCAGCCGCGCGACGTCCTCGACGTTGAGCACCGAATCGTCGTCCGGCGCGGATGCCAGCTCCTGGACGGTCTCGGCGTCGGAGTGGGCCGGCCCGTAGTCCGCGCTCCTGACGCGTTCGGTATTCGCCAACAGGTTGGTTTCGACGATCATCGGGCACAGCACCGTGACGCCGATGCCGTTGGGCCTCGCCTCCCGGGCCAGGGTCTCGGCCAGCGCAACGACGCCGTACTTCGCCACACAGTAGGGGCCGAGCCCCACGTTCGGGATCAGACCCGCGAACGACGACGTGAACACCATGTGGCTGCCGGAGCCTAACCGCGGCAGGAACGCCTCGACACCGTGGATCGGGCCCCAGAGGTCGACGTCGATCACGAACCGCCAGTCGTCATGGCTCGTTTCCGCGATCGGGCCGGCGTAGGCAATGCCGGCGTTGTTGAACACCACATGCACGTCACCGAAGACGCGAAACGCCTCATCGGCCAGATGATTCACGTCGTCGAGCTTGCGCACATCGCACAGGACACCGTGTGCGTCGATCCCGTCCGCGCGGAGGGTCGCGACCGCGTCGTCAAGCGCGGATTGATCGATATCGGCGAGCATCACCCTGGCGCCGCGGCGAGCGAATTCTCGTGCGGTGGCGAAGCCGATGCCGTTGGCCCCGCCCGTGATGACCGTTGCGCGTCCGTCGTAACTCTCCACGGCGCGAACCCTATGCGCTTAGCCGCGGTCGTACGGCCGATCCCACGATGGATCGCCCAATTTGGTGCATATGGCGCCCCATGGATCGGCGTACTTGCCCGGCACTTTCCAATACGCGCCGCGGCGCTTCATGACCTCCCGGGCGATCGGCACGATCAGCCGCGCCGGATAGCGTTTCCATCCGAATTGCGCACGCAGCTCCGTCATCATGTCGGGCCACGAATAGTGCTGGAACTTCAAGGCTTCCTGCGCCCGGGTGGTGTCCATCCAATCGGTCACGAACCAGTCGTCGTCGCTGTCGGGGTTACCGGGTCGTCCCGGTGGCACTGCACCGGGCATGCCCAGCGCCGAGGCGACCGCTGGTGTGAGGTCGCCGTAGCGCCTTCGGTGTGACTCGTCGCCCGCGATTAGCAGGATTTCGCGTGCGACGTCGGCCGTGGTCGCCGCCGCGCACGCCCATGCGACGTCGCGGACGTCGACGGTCTGCACCCGGTTGTCGCTGGGCAGTGCGCTCTCGAAGAACATTGCGTCGGTGCTGAGCGGCAGCGCCGACAGATCGATGCTGAGCACGCCGCCGAACCGCAAAACCACCCATTCCAAAGTGGACGACTGCACGATCTCCTCGGCCTCTGCCTTGGTTCCGCTGTAGATGTCGCAGGGCCGCATCGGGTCGTCCGCCCGAAGCGGCTCGGGCGTGCGGTGCGGGTTTCGCGGCCCGAACACCGCATTGCTCGACGCGTGGACAAATCGCGGTGGATTCGGTTGCGCCTCGGCGATACGGACCAAGGTCTCGGTCGCATCCACATTGACCCGTCGCGCGATCTGCGGCACCCGGTAGATCGCCGGCGCGATGATCGCGGCGAGGTGGATGATGGCCGCCGGTGCGACGTCGGAAATGACACGCTGTACTTGGTCCGGATCCGTCAGGTCGGTCCACCGGACTTCGACCCCGCCGGGGAGCGCCTTGATCTTCTTGACGTTGGCGGGTGATTCGAGATCGGCTACGACGACGCGCCGCCCATCGGCCGCCAATTTCCCTACCGTCGCCGACCCCACCAGGCCAAAGCCGCCCGTGACCAGTACCGTGTCAGCCATTAAGGCTCCCTACCTGCGGATATAGTATTCTCTTTTTTCGAGAGTATCATACTCTGATTGTGGGGTATCGAAGCGGGGAACAGGCACGACATGAGCAACGGGGCGGACAAGCCAGAGGTCGCCAAGTGGGATCCGGGATTCACCCGGCAGATCGCAAACTGGGTGGGGCCGGTCATCAAGCGGTACTTCCGCGCCGAGGTGCGAGGCCTGAGTCGATTCCGAAGGCCGGTGGTGCACTGGTCGTGTCGAACCATTCCGGCGGCATGTTCACCCCCGACGTACTGGTGTTTGCGCCGGCTTTCTACGAGAAGTTCGGCTTTGATCGGCCGGTCTACACACTCGCGCACTACGGCGTCTTCATCGCCAACATCGGTGATTGGTTGCGTCGTGCCGGGGTCATTGAAGCCAGCCGCGAAAATGCCGCCCAGGCATTGCGAGACGGCGCGGTGGTGCTCGTCTTTCCCGGCGGCGACTACGACTCGTACCGGCCGACCTGGACGGAAAACGTGATCGA
>Ga0114129_10009254_pt1 | contig 14047 bp, 10 predicted proteins | sample RhiMetdeltSRZDD1_FD_80071 | JGI IMG/M metagenome (GOLD analysis project Ga0114129, IMG submission 80071) | Populus rhizosphere microbial communities from Tennessee, USA - Rhizosphere MetaG P. deltoides SRZDD1 (version 2) (version 2) | ecosystem: Host-associated > Plants > Roots > Rhizosphere >... | reverse complement strand
TCCCGCGTCACGGCTCGTCGGCTCGCCGCCTGCGGTCGTCGGTGCTCGGGTGGATGGTGCGGACGAGATAGATGGGACGGCGCTTGACCTCTTGAAAGATGTAGCCGACGTAGATGCCGACCAACCCGATCGCGATCATCAGCGCGGCGCCGACGATCAGCATCATGAACATCAGCGAGCTCCAGCCCGGCACGAGCAGGTGCTGTCGTCCCCGTAGCCAGAAACTGAGGACGTACACGACCTCCGCGGCGGCGAGGGCCAGGAAGCACACGCCGACCACCAGCGCGATCCGCAGCGGGACCAGCGAGAACGAAAAGGTGGCATCGGCGGCCAGCCGCGCCATTCCGCGCAGCGAATACTTCGGCCGTCCGCCAATCCGCGCCCGTTCGGTGTACGGAAGGACGACGGTGCGGTAGCCCGTCCACGCCACCATCCCGCGCAGGAACCGGTGATACTCGCGCATCTCGCGCAGCGCCGCGAGCACCGGGCGCGAGAGGAGCCGGAAGTCGGCGGAGCCGGCGGTGATACGCGTATCGCCGATCGTGCTCAGGACACGGTAGAACGCCGTCGACGTCCAGCGCTTGAGGCGCGGCTGATCAGCGACCACGCGCTGGGTGAGGACCACGTCGTACCCGGCCCGGTACAGCGCCACCATGTCGGCGATGAGCTCGGGCGGATGCTGCCCGTCGCCGTCGAGCGTCACCACGACATCGCCCTCGGCGCGATCGAGCCCAGCCGTGAGCGCCGCCTGATGCCCGAAGTTGCGGCTCAATTCCAATACCGTCACGCCGCTGTCATCGGCGGCCAGCTTCACAAGCTCGACGCCGGTATGATCCACGGAGCCGTCGTTCACGTAATAGACGCGGACGTCGTGCGCTTGCCGTAGCGGTCGCACCACCTCTAGCAGGCGGCGGTGGAACTCCGCCACGACCGCTTCCTCGTTGTAGAGAGGAACGACGATATCGATGGCGAGCCGCGGCTCGTCAGCCTTCATTTCGTCTCTCGACGCGGTCCACGATCGTGCGCCCCAGCCGGTGAACTTGCCAGCCGTACGAAAACGTCCCGCGGTACACGGCGCCCCGCTCACCCGGGCAATACGCGGGGTCAAGGATCGGACGCACCGTGACACGGCAGAGGAGCCGGTGGAACGCGACCTCGAGAACGTCACGGTGTTGAGAAGATCGGTACACGGCTTCGCCGCGACCGGCGAGTGCGCCGAGCGTGGTGTGGTGCTGACGCACGCCGTGCTCTTCGATGGCGATGCGTACCGTCGGCGACGGCGCGTTGGCGATCTCCGCGGTCGCGACCACGACAGCCGCCGGCGACGGCGCACGGGGGCCGGCGTGAGCGACGTGCTCCACGACGAGGTCAGGCCGCTGCTTGATCTCGGAAAGATGCATCGGCAACTCGAAGAGATATTCGTTCACGCTGGTGTTGAGGACGACCAGGCTGCGGCGCGGAAGGCCGGCGAGGAAATCGACGAGGTCGGCGTTGGCGCGATCGACAGCGAGTTGCACGCGCGCGTCCCCCACCGCGTTGGCAGTCGCGCCGAACCACAGGAGCGCGCCGGCGGCCAGGATGGACCACGCCGCACGCCGCGTGGCCCATGAATGCGGCCCCCGGCCAAGGCTCCAGCAGGCGCCGGCGAGCTTGCCGGTGAGTGCCGCCGCGCCGAACGCGAACGGCAGCAGGTAGTACTCGAACGTCGCCGGCCACGGAACGTAGACGCCGAGCCAGCCCGCCATCCATACTCCCGCGTAGAGAACCGGTCGCGGCGACGGCACCCGGCCCCGGGCCAGAATGACGACCGCGACCGCGAGCAGCGGCAACAGGAACGCGAAGTCCCTCACGAGCCAGGCGGCGATCCGGAACAGCGCGGGGCCGGAGACGTCGGCGCGGAGCGTGTACGCCCGCGTGTACCAGCCCTCAGCGAGGGCGAGCGGCGCGTACGACCATCGGAGCGCGGCAAAGGCCGCCGCGGCAACGACGTTGATTACAGCGTAGGTGCACGCGAAGCGCACGCCCGCGTCCCGGTCCCGCATCCACCACCACTCGAGGGCGAGCCAGCCGAGCGAGATCGGAACGACAACGAGCGCGGTCTCCTTCGTCGCATTGGCAAGCAGCATGGCGACGGCGGCCACGGTCACGAAACCCGCGCGGCGGGCGCGGCGGAATGTTTGCGGGCGGGGTTCCCGCGTGGCGGCAACGGTGGCGAGAAGCGCGAGCGCGATCCATGTCACCTGCAACGCCTCCGCCTTGGAGAGCGTGTAGAACGTCTCGATGGCGGGGCCACACAGCGCGAAGACCACGGCGGCGATCGCAGCATCTCGCGGTGTCCCTCCGCCGAGGCGCACCAGTCGCGCGAGGAGCGCGAGCAGGCCGGCGAGCAACAGGAGATTTACCGCAAAGAATGCGAGCGGGCGCACGCCGACGGCCGCGACGATGACGGAGTAGACCAGCCAGTAGGCGGGGAAGAAGCGGCCGGTGTCGGGAATGAGGTGAAGCGTGCTCGACCACGCGCCCGCCACCTCACGGCCGGTCTGCAATGTCAGACCATCGTCGAGCAGCCCGAATTGCGGCGAGAGCAGCCGCGGCAGCATGACGACGGTCGCCAAGGCCAGCGGTGCGACGGACCACAGTGTCGATCGAGCCGTCATCGCCCCGACAGTACACCGAACCGTGGCGGGCGTTCCCTGGCTCGATCCCACCGACATGCGCGTGAAGCGACTGCGCGTGGTGGCGTAGGTCTCCGACTCGGCAGAACTGTCGGAAGCGCTGACGCAATACGGCATCTGTCGCGGACGCTGTCTGGAATGTGTGTCTGGCTCCGACAGGCAGACGCGGCAACCGACGCGGTCGCCGTCGGAAAAGTTGACGATCCGACCCCCTGTCTCTTGATCGTGACGCGTATCCAATTGTGCTGCTTGACGTCGGAGTTGGGCACATCTCGTGCAGTCCCTCACAAAAACGCACCTTCGACCATGCCTTCAATGCCAGGAGACGCCGATGACTCGACGTTCATTCTTCCGGGCTGTTGTTCTCCTCACCTTGTGCCTGACCTGGTTCTCCGCGCCATCAGCTGACGCCGGTCCGCTCGCGGTGACGACGAGCACCGATGCGGCGGCGTTGGTCAATGCGCTGATCGCGACCAACGCCGGCATCACGGTTGTCGCGGGCTCGGTGTCGTATACGGGCGCCACCACCGCCAGCGGCTTCTTTTCGGGAGGCGATGGGATCCTCCCCTTCCCCTCCGGCATCGTGCTCACGACCGGAAACGCGCCATTCGTGATCGGCCCCAATAACGCAACCAACGCCGGCGTCCCGAACGGCGCGGCCGGCGACGCCAGACTCTCGTCCATCATCGGCACGGAGACAAACGACGCCTCGGTACTGCAGTTCCGGTTCACATCCACGCAGAACACGATCTCGTTCCAGTACGTGTTCGGATCAGAGGAGTACAACGAGTTCGTCGGCTCACAGTTCAACGACGTCTTCGCATTCGATCTGAACGGCAACAACATCGCGCTCGTCCCCGGTACGTCGACCGCGATCGCGATCAACAACGTGAACAACGGCGCCAACAGCTCGCTGTTCACGGACAATACGGCGGGCGGGCTGGATACCCAGCTCGATGGCCTCGTCGGCGTCCAGACGAGCCTGTTCGCGACGGGCACCGTGAACACCGGGACCGCCGAGAACACGATTCGCATCGCCATCGCCGACACCTCGGACGAGATCCTGGACTCCGCGGTCTTCCTCCGCGCGGGAAGCTTCGTGGCGGGTCCTCCGGTCATCATCCCTCCTCCGGATCAGCAGCCGCCGCCTCCGCCGGCGGCGGTCCCGGAACCGATGACGCTCACGCTCCTCGGGTCCGGCATGACCGCGATCGCGCTGTTGAAGCGCAAGTGGAGCGCGAATCGCTGACGACTCGCTGAGACCGAGACGTCAGCGCGGCCAGACCTTGCGGGCGGTCTCCACGAGGAGATCGAGCTTCCGTCGCTGATCGTCCCAGGAGATCTCGTTCCCGGCCGCCACGGAGGCGAACCCGCACTGCGGGCCGATGGCGAGATTCTCGATCGGAATGTACTTCGCGGCTTCGTCGAGGCGGCGGAGTACGTCCGTCTGTGACTCGAGGTTCGCCGCCTTCGTCGAGATGAGACCGAGGACGACCGTTCGGCCCTTGGGCACGAATCGCAGCGGCTCGAAGCCTCCCGCGCGCTCGCTGTCGTACTCGAGCAGGAAGCGATCGTACTGGAGCCCGCCGAAAACCCGTTCCGCGATCCGATCGTAGCCCCCTTCCGCAAACCAGCGGCTGCGGTTGTTGCCGCGACACATGTGGAGGCCAAACGTCACGCCGGCACGGGAGAGGCCGGCGATGACGGCGTTGTCGGCCTCGACGTTCTCCGCGATGGCCCGGTCGGGATCGACGCCGACGTCCTGCCACTGACGCCGGCGCTTCTCGTCGGTGTAATCGAATACGTACCGGATGGAGTCGATCTGCACGTACGGCACGCCTTCCGCAACCAGTGCCGCGACTTCCCCGTGCACGATCTCGGTGAGATCGCGAAGCGCATCGTCCGGTGTCGGATAGACGCGATCCGACGTGCCGGGGATGTAGCCGCGCAGGTACCACGTCGGGCTCGGGATGGTGATCTTGAACGGCCCACCGGCGTGCTCACGGAGAAACGCGGACTCCACGCCGGTGATCCGGCGCCGCGGCGTGAGCTTGCCGACGATCACAGCCGCCGGGTCCTGTCCTGCCGTGACGGCCCGTGTGTCACGGGGGTCCTGTCCGCCCGCTGACCGTGTCGCGCCCGGGGCCGGTGCCGATGAATGCGCTCCACGGCGCCAGCCGCGGATGTTCAGCATGGCCCCCGCACCGAACCCATCGACGGCCGCCGGCAACCCGGTAATCCACATGTGGCGCCGGTACTCCCCGTCCGAATACACGTCGAGGCCGGCCTCCCGCTGGAGCTCGAGGACCGACAGGATGGCGCGATCCTCGGCCTCTCGCAGGCCGGCGTCTTCAAGCTGGCCCTCCGCGTGGAGACGTCGCGCCTCGAGCAATGCCGCCGGCCGCAGAAAGCTCCCCACGTGATCGGCGCGATACGTTGTCATACGTCGCTCCTTGAGACGGTTCGCGAGTCGCCCGGGCCGGATTTCGCTGCGTGTGGGATCCGAGCACGAGCGCCGCTTGCATGATACGCGGCAACCGCTGAACCGAGGGTGGGCTCACCCGCTGCCGGCGGGTGTTTTGCCCGAGCGTAACGTTCATCCGGCCTCGAGCATCGGAAACGCCAGGGGCCAGTGTGACGGGCCGGCGCCGCCGCAACCGCGCCGCAACCCCACCGCCCCGCCGCTCATCGAGAAAGCATGTGGATCGTCAAGGTCGCGCTCCAGCGCCCGTACACGTTCGTGGTGGTGGCGCTGCTGATCCTGCTCGCCAGCCCGGTCATCATCCGCCGCACGCCCACCGACATCTTCCCGAACATCGACATTCCCGTGATCGCGGTGGCGTGGCAGTTCACCGGCCTCAATCCGGAAGAGATGGAAGGGCGCATCACCACCCAGTACGAGCGGGTCCTCACCACCACCGTGGACAACATCGAGCACATCGAGTCCACGACCGTCAACGGCCAGGCGATGATCAAGATCTTCCTGCAGCCGAATGCGCGCCTCGACACCGCGAACGCGCAGGTGACGGCGGTGTCGCAGACGATCCTGCGCCAGCTTCCCGCCGGCACCCAGCCGCCGTTGATCATCAACTACAGCGCGTCCACGGTGCCGATTCTTCAGCTCGCGCTGTCCGGGCTGTCCGAGGCGGAGCTCAACGACGCCGGCCTCAATTTTCTGCGGACCCAGCTCGTGACGGTGCCGGGCGCATCCATCCCGTATCCGTACGGCGGGAAACAGCGCCAGGTCATGGTCGACCTGGATCCGCGTCTGCTCCAATCGAAAGGACTCTCTCCGGCCGATATCGTCACCGCCATCGGCCAGCAGAACATCGTGCTGCCGTCGGGCACGGCCAAGATCGGCCCGTTCGAGTACGACGTCGCCATGAACGCGAGCCCGCGCACGGTCGCGGAGCTGAACGACCTCCCCGTCAAGGTGGTCGGGAATTCGACGATCTATCTCCGCGACGTCGCCCACGTGCGCGACGGGTTCGCGCCGCAGACGAACGTCGTCCGCCGGGACGGCACCCGGGGCACGCTCGTCACCATCCTGAAATCCGGCACCGCCTCGACGCTCGATGTCGTGGCCGGCATCCGCGCCCTGTTGCCCCGCGTGCTGCCGACGCTTCCCCCGCAGCTCAAGGTCGAGCCCCTGGCGGACCAGTCGATCTTCGTGCGGGCGGCGGTGAGCGGGGTCATCCGGGAGGCCGTCATCGCCGCCTGCCTCACGGCCTTGATGATCTTGCTGTTCCTGGGAAGCTGGCGGAGCACACTGATCATCGCGGTCTCCATCCCGCTCTCGATCTTGACGTCCGTCATCACGCTCAGCCTCCTCGGGGAAACGATCAACATCATGACGCTGGGCGGGCTCGCGCTCGCCGTCGGTATCCTCGTGGACGACGCCACCGTCGAGGTCGAGAACATCAACCGGAACCTCGACATGGGGAAGCCGATCATCCAGGCGATTCTGGACGGGGCGCAGCAGATCGCGGTGCCCGCGCTCGTCTCCACGCTGTGCATCTGCATCGTGTTCCTGCCCATGCTCTTCCTGGGCGGAGTGGCGCGTTACCTGTTCGTCCCGCTCGCGGAGGCGGTGACGTTCGCCATGCTGGCGTCGTATCTCCTGTCACGGACGCTCGTGCCCACCATCGCCCGATATCTCCTCAAGCCGCCGGTCGAGGGCGCGGCGCCGTCACGGAATCCGCTCGCGCGTGCGCAACAGGCGTTCGAGCGCCACTTCGAGCGGCTCCGCCACGCCTATCAGCGGGTGCTCACGCGGCTGATCGCCCGGCGCGCGCTCTTCATCCCGGTGTTCCTGGGCGCCTGTCTCGTCGCCGCCCTCCTCATTCCTTTCCTCGGCCAGAACTTCTTTCCCGACACCGACAGTGGCCAGTTCACGCTTCATCTGCGCGCGGCCACCGGCACCCGCATCGAGGAGACGGCGCGGCTCACCGATCTCGTGGAAGGGACCATCCGGCGCGAGATTCCCGCCGCCGAGCTCGACGTGATCCTCGACAACATCGGGCTGCCCTACAGCGCCATCAACTGGATGCACAGCGCGTCGGGCGTCATCGGCGCCGCCGACGCCGACATCCTCGTGTCCCTGAAGGAAGGCCATCGCCCGAGCGCGGAGTACGTCCGCGTCCTCCGCGAGAAGTTGCCCCTCGAGTTCCCGGGCATGACCTTTTACTTCTTGCCGGCCGACATCGTGACGCAGATCCTGAACTTCGGTCAGCCCGCGCCCATCGATATCCAGATCGAGGGCGCGGACGTCCAGGGCAACCGTCGCGTCGCCAACCAGATGCTGAACGACCTCCGTCGTGTGCCGGGCCTCGTCGATCTCCGGATCCAGCAGCGGTTCGATTACCCGAAGTTCGACATCACGGTCGACCGCACGAAAGCCGGCCAGGGTGGCTTCACCGTGCGGGATCTCGCGAGCAGCCTCCTCGTCTCCCTCAGCGGGAGCTTTCAGACGACGCCGACGTTCTTCCTCAACTGGCAGAACGGTGTGAGCTACAACCTCGCCACCCAGACCCCGCAGTATCGAATCCAGACCCTCCACGACCTCGAGAACATTCCGATCAGCGCCCCCGCCACGACGCGGCCCGGCATCCTCGCCGACGTGGCGTCGATCACGCGCGCGAGCGAGATGGCCGTGCTCTCGCACTACAACATCCGCCGCGTCGTGGACATCCACGGCGCCGTGCAGGACCGTGACCTCGGCGCCGTCGGCCGCGATATCGCGCGCATCGTCGACACGACGCGGCCCCATCTGCCGCGGGGCAGCTTCCTCACCGTGCGCGGGCAGCTCGCCACCATGCGCACGGCGTACATCGGGCTGCTCGCCGGACTCGCGTTCTCGATCGTCCTCGTCTATCTGCTCATCGTCGTGAACTTCCAGTCGTGGCTCGATCCGTTCATCATCGTCACCGCGCTGCCGGGGGCGCTGGCGGGCATCGTCATCTTCCTGTTCCTGACCGGGACCACGCTCAGCGTGCCCGCTCTGATGGGAGCCATCATGAGCATCGGCGTCGCCACCGCCAACAGCATCCTGGTCGTGTCCTTCGCCAAGGAGCGGCTCGGCGAGCACGGCGACGTGGCGAGGGCGGCTGTCGAGGCCGGCTTCACCCGCTTCCGTCCGGTCTTGATGACCGCGCTCGCCATGATCATCGGTATGGTGCCGATGGCGCTCGGCCTCGGCGAAGGCGGCGAGCAGAACGCGCCCCTCGGACGCGCCGTGATCGGTGGCCTGCTGTGCGCCACCGTGGCGACCCTGCTCTTCGTGCCGTCGGTATTCGCGCTGCTGCACGGGCGGCGCGGGGCCGACGGGCGGCGCGCAACGGAGGCAACGCGATGACGGACGATTCCACGAGCGAGCTCGTGCCGCGGGCGCCGGCAGCGGTCGAGCGCGACCACGCGCCATCGAACCGCCGTCACCTGGCCTTCCTCGCCATGGGAATCGTGGCGGGCGCGCTCGGCCTCGGCATCGTCTCCGGGATCCGGGTTCGCAGCGCGGCCGACACGTCGCTCCGGCAAGCCACCGCCGCCGCCGCCATCACGCCCGTGAACGTGGTATCGCCGCAAGCGGGCGCGCCGACGCTCGAGATCCGCCTCCCCGGCACGACCCAGGCCTTCACGGACACGGCGATCTTTGCGCGGACGAGCGGCTACGTGAAGGGCTGGTACTTCGACATCGGCGCCCACGTGAAGCAGGGGCAACTGCTGGCCGAGATCGAAAGCCCGGAGGTCGACCAGCAGCTCCAGCAGGCGCGGGCGGACCTCGCCACCGCGCAAGCGAACCTCCGGCAGGCCCAGATCACCGCGGACCGCTGGTGGGCACTGTTGCAATCCGACTCGGTCTCCAAGCAGGAGACGGACCAGGCGATGAGCGCGCTCAGCGCGATGAAAGCAACGGTGGAGTCGAATACCGCGAACGTCCGTCGCCTCGAGCAGCTCCAGGGATTCGAGAAGATCTATGCGCCGTTCGACGGCGTCATCACCGCGCGCAACGTCGACATCGGCGTGCTCATCAATGCCGGCGCGACCCCATCCACCGGCCGCGAGCTCTTTCACATGGCGGCCATCCACACGCTCCGCGTCTTCGTGGCCGTCCCCGAGATCTATTCACGGGCGGCACGTCCGGGAACGGGGGCGACGCTCACGTTCGACGAATATCCGGGGCGGTCGTTCCCGGGAAAGCTCGTCAGAACCGCCAACGCCATCGACCTCACGTCGCGCACGCTCCTCGTGGAGGTCGACGTCGACAACCCTGGCGGCGAGCTCCTGCCCGGCGCGTACGCTTTCGTTCACTTCAAGCTTCCCGCGCAGGTCGCCACGGTGACGGTGCCTGCCAACGCGCTGCTCTTCCGCGCGGAAGGTCTGCGCGTCGCCGTCGTGCGGAACGGTCAAGCGGAGCTCGTGCCGGTGACGATCGGGCGCGATTATGGCGCGACGGTGGAGATCCGCGCCGGCCTCGCGCCCACCGATCAGGTGATCCTCTCGCCGTCCGATTCGCTCACGACCGGCACTCGCGTCCGCATCGCGAACGCGCCGACGCCCACGCCGCGGTGAGCACGCGGCGCGTCGTCCTGGCTGGTCTTGGTGTGCTGCTGCTCGGCGGCTGCATGGTCGGCCCCGACTACCAGAAGCCATCGGTACCGATGACGCCGACGTACAAGGAGGCAGAGGGCTGGAAGGCCGCGAGCCCGAGCGATCACCTCCCCCGTGGGCCGTGGTGGACGATCTTCGGAGATCCAGACCTCGATGCGCTCGAGGCCGAGATCACCCCCGCCAACCAGAATCTGAAGATCGCGGAGGCGCGACTCCGCGAGGCGCGCGCGCTCGTCCGCTTCAACCGGGCGGCGCTCTTTCCCACCATCTCGACGAGCGCGGGCGCCGCGTCGGTCCGCGAGTCGACGAACGCGCCGTTCCGGGGGTCGGGTACGAACCTGGGCAACAGCGGCGACTTGCTGCTCTCGCTCGACATGTCGTACGAGCTCGATCTCTGGGGCCGGGTGCGACGCACGGTCGCCTCCGCGCGCCACGAGGCCGAGGCGACCGCGGCCGACCTCGAGACGGCGCGGCTCAGCCTGGAGGCGGAGCTGGCCTTCGACTACTTCGAGCTCCGCGCGGCCGACGCGCAGCAGCGACTCCTGAACGAGACGGTCATGGCCTTCGAGGCGGCGCTTCGGCTCACGAGGAATCGGTTCGAAGGTGGCGCCGCCCCGAAATCCGACGTGGCCCAGGCGCAGACGCAGCTCGACACGACGCGCGCGCAGGCGACCGACATCGCCGTGCAACGGGCGCAGTTCGAGCACGCCATCGCGACCTTGATCGGACGTCCGCCCGCCGCCTTCAGCCTGCCGCCTCGTCCGCTCGCCACGCCGCCGCCGAACGTGCCCGCGGGGCTTCCGTCCGAGCTTCTGGAGCGACGACCGGACATCGCTGCCGCCGAGCGCCGGGTCGCCGAGGCGAACGAGCAAATCGGCATCGCCATCGCCGCCTACTATCCGGTGTTCATGCTCAATGCGTCGGTCGGATTCGAGGGAAGCTCGTTCGGCAATCTCCTGAACGCGTCGAGCCTGCTGTGGTCCGTCGGCGCCACCATCACGCAGACAATCTTCGACGGTGGCCGACGGCGCGCGACCTCGGAGGCGGCGCGCGCCAGCTACGATGCGACGGTGGCGGCCTACCGCCAGACGACCCTGACCGCCTTCCAGCAAGTCGAGGACAACCTGGCCGCGCTTCGCATCCTCGAGCAGGAGGCGGAGCAGCAGCGGCGTGCGGTGGAATCGGCGCAGCTCTCGCTCCAGCTCTTCACGAATCGGTACCGGGGCGGGGTCGACAGCTACCTGCAAGTCATCACCGCGCAGACGGTCACGCTTGCGAACCAGCGTACCGAGATCGACGTCCTCCGGCGGCGCATGGACGCCAGTGTCCTGCTGGTGAAGGCCATCGGCGGAGGCTGGGACAGCGCCGCGCTGTCGAAGCTCCCGAAATAATCGCGCAATCGCGGCGGGGCCGGGCGTTTCGCCCGCAAGCGCCCGAAAAGCAACCGCGCGCCGACGTGCGGCGTCGAAAGAGCAAGGAGGGAACAAACGATGTTCAAGCGAATGTTCGTCGCTGCACCCGCCGTGGCCCTCGTCGCGGTGCTCGCCGTCGGCTGTGCCGGGCCGAGCTCGCAGGCGTCCGACTCCGTTTCCGCCGCCATCCCGCCCGCGAGCGATTTCACGGGCGACTGGTTCGGCACGTTTTCGTGGGTCGGCGCCTGGCAATACGCCGACGAAGGCAAAGTCGCCCTGAACATCAAGGAGGACGGCACGTTCACGGCGACCGTCGAACGGAACGGGGGGACGAACAACCTCGCGAAGCCCGCCACCTGGGCCGGGACCGTGATCGTCCGCAGAAACCGCGTGACCCTGGACAACTCCGGTGGGACCTGGCCCACGATCGAGCTCCGTCGTTCCGGCAACAATGTCCTGTTCGGCGTGGCCCACGATCCCGGCGTCGAAAACCCCGTGATGATGGAGTTCAAACGCGTCGGCCCGCCGCCAAGCTCGCCGCAAGGATAGACGTCGCCGTCGGGGCGGGGCATCGTGAGGCCCCGCTCCGTCCGTGAAACCATTTCGGCGTCCCGTCCATCTCAAGCGCGGAGGTTGACCTCATGGCCGCGAAAGTGCCGGAAACGACAACAACCAAGAAAGACACGCGCGCGGGGCGGACGCTGACGGCGGAGCTCCAGGCCATCGTGACGCGGTTACAGACGGACGTCGAGGTGCCGAAGACCAGCGTGGTCGGCGGGGATTTCCTCGATGTCGCCCAGGACATCGAGCATCAGGAGCTGGCGCGGCTCAGCGCCTCGCGACTGACGGAACGCGCTCGGCGTCTGCGCGTGGCGTTGACGCGGGTCTCGAGCGGTGAGTACGGCGTGTGCGCCGAGTGCGGGGCCGCGATCCCGCCGAAGCGCCTCCTCGCCGTTCCCGAGGCGACCACGTGCGTGCCGTGTCAGGAGCGCCTGGAGCGCGGCCGCGCCGCCGTCGCTTGACTCGACGGCCGGCTCGTCCGTAACCGCGCCGGACGGCGGTGCGTCGTAACGAGTGGGAGCGGATCCAGGCATATGCCGGCACGTTCGGAACGCGGCTAACGGTGGAGGTCGGAGTCAGATGCGACGGAGAGAGCGTGGATTTCTCGGACTCCTGCACATCGCGCCTCTCCTGCTGATGGCTCCCGCCGTGGTGGCGCCCGCCGCCGCCGCTCCGCGCGAACTGCAACCGCTCATTGTAGGCTCCGAGCGGTTCTTCTCCCTCACGTGGGATGCAGCGCAGCGCCATGGCCGGCTCGAGGTCGAGGGGTATATCGGCAACAACTCGCCGTACCGCGTAGGGAACCTGCGCCTGCTGGTGGACAGCTTCGACGACGCGGGGCGGATCATCGACCAGCGGCTGAGCTGGGTCATCGGGAATCTCAGCGCCAACGACCGGCTCTACTTCGAGGTACCGGTTGCCCCCGCCTACCGATACCGCGTCCGCGTGTTCTACTACGATCGTATCGACGAGGCCAGTTTCACGATCCCCTGAGACCGGGCGCTGTGCGCGTCCGCGAGGCGCTCCTGGCGACGACCGAGCCAGACCGCGTTGATCAGCCACAGCGCCGCGAGCGGGATGGCGGCGAACGAGACCTGCGCCGCCCCCAGCCCGAGCGCGCGCAGCAGCGTCACCGACCACGCGCCGAGCTGATCACCGGTCCGGTAGACGACGGTGTCGATGAGGCTCTTCGCCTTGTAGCGGTCCTCCCGGGACGCGACGGTGTAGAGCAGCTCGCGCGCGGGCCGCGCCACCGCGTAGTCGGCCGCCCGGCGGATCACCTGGAACACCGCGATCGCCATCACCGTCGGCACCAGCGCCAGCGCCCCGAAGCCAACGATGGTCAGCGCGGGGAGCACGGCAAGCGTCAGCGCCACGCCGAGGAGCAGGACGATCCGCGCGGTGAACAGGAGCTGGACGACGAGCGTGAGCGCGTTGACGAGCAAGTCGACGGTGGCGAAGAAGGCGGTCTGCGCCCCGCGATCACGAAACGCCCCGCTCACGATCGCCGCCTGCTGAAAATAGAGAAACGTCGAGGTGATCGAGAACAGGAGGAGGAACACCGCCACGTTCAACAGATAGGGCGAACGGACGACGTGGGTGATGCCGGCAAGGACGCCGCCGCCGATGGGCGCCTCCGCCGCGCGCGGCTCCCGGTGCAGCGTCGCCGACAGACGCGAGAGGCGGCCGGCGCTGAACACCGCCACCTCGAGCAGCGCGGCCGCCCCGACAAGGAGCACCATGGGCGGCACGTGCCGCGCCAGCGACGCCGTCACCGCCGAGCCGACGATCGCGCCGAGCGTGGCCCCCGCCGCGATGAGGCCGAACAGCCGCTTGCCCTGCTCGGGAGTGAAGATGTCCACGTTCAGCTGCCAGAACGTCGAGACCACGAACAGGTTGAACGTGGAGGCCCAGATGAAGAAGATCCGCCCCACCCACACGATTTGCACCGCGTCCGCCGCGTGAAAGAGCACCGCAAAGAGCAGGATGTTGGCGGCGAAGAAGTGGTAGGTGATCGCGATGAAGCGCTCGCGCGGCAGCCACTTCACGAGGTACGCGAACGGGATGTTCAGGAGCAGCATGACCACGAGCGTGCCCGTGAACAGCCACTGGAGATTCTGCACGCCGCCGGCCACCCCGGCCTGGTCGCGGATCGGCCGCATGATGTAGTACGAGGACAGGATCGAGAAGATATCGAGCCAGCACCAGGCGACCACGGGCACTTCGCCGGGCCGCACGTCGAAGAGGCGGATCAAGCGGGCGTCAGCGCAGGCCGGCGGCGATCTGTCGGAT
>Ga0114129_10009253_pt1 | contig 14050 bp, 12 predicted proteins | sample RhiMetdeltSRZDD1_FD_80071 | JGI IMG/M metagenome (GOLD analysis project Ga0114129, IMG submission 80071) | Populus rhizosphere microbial communities from Tennessee, USA - Rhizosphere MetaG P. deltoides SRZDD1 (version 2) (version 2) | ecosystem: Host-associated > Plants > Roots > Rhizosphere >... | reverse complement strand
TGACGCGCTCGCCCTCGAGCTCGGCGGCGACCGCGAGGGGCTCCTCTGGCATGACGAGCCGGTGGTCGAAGATCTCGACCCGGTCGAACCGACGGCCCTCGAGTACGGGCGCGAGGCGCCTGCGGACGGTCTCGACCTCGGGCAGCTCGGGCATGCGTCAGGGGACCCGGTGCGTCACGGAAGTCACGCCCTGGCGATGATGCGGACCGTCGCCAGGACGGCGACGCACGAGCCGCCCGCTCGCGAGGCTCTCCGGGGCCGCGGTCACCTTCCGATTATGGCCGATTATGGCTGATTATGGCCGATCCTGGCGGAGTTGCCGCCGTTCCGGCTCGTGGGCGACTGTGCCCGTCTGGTCGCCGTCTGGTCGGTTGACAGCATCCGGAGCCGATCCTAGAGTCGCCCGGGGACGCGGGTACCTGGCAGATCGTCGCCGCCGACGGATCGGCTCCCATCGATCTCGCGCCGGGTCGCCGCACGATACGCCACGACCGACCAGGAGAGACACGATGTCCGGACGGGTTCCGAGCGAGCACGAGGTCATCGGCTACGTGAAGACACTGTCGAACTGGGGGCGCTGGGGGGCCGAGGACGAGCTGGGGACGATCAACCTGATCACCCCGGCCAAGCGAGCGGCGGCCGCGCGGCTCGTGCGGGACGGCGTCGCCGTCACCGGCGCCCGTCCGATCGTCACGGACATCACGCCCGACACGACCTTCCAGTTCATGCGCTTCATGGTGGACAGCGGCGAGGGCCGCGATACGGCGTCGCCCGAGCGGCTGCAGGCGCGCCGCGGGGCCGGCGAGTTCATCGGCATGGTCTTCCACGGATACACGGTCACCCACATCGACACGCCCGCCCACTTCTTCTGGGAAGGGAAGATCTATAACGGCCGCTCCTGCAACCTGATCACCTCCCGAGAGGGCGCGACGGTCGAGGCGGTCGAGCTGCTCCACGACGGCGTGGTCAGCCGAGGCGTCCTCCTGGACGTCGCGCGCACGCGGGGAGTGCGGTGGCTCGGCCCGGGAGAGGGTGTCATGCCGGAGGACCTCGAGGCGGCCGAGCGGGCGACGGGTGTCCGCGTCGAGGCCGGAGACATCCTGGTGGTCCGCACCGGCTACTACGCGCGCCGGCTCGCCGAGGGTCCGGTGAGCCCGCTACGGGCGGGGTCGCCCGGGCCGCACGCGGCGCTGCTCCCCTGGCTCAAGGATCGCGGCGTCGCCGTGTGGGGGAGCGACACTCACAACGACGTGACGCCGACCCCGTACCCGGGGATGGGCAGCCCCTTCCACATTGGGGCGCTCGTGGGTCTCGGTCTCTGGCTCATCGACAACATGAACCTCGAGGACATCGCGACGGCGTGCGCCGCCCGGGGCCGCTGGGAGTTCCTACTGACGCTGGCGCCCCTCCGGCTCCGGAACGTGACCGGGTCGCCGCTGAACCCGATCGCCCTCTTCTGAGCGGCGGAGCCAGACCGGCCGCGCGCGCACCAGAGGTCTCCGGGGCCGCTCACCGGGCCGGCTGGCCGGACGTCGAGGCGATCCAGATTCCCGCCAAGACCGCCGCCACGCCGACGAGCAGGTTGAGTCCGATCGGCTCGCCCAGGATGGACGCGGCCACGACCGATGCCGTCACGGGGTTCACCGTGATCGTGCTGGCCACCCGCGTCGGCGTCGTTCGCTCGAGCGCGAACGCCCACAGGTAGAAGACGAGCGCGGCGCCGAAGGCGCCGAGGTAGCCGACGGCGGCCCACTGCGCGGGCCCGAACCGGCCGGCCGCCGCGAAGCCCCCCGCCCGCCACGCCACGAGCGCGAGAGCTGCCGCGCCCGCGCCCATGCCGGCCGTCGTGAACGTGAGCGGTCCCGACCGGCCGATGTACGGGCGCGACCACACGCTGTAGAGCGCCATGCAGAGAGCCCCGGCCACCATCACCAGGTCGCCGCGCCAGGCGCCGGCGGGCGCCTGGGCGAGGCCCGTCGCGAGCGCGACGGCGACCCCGCCCATGGCGATCACGACGCCCGCTGTCTTGCGGCGGGTCAGTCGCTCGACGCCGAGCGCCGCGGCGACGACCATGGTCACGAGCGGAAGGGTTGAGAGCGCCAGGGCGCCCCGGGCCGCAGTCGTGTGTCGGAGGGAGATGTTGAACAGGACGAAGAACACCGCGAAGAACAGGAGGCCTAGGGCAAGGACGGCGCTCCAGTCCCGGCCCCGCGGCCAGCGGCGAGGCCGCGCGAGCGCGATCGGCAAGAGGAACAGGAAGCCCAGGCCGAAGCGAAACGCGCCGAGCGTGACGGGGTCGGTGCCTCCGATGACGAAGCGCGTCGCCGCGGCCGCCACGCCCCCGAGCGCACTCGAGAGAATCGCAGCCAGGACGCCGGCCCGTTCGGTCACCCGGCGAGAACCATCTGTGTCTGGATGGTCAGGGAGAGCAGCCGCCCGCCCGCGTCCGTGACCCGGGTTTGCCACACCATGGTCCGTCGGCCGCGATGCAGGCACGTCGCCTCCGCGCGCATCGTTCCGGCGCGGCCCGCCGCCAGGAAGTTGGTCTTGGACTCGAGGGTCGCGGTCGTGGCGCCCGGTGGCAGGTTCAGCACCGTGGCGGCCGCCCCCACCGTGTCGGCGAGCGCCATCAGCGTGCCGCCGTGGACCGTCCCGCCGACCGTCGTCAGGGCGTCCCGCACCGGGAGCTCCGCCACGACTCGGTCGAGGCTGGCCTCGACGAACCGGATGCCCAGGAGGTCGGCCAGAGTGCCCCGGAGGCGCTCCGAGAGGGTCGCCGGATCGATGCTCATGCCGCTCCTCCGCGCGACCCACCCCAGCGTGCGGCGTGCCGCGTCTCCGCTCGATTGCCTCCGGGGCAGTGGCCGTGGCCGGGGCAGCCCCCGCCGTGGGACGGACGATAGATCGAGCTACGAGACCGGCGTCCAGGCACCGCCGTGGCGGGCCGACTCGGTGGCGGCGAGCGCGATTCGGAGCGCCATCAGCCCGTCGTGCCCGGTGGGCGTCACCGGCTTCCCGCCCCGCACCGCCTCGACGAACGCCTGGAGCTCCGCCGTGTAGGCCTGGGCGAAGCGCTCCGGGAAGTACGGCACGTAGTCGTGGTGGGCGCCCGCCTGATCGTAGCGCGTGATGGGCGTGTGGCGCTCGTAGCCGACCTTGAGGCCCCCGCGGTCTCCCAGCACCTCGGTGTGGATGTCGTAGCCGTACCCGGACTGGCGCGAGTTGACGATCGACCCGAGTGCCCCCGATTCGAAGCGGAGCGCCAGCACCGTCGTGTCCCAGTCGTCCGCCGCCCGGAAGGCGCCCGCCTGCGGCCCGAGGGCGGTTCCGACCGCCGACACGCTCTCCACTTCCGAGCCGGTGACGAACCGCGCCACGTCGAGGTCGTGGATGGTCATGTCCACGAACTGCCCGCCGCACGTCGGGATGTAGTGGGGCGGCGGCGGATAGGGGTCGAAGCTCACCGAGCGGAGCAGGTGGACCCGCCCGATCTCCCCGGCCACAATCCGGCGGCGCGCCTCGGCGAAGCCCGAATCGAACCGCCGCTGAAAGCCGATCTGGAGCGGCACGTCGCACTCCTTGACGACCGCGAGCGCCCGCTCCGTGGAAGGGACGTCGAGGGCGATGGGCTTCTCGCAGAAGATGGCCTTCTTCGCGCGCGCCGCCGCTTCGATCTGCACGGCGTGGGCGTTGGTCGGCGTGACGATGACCACCGCCTCCACCGCCGGGTCGAGGATCGCCTCACGGGCATCCGCGACCGTGCGGGCCCCGAACCGGGCCCCGAGCTCGCGCGCGGCCGGCGCCGGGTCGGCGACGACCGCCAAATGCACCTCGGGCAGGCTCGCGAGCGTGCGGGCGTGGGCGGCGCCGAGCCGTCCCGCCCCGAGCAGCGCGACGCCGAGCCGGCCGCCGGCCATCAGCGCACCCGCCCGCGGGCGGCGACGGGCCAGACGACCTCGACCTGGTCCCCCCGGACCCCGACGAGCTCGTCCACCATGTTCGACACCACGCAGCAGTGGTTCGGCACGATGTTGACGACGTCGCCCACTCGCGGCTGCTCCGGGCAGCGGGTGAGGTCGAGCGTCCCGTGCTCTTCGTCCACCGCGGTGATGACCGCCTCCGGGTGCTCCAGGACGTGGCCGTAGCCGGGCATCCCGGAGCGGTCCGAGGTGAGGACCTTCGTCCCGCAGTCAACGATCGCCCGGCCGTCGTGGGGCCGGCTCACGACCGTCGCGCGCACCCGCATCGCGCACTGCGCCCACGTCGCCCACCCCGAGCGAACCGTGGCCGCGTCGTTGAAGACGCAGGTTCCCGCCCGATGCTCGGTCAGCATGGGAAACCGCTCGACGGTGAGGAGGGCCGGGGTGCCCCCGCCCGACACGATCGGTACCGGAATCCCGGCGCGCTTGAAGAGCTCGAACGCCCGCTCGAAGAAGACGCGACTGTCCGGGTCGCGGTTCGGGAAGGTCATCAGACCCTGGAAGTCCATCCGCGGGAGCCGCATCACCTGCTGCGCCAGGGCGAGGCTCTCCTCCGGCGTCTGGACGCCGTTCCGCCCGTAGCCTGTGTCGCACTCGATCAGGAAGTGCACGTCCCGACCGTGCCGGACCGCCGCCTCGGAGAGGCCCCGCGCCACCACCTCGTTGTCCAGGACCACCGTGAGGCGCTCGACGCGACGGGCGACCGCCATCAGGCGATCGAGCTTGTCGCGGCCGATGACATTGAACGCGAGGAGGACGTCCGGCGTGACGCCGTGATCGGCGAACACCTCGATCTCGCCGATCTTCTGGCAGACGATCCCCCTCGCGCCAGCCTCGAGCTGCCGCCGCCCGATCGCCGGGATCTTGTGCGTCTTGATGTGCGCGCGGTTCCCGATGCCGTGCCGGTCCAGGTGAGCCTGCACGCGGCGGATGTTGTCCTCCATGACGTCGAGGTGGATCGTGACCACCGGGGTGTCGAGATCTTGGACCCTCATGCGCGCCCTCCTGGGTGCGAAGCGGCGGGGGCGCCGCATTCGGCCAACGCCGTCGCCCGTCGAGGCGGCCCGCCGACGCCCCCAAGCATGCGTGCGGGCGCCCACGCCATCAAGGGGCATCACGGAGGGGCGGTGGCGCGCTTGACACCCGAGGAGCGTCCGCCCAGCATGAAGGCCGTGAAGATCGCGGCGATCCGGCTCCATCTCCTCGCGTGCCGGCTGCCCGAGCCCCAGGGCAACGCGACCCGGTTCATCGACCGACGCGCCGCCCTGGTGGTGGAGGTGCGGAGCGACGACGGTCTCGGAGGCTGGGGGGAGACCTGGCACTCGCCCCCGGCGGCCTGGACCATCATCGAGACGTCGCTGGCCCCGGCGATTCTGGGCCAGGACCCGATGGAGTACCACCGGCTCTGGGCCGCGATGCACGAGCGTCTCGGGTATGAGCGCCAGGGCCCCGGCCTCATGGCGCTGTCGGCCGTCGACATGGCCCTCTGGGACCTGCGCGGGCGGGCCCTGGGCCAGCCGATCTGCCGGCTGCTCGGGGGCCCGATCCGCACCCGCGTGCCGGCCTACGCAAGCGGACCGTACCTGCGGCCAGGCCGCGACCCCTACCGAGCTTACCGCCGCGAGGCGGAGCGGTTCATCGCCCCCGGCTTTCGCGCCATGAAGATGAAGGTGGGAGTCGACCCTGCCGCGGACGGACGCGCGGCGAGCGCCGTCCGGAAGGTCGTGGGCCCCGACATCATCCTGCTCGCCGACGCGAACCAGGGCTACACGGCCCGGCCCGCGATCGAGGCCGGGCGACAGCTCGAGGCCGAGGGGTTCGCCTGGCTGGAAGAGCCGGTGGCGCCGGACGACGTCGAAGGATACGCGCACGTGGCCGGGGCCCTCGGGCTGGCGGTCGTGGGCGGCGAGGCGCTCGGGGGGATCCGCGCCTTTCGCTCCTTCTTCGAGCGGAACGCCCTCGACGTCGCGCAGCCCGATCTCGCGATCGCGGGAGGCTTCACCGAGGCGATGCGCATCGCCGCCCTCGCCGCGGCGTGGGAGGTGCCGGTCGTCCCGCACGTCTGGGGCACGGCGCTGAACCTCTACGCGTCGCTTCAGCTCTGCGCCGTGCTACCCGGCTACCGGAGCCACACGTCCATGCCGTACCCGTGGCTCGAGTACGACCAGTCGCCGAACCCCCTGCGTGAGCTCTGGGGCGCGCCGGCGGTCGGGCCGGACGGTATGGTCGAGATCCCGCAAGGCCCGGGGCTCGGGATCGAGGTCGATTCGCGGGCGTTCGAGCCGTACCTCCAGCGGCGGGCCGAGGTCAGCCGGGACTGACCTCACCGGGGTAGCGGTCCCTGAACACCGGGTTCGGGGACCCGAACAATCATGCCGCCGACGCTCCGGTCGGCTTGTCATCGGTGCGGGGCCGGTCTACCATCCTCCCAAACCGAGGCGGTCGTCGCGAAGCGGGACGACGGGATGGCCCGGGGTACGCGCCTCGTCCTCGGCGCGCCGGAGACACTCACCCAGGAGGATCGCGTATGGCACGCGGCACATCAGGCTGGCATCGGGGTGTCGATCGGCGCACGTTCCTCGCCGGAGGCCTGGCGCTCGGAAGCGGGCTCGCTGGCGCTCGGCTCGTCTCCGCCCAGACGCCGAAGCGCGGCGGCACGCTGATCGCCGCGGCGGAGATCGACCCCATCGGTCTCGACCCCCACAACAGCTCGAACTTCTCGTCCGCCCAGGCGTACGACCACATCTACGAGAGCCTCACGACGTACGACGAGAAGACCAACATCCAGCCCTGCCTCGCCACGAGCTGGGAGATCACCAACAACGGCAAGACCTACACCTTCAAGCTCCGCCCCAACGTGAAGTTCCACAACGGCCAGACGATGACCGCCGACGACGTGAAGTACAGCATCGAGCGGGTCCTCGACCCGAAGACGGCGTCGCCGTGGCTCTCCTGGCTGAACGCGATCAAGGAGATCAAGGTCGTCGATCCGCTGACCGTGCAGATGAACCTCGACGCGCCCTATCCGATCCTCGGCTCGTTCGCCGGGATTCGGGCGTCGGGGATCATCCCGAAGGGTTACGCCGAGCAGGAGAACCTCAAGATCAAGGGCATCGGCACCGGCCCGTTCAAGCTCGTCGAGTACGTGCCGCAGGACCGGATCGTCTACGCGCGGAACACCGACTACTGGGACAAGTCCCTCCCGTACCTGGACGGGATGGTCTTCAAGGTCCTGACGGAGGAGAATGCGCGGATCGCCGCCCTCCGGGCCGGCCAGATCCAGTACGCGTTCCTCAATCCGCCGGGCGCGACCCAGCTCGAGGGCGCCCCCGGGATCACCATCATGCGGAGCCCGTACGCCTGGGTCGTTCTTCACTACCTCAACGTCCGCAACAAGCCGCTCAGCGATGCTCGGGTGCGCCGGGCGATGCGGATGGCCGTCGACACGAACGAGGTCATCCAGAAGGCCGTGTTCGGCGCCGGCGTGCCCTCGGGTCCCGTGCCCACGGGCTACGGCGACTGGTACCTCGACCCGAAGACCCTGCCCTATCTGAAACCGGACGTCGAGGGCGCCAAGAAGCTCCTGGTGGAGGCTGGCTACCCGAACGGCTTCAAGGTCGAGATCAAGTGCTCGCCCCAGTATCCCGAGTTCGTCGCCTCGACGCTCGTGATCCAGGAGTCGCTCAAGAAGCTCAACATCGACGTCACCGCGACCCAGATGGAATGGGGCGCGTTCGTGGCCGAGAACGCCAAGTCGAACAACTCGTGCGGCAAAGAGGGCTCCGACATCTACGCGTCCGCCAACACGTTCCGGCCCGACCCCGACGGGTTCCTGTACCCCTACTTCCACTCGAAGGGAACCATCAACAAGGGCGGGTGTGACACGCCGGACCCGAAACTCGACGCCTTGCTCACCGAGGCGCGCCAGGTCACCAACCACGCGGAGCGGCGGCGGCTGTACGAGGAGGCCCAGCGCATCGTGGTCCGGGACTGCCAGAACTGGTGGTGGTTCGCGAAGCACAACATCGAGGCGGTGTCGAACAAGCTCCAGGGCTACTCGCAGTCGTTCACGGGCCGCCGGCTCTTCCTCAAGAAGGCCTGGCTCGCGTAGGCGCTTCCACCGGGCGGCGAGCCGCGCGGTCCACTGCGCGCGGCTCGCCGCCCTAACGTCTCCGCCCGCGGATGCGCTACCTCGCCCGGCGCGCGGCCTGGACCGTCCTCGCCGTGCTCGGCGTCTCGGTCCTGATCTTCCTGCTGGTCCGCCTCCTCCCGGGCAACATCGTCGACATCATCGCCGGGACGGAGGGCCAGCTCAGCCGCGCGCAGCGCGCGGCGGTGCTCCGGGAGTTCGGCCTCGACCGACCGCTTCCCGTCCAGTACCTCCTGTGGCTCGGCAACATGCTCCAGGGGAACTTCGGGTGGTCCTTCCGCACGGGCCAGCCGGTCGCGACTCTGATCGCATCGCGGTTGCCGATCACGATCGAGCTTGCCCTGCTTGCGGTCCTGAGCGTCGCCTTCGTGGGCATCCCGCTCGGGGTGGCGGCGAGCGTCTCGCGGAGCCTCCGCGTGCGGACGCTGGTCCAGATCGTGGGCGTGCTGGGGCTGTCGCTGCCGAACTTCTGGATCGCCATCCTGCTCATCATCGGCGCGTCGACGCTCTTCGGGTGGCTGCCCGCCCTCATCTACGTGAGCCCTTGGACGGACGCGTGGGTGAACGTCCAGCAGATGTTCCTGCCCGTGCTGTCGCTGTCGCTCGGGCTCTCGGCGGTCGTCGTGCGCATGACCCGGTCCTCGATGCTCGAGGTGCTGGGACAGGACTTCATTCGGGTCGCCCGCGCCAAGGGGCTGGCCACCCGGGCAGTCCTCCTGCGTCACGCGCTCCGGAATGCCCTGATCCCCATCGTCACGGTCCTCGGCCTCCAGACAGGGTTCCTCCTCGGCGGGGTGGTGATCACCGAGCAGATCTTCGGGTTGCCGGGGCTCGGGTGGACCCTCCTCAACGGGGTGTACCAGCGCGACTATCCGGTGGTGCAAGGGACCGTGATGGTCTTCGCCGTCACCTTCGTCCTCGTCAACCTCCTCGTGGACCTCCTGTACACGTATCTCGATCCGCGCATCCGCTATGAGTGACGCGGGAGTCACCCCGGCCGTCAGTGCCCTACCGCGCCGCCTGGACGCCGCCGGTAGCGCCCGCGCCCGAAGTCTCCGCGCGTTCTTGGGGATGCCGGTCGCCCTCATCGGCGCGGCGCTGGTGGGCGTCGTGGTGCTGGTGGCGCTGACGGCGCCCGCCCTCGCGCCGTACAGCCCTGTCGCCCAGATCGCGAAGCCGCTCCTACCGCCCGGGGCCGACTACCTCCTCGGCACCGACGAGTTTGGGCGGGACGAGCTGAGCCGTCTGATCTGGGGGGCGCGGGTGTCCCTCTACGTGGGCGGGCTGGCGGTCCTCATCGCGCTGGCTCTGGGCGCGACGGCGGGCGTGCTGGCTGGCTTCTTCGGGGGCTGGGTGGACGACGTGACGATGCGGATCATGGACGTCGTGCTGTCGCTGCCCGCCCTCGTACTGGCGATCGCGATCACGAGCGTGCTCGGCCCGACGCTCACCAACGCGATGCTGGCCATCGGCCTCGTGTACGCGCCGACCTTCGCGCGCGTCGCGCGCGGCCCGACCCTGACGGTCGTGCAGGTGCCCTACATCGAGGCTGCGCGCTCCATCGGCGCCTCGAACTGGCGGATCATCGCCCGGCACGTGCTGCCGAACGTGGCGGCGCCCATCCTGGTCCAGGCGACGGTGTCCTTCTCGACGGCCATCCTCACCGAGGCCGCGCTCTCCTTCCTGGGACTCGGCACCCAGCCGCCGACGGCGTCGTGGGGCCTCATGCTAAGCGCCGCCCGCCAGTACATGCTGATCGACCCCTGGATCGCCGTGCTGCCCGGCTCCGCCATCGCGGTGACGGTGCTCGGCTTCAACCTCCTGGGCGACGGCCTGCGCGACCTCCTGGATCCCCGCATGCGGACGCTCTGAGCGGGAGACGGCGCCGCGCCGGCCCCTCCGTGGAGCCGACGGCGGGCCGAACGTCAGGCGGAGCGGGCGTCGGTCTCGGGGAGTCGTATCCAGGGCACGAGGAGCCAGCACGCCGCCGTCGCGGCGGCGCTGACCGCGATGAGCCAGTTGAGCCCCACCAGGTCGTAGAGCTGTCCCCCGAGCCACTCGGCCCCCGTGGTGCCGATGTTGCTCACCGACATGAGCGCGGCGAAGAAGGTCCCCTCGGCGTGGCGGGGGACCGACCGGGCCGCCAGGTCGAGCGTCGCCAGCATGGCGATGGCGGTGACGAAGCTCACCGACACGTCGAGCGCGACCGCCGACCACCAGCCCACGAGGCCGTAGTAGGCAACCGTCCCGGCCACGCCGGTGGCGACGGCGAGGTTCAGCAGCCGCTGCGGCGCGAACCGGGTCGCGTAGCGCCCGAAGGCGAGCGCCCCGAGCATCGCGGCGCCGCTCCCGAGGCTTGACAGCACGCCGAGCTGGATCTTGGTGATCCCCAGCGCGTCCACCATGTAGTATTCGAGCGGCACTCCGAACGACGGGCTGAAGCTCCAGAGGAAGATGAACGCCGCGGCCCGCCACAGGGGTCGCGATCGGCCACCCCGGCGCAGGGCGGCCAGTGTCTCCCGGACCGTGACACGGGCGAAGCGCGTTCGGGTCTCCCGTACGGCCCAGGCGGAGATGGCCAACGAGAATGCCGGGAACAGGGCGACGAAGAGGAACGTCCGGCTGTAGGAGACGTGAGCCGAGAGGTAGCCTCCGCCGATCCCCGCCAGGAGGCTCGCCCCGTAGGTCGCCGCCCACTGGGTCGACTGGAAGCGGGCCGTCAGGCCGCGCGCCTGGCCCTCCTCGACCATCACCGCGTCGCAGAGCACGTCCGTGAACGCGAGTCCCAGGCCCGTGAGCCCGAGGATCGCGAGCGTGAGGCCCCACGGATACGTGGGAAGGAGGCCGAGCACGAGCCAGCCCAGCGCCGCCATCGCGGTCGTCACGAGGAGGTAGGATCGCCGCCGGTACCCCAGGAGCGGGACGAGGTCCGAGGTGAGCCCGTAGAGGGGTTTCACGTTCCAGGCGAACCCGATCAGCGCGAGGAACGTGGCCGTCTCGGCGGCGCTGAGCCGCATCTCGTCCTTGAGCAAGAAGAAGATGGGCTGGGTCGCAAACCCCGCCTGAGGCTCGGCGAAGCCCTGGACGGCGTACACCGTCGCGAAGAAGACGAGGAGCCGTCGGATCGGCGCCGGCTCTTCTGCGCCGGGCACGGAGGCTCCCGCGCTACGAGCGGACGACGAGGTCGATCTCGACCAGCGCGCCGAGCGCGAGCCCGGTGACGCCGACGCACGTCCGCCCCGGCAGGCGGCCCGGCGCGAAGTAGCCCGCGTAGACCGCGTTCATCGCCGCGTAGTCGGCGAAGTTGACGAGGTAGACGCGCGCGAAGACGACCCGCGCCAGGCTCGAGCCGACGCCACTCAGGACGGCCTGGAGGTTCCGCATCACCTGGTGGGTCTGCTCCGTGATCCCACCGCCGACGAGCTGCCCCGTCGCGGGGTTGGCGGGCAGCTGCCCGGTGACGAAGAGAAAGTCGCCGGCTCGCACCGCGTGGCTGTAGGGCGCCGTGGGCGGAGGCGGCGGGGCGCCCGCGACCATGAGGAACTCCAGGTCCATGGCGCCCCAGGATGGTCCGGCGGCCGAGGAGGTGTCAAGGCGCGCCGCGGGTGCGGCGTCGCTTGACTTCGCCTGGGGTGTGGGCAAAAGTCGGGCGCGCCGGCTCGCGGCTTGCCCGCGCGTGGCGCGTGGTCTGAAAGGAGTGGCGATGCGGCTGGGGCTCGGTCTCGGGTACGCGGGGGCGCGCGTGCACATCGACGTCCAGGCCGTGCAGGATGCCGAGCACCTCGGCTATCACTCGGTGTGGACGGCGGAGGCCTACGGCTCGGACGCCGTGGTCCCCTTGGCATGGATCGGCGCGCTGACGTACCGCATCCGACTCGGCACCGCGATCCTGCAGATGGCGGCCCGGACGCCGGCCATGACCGCGATGACGGCGATGACACTCGACGCCCTTTCGGGCGGGCGGGCGCTCCTGGGCCTTGGCGTGTCCGGGCCGCAAGTGGTCGAGGGGTGGCATGGACAGCCGTTCGGGAAGCCCCTCGGGCGGACCCGCGAGTACGTGGCGATCGTGCGCGCCATCCTCGCGCGAGAGCGACCGCTCGAACACACGGGGGAGCACTACCAGATCCCGTATCGGGGACCCGAGGCGACCGGTCTCGGGAAGCCGCTCCGGAGCATCGTTCACGCGCGCCCTGACCTGCCGATCTATCTCGCCGCGATCGGGCCGAAGAACGTCGCCCTCGCCGCCGAGATCGCCGACGGCTGGCTGCCCGTCTTCTTCTCCCCCGGGCGTGCGGGCGTCTTCCGCCAGGCGCTCGCCGAGGGCTTCGCCCGGGCGGGCGTGCCGGAGAAGCGCGAGCACTTCGACGTCGCCCCCATGGCACCGGTCGTGGTCGGTCGGGACCTGGACGCTTGCCGCGCCCAGGTGAAGCCTCGCCTGGCGCTCTACGTGGGGGGCATGGGAGCCCGGGGACGGAACTTCTACTTCGACCTCGCCTGCCGTTACGGCTACGAGGAGGCCGCCACCCGCATCCAGGAGCTCTACCTGTCCGGCCGCCGCCCGGAGGCGGAGTCCGCGGTGCCGGATGCGCTCGTCGACGAGGTCGCCCTCTGTGGGCCGCCGGACCGGATCCGGGAGCGCTTGACGGCGTGGCGTGACGCCGGGGTCACGACGCTCGTCTGCGGGACGGCCCAGCCGGAGGCGATCCGCCTGATGGCCGAGCTGGTTCTCTGACCGGCCGGGCCGTCACCGGGACGGGACGGGCGCGCGGGCGCGCGGCAGCGGCTCGGTGAGGAGGGCCCGCAGGCCCGACTCGGCCTCGCGGAGGTCGGGACGGAGGGCGAGGACCATGAGGTACTCGCCGATCGCTTCGTCCCTCCGGCCGAGGGCGGTCAGCACGCGCGCCAGGCTCAGTCGGGCCTCGACGTAGGCGGGGTTGGCGGCCACGGCCTTCGTGTAGTAGCGAAGGGCCTCCTCGGGCAGCCCCTCGCGCCCGAGCGTCGCGCCCATGTTCCGGTACATGACCGCGCGCGCCGTCGTGTCGCGGACGAGCGGCAGGTTCACGGCGAGGGCGGCCACCCCCAGGATCGCCGCGGCGACGGCCAGCTCCCGCCAGCGCTGGCCACGCCAGGCCTCGACCCCACCCTGGGCTCCGGCCGCGGCGAAGAGGACGACCCCCGGGACCAGGAGGTAGCGGTACCGGGCGAACACATAGAACAGGACCACGCTCGCCGTGACGGCGGCGAGGACCAGGTAGAGCAGCGAGAGCCGGCGCCATCGGCCCCGGGTGATCCAGAGGCCGCCCGCCGCGAGCGGCGCGACGGTGCCGAATTGGACGAGCCGGCCCAGCCCCCGGAGGACCACGCTCGAGTCCGCATAGACGGCGGGATCCTCGGAGTCGACGATCTCGTCGGCGTTCCAGGTGAGCGCGAGCTTCCATCCGAGGAGGCGGAGCCAGCGGCCGGGCTCGGCGCGCACGTCCCGGAGCGTCCGCTCCGTCCAGTACCGCGACACCTCGCCCGCGGTCAGCCGGCGGCCGCGCGCCGCCTCGGCCAGCTCGGTCGCGTCCTGGCGCTCGAGCCGCGGGTCGCCCCGGCCCGACCGAAGCGGCGCGTACTGGCCATTCGCGCGCGCGTTGTTCCCGATGAAGAAGTTCGGACCGAGCTGCGCCGTCGTCAGGAACCACTCGCCACCGACGACACGGTTCCGCAGCGCCACGGGGCCGAGGATCAAGGCGATGCCGCACAGGAAGAGGGCCGCGTACCGGAGCTGTCGGCGGGCCGGCGGGACGCCGAAGGCGACGAGCAGCCACGCGCCGATCACGGGGACGAGTGCGAGCGCGTTCTCGCGAGTGAGGCAGAGGAGGCCTAGCGCGAGCCCGGCCGCCGCGATCCGTCCCGCCCCGGGACCTGCGCCGAGGCC
>Ga0114129_10009251_pt1 | contig 14051 bp, 26 predicted proteins | sample RhiMetdeltSRZDD1_FD_80071 | JGI IMG/M metagenome (GOLD analysis project Ga0114129, IMG submission 80071) | Populus rhizosphere microbial communities from Tennessee, USA - Rhizosphere MetaG P. deltoides SRZDD1 (version 2) (version 2) | ecosystem: Host-associated > Plants > Roots > Rhizosphere >... | reverse complement strand
AGCGGGCACGGTCATCGTTTTGGTCGCGATCCAGATGTTCTACCGAGCCTACATTGGCGACCTCGATCGATGGCTCGAACTGCAGTCGCTGCATCGTGGGCTTCGAACAGCCGTTGTAGCACTCGGACGTTTCGGTCTTGCGGCCCGAGGCGGCGTCTTCTGCGCCGGCGGGGCCATCCTTATCGAGGCGGCGATCCAGCGTCGCCCCTGGCGAGTCCGTGCTCTCGGCGGCACGCTACGAACGATTGGAGACGCGAGTCTAGGTGCGCCGCTCCTGGCGATCGTTGGGCTCGGTTTCGTTGCATTCGGGGTTGTCGAGCTTTAAGCGCGTCATACCGTCGCATCAACATCTAGTGATGGTAAGGCTCAGGCAGCAGGACGGCTGCGCCTAACGCCGGACGCCTTGGATGAACGGGAACGGCTGTTGGCCACCGAAGGAGTCTTCTTGCGCTTCCGACGCAACGGAGCAGCGGCAGGCCGTGACGGCGGCGGCGCAGCGGGCGACGATTCCGCTTGCTCAAGCGGCGGCGCCGGTGGGGTCGTCCCAAAGCCGGTCTCACGACGGCTGTTCACTCTTCCGAGGCCGAAGGCGAGCCTGAACATGGCGCCGTACCAGTCGGCGACAGCCTGTATCCACGGTTGCGACACCCGCATCCGAACAGTCGGCGCAGGCGCGCGTTGAAATGGGTTGGCCGAGGCATCGGGCGAGGGCATTCCCTCGGCAGGGTGGTTAGTCGCTGGATCTTCGCGAAACGAGTCGCGATGCTTCGGCGATTTCATGACATCGACTCCCATGACGCACTTCCGGTCTACCCGTGAACGTCATTCGTATTGGTTACCACAAGCAACTCGGTTGACGCTTGAGCCTTGACTTCCTTCGCGTCAGTCCGTCTGCAGGTCAAGTGCCATCCTCGCCGACGCTAGAGTTGACCTGGTGAGTGAGTGTGGCGACGTAGCCCCAATGGCCACGGGCAGGCCAGGCCGATGATTTCCCTCTGCGAGATAGTGGGCGCCGTACACGTTTTGCTTCGGCTGGTGCCCGGAACGATGGCAACTGCTCACGCGTTCCCTCGGGTTCGTACTGCCGCTCTGTCGATCGCCCGATTCTTGGCCTGAAGCTCCATTCGCGACAGCTCTTTGTCTGCCGAAAACAGGGGGCCTCGAGATAAAGACCCTTGACATTCCCGCAATGTAGGCTATTTTGACATCCACTCAGATGGTGCACAGATGGTGATGGGATGTAATTATGTCCGTGCATGAGCTGCGCCCAAAGGCCGGCGAAACGAAGATCACGATCAATTTGGGCGTGGTTGACCTAGGGCAGATCGACTTACTGGTGCAAGAAGGTTTTTATTCGAACCGAACCGACTTCATCCGCACGTCGATCCGCAATCAACTTGCGCCACATGCAGAAGTCGTTAAGCAAGCCGTAGCTCGTAAGACGATGGTGCTCGGTCTGCGACGCTATTCCCGCCAAGATTTGGAGGCACTCAAGGCGGCCGAACAGACACTTCAGATCCACGTGTTAGGCCTGGCAAGCATCGCGGACGATGTGCCGGCTGAGCTTGCGCTTGCCACCATCGACTCAATCTTCGTCCTCGGCGCTCTGCAAGCCCCCCCGGCGGTCAGAGCCGCGCTTGCCGATCGGATCCATTAGGCGTGTTTCAGACACAAGATCGTGGAGATATGAACGACAGACACATCGCCGGAATGTCCGAAGTCATGCGGCTCACGCGTTCGGGTCGACTCCAGGAAGCAACTTCGGCCATTCAAAGCTTGCTTTGCGCCCATCCTCTGGGCCCGGTCGCGAACGCACCTGTTGAGCGTACTGAGAACAAGCCCATTGAGGACGTGTTCCGCGTCATACGCGACGAAGCGTTTCACGCTAGCTACGCGAGCCATGTCCTGCCAACGTCGCACCGCGCGCGACCCGTCCCGGGCCGGGCACGTAACCCTCGAGGTCAGTTCATCACGGGGTCTTATACGAACGAGGCAGGAAGGCGCTCCTACAAGTTATACGTCCCCAGCGGCTATCGCGGACAAGCGCTGCCGTTGGTCGTGATGCTGCATGGCTGCACGCAAGATCCCGACGATTTCGCCGCCGGCACGCGCATGAATTGCCTCGCCGAAGAACAGCCCTTTGTAGTGCTCTACCCCGCCCAGGCGCAAGAAGCCAACCCGTCGAAATGCTGGAATTGGTTCAAGGAAGGCGATCAGCGCCGTGATAAGGGAGAACCCTCCATTGTTGCCGGGATCACGCATCAGATCATGGGCTCTCACAATATCGATCCGCGGCGCGTCTATGTGGCGGGGCTGTCGGCCGGTGGTGCGATGGCTGTGACGATGGGGACGACATATCCGGACCTATATGCGGCAGTCGGCGTCCATTCCGGACTAGCTTACGCGGTTGCGCACGACTTACCATCCGCGCTCGCCATGATGCGCCAAGATTGTGTAGCGATTGGCCGCGTGGGAAACGGCGGCGTCGGCAGGTTGACCATTGGCGAGCGGGTTATCCCGACCATCGTCTTTCACGGTGATCGAGACAGAACGGTACACCCGCTCAACGGCGAGCAAGTGATCGCCCAGTCGTTGACCGTTCCCCGCGTCGGCAACGCGGACGCTGGAACGACCTGGCACGTCACTGTCGAGCGGGGCCAAGCCGCGAACGGCCATGCCTACACTCGCACCATTTATCATGGTGCAGGTGGGCAACCCTCCCTGGAGCACTGGCTCGTGCATGGCGCTGGCCATGCCTGGTCAGGAGGAAGTTCAGACGGCTCATTCACCGATCCCAAAGGCCCTGATGCCACGAAGGAAATGATCCGCTTTTTCTGGGGGCACTCTCAACGTGCCACTCATTAGGCCGAGAGACTCACGTTGGTCGTGACCTGCGGGAGAGCCGAGAAGACCCAACAGACGATCTCCCGGCTATTCACCCGCTCGATCGAGGTCTACCGCTGACGACGATGACGGGGAATGGAACGCGGGCAGCTTCACATGGTCCAGTAGTCAGGCCCCGTCCTCACCGGGCATCGAGTAGTCGGTCACGAAGTTGTCGGCCGCGACCACCCGCACGAGCGCCTCGCACGCCGTCGTCACCGCCGTCACCATCGCGCCCTCATGATGGGTGGGAAGCCGTTGGACGCCAAGCGACTACTGTCAGGGCCTAGGCCGCGACGAATGCTACGAAAGCCAGGACAAGGCTAACAGCCTTACGGGCGCTTCCCGTTGGGGAAGCGAACCCGTGTTTGGAGCCCTACCGCACATCGAGCCAGTACGTTTCGGCGGCCGTGTAGCATTGTGCAAATCCAGCCCCCGCAACCAACAAGGCCTCGGAAGATAGACACTTCCGGGGCCTTCGCATGTCTGGCTGCGCCGACGCCATGTAGCGCCGATATAGCAAGCCTGAAGACACTCCGAATTGTCGCGGAGGACGATGGGGTGAGGCTAGGGGCGTGGCCATGACGCCCGGGGAATCACAGGCAAGACGCCGGCAGTGTTATGTCGACGACGGCTCGAAAGAGAGACATGAGCCTGTTGGCGGCTCCGTGAAAGCGGAACGGGCGGGACCGTTGCCGATCCCGCCCGCGTGAAACGACTCGGCCGGTAGCCCCGTCCGAGCGCTCGTCTGTCAACACAGATGATCACTCAGACAGTTCCACAACCCCTAGCGCGCGATTCTGGCGGCGCATCTCCAGCGTCCGGCGCAGCAAGGGCTTCACCTCTGGCCAGGCCTCGTGACCCCACGTGGTCGAGGTGATGGAGCGGATCAGCAGCAGGACGCGGACCCACGGCAGGAGGTACGGGTGGCCGCTCACTCGATCACCTGATCCGCCCGCAGCAGCAGCGACGGCGGGAGCGTCAGGCCGAGCGCCTTCGCGGTCTTGAGGTTGATGACCAGCTGGAACTTCGTGGGCTGCTCCACCGGCAGGTCGGCGGGCTTCGCGCCCCTGAGAATCCTGTCCGCGTAGCTGGCGAGTCGCATATGGGCCTCGCGCTGACTTGCTCCGTAGCTCATCAGCCCTCCCGCGTCGGCATACTCGCTCCAGCCGAACATCGACGGCAGTCGATGTGCGATGGCAAACTTGGCCAGGGAGACGCGGTTCGCCATCGTCGCACCTTCAGGAAAGACGACCATCGCGTCCGGCTGCGCCTGCCGCACGGTCGCAAGCGCCTTGTCGAGCTCGGGGCTTGCTCCGAAAGGGGACTGCGAGAACGCAACGTAGATGAGCTTGACTCCCAGCGCCTGAGCAGCAGTCTCGGTGGCACGCAACTCCGACTTCTCGCCGGGATGTTCAGTATTCGACAATACGGCGAGCGACCGCAGGCCAGGTACGGCTTGCTTCAGCAGTTCCACTCGCTTGCCCGCGACGTCGAGCGAAAGGAAGGTGCTACCAGTAAGGTTGCCGTCCGGCCGGGACAGACTCTTCGTAAGACCTGCCTCGACGGGATCGCCGCTTATGACGAAGAGGATTGGAATGTCCTTGATCGTCCGCGCCGCCCGGACAGCCGTGAGACTGGCGACAATCAGGACAACGTTTGCCTGTGCCAGCTCTGCCGCTCCGGCGCGGAGCGCCTCAGCGTTTCCGTGAGCGTGTCGAATCTCGAGGATGATGTTGTGGCCCTCAACGTAGCCGCCCTTCCGAAGACCTTCGCGAAATCCCTCCAGAAAGGGATCCGGCTCCGATCCTGCCGACAGCCAGCCGATGCGAGGCGGCATCGGTGGCTTCTGGGCGTGCGCAGGCAACGGTAGTAGTGTGGTGACGAGGCCGATGAGCACTGCCCGTCGGCTCACGAGTTGTCTGCGCGCGATCAGAGACGCAAAATCGCAGCCGAAGTAGTCGCGCATAAGCCTTCTTCCCTTCCAGCCTTAGACTCGCGGGCCACCGCGTGGAGCTTCGCGAAGGGTTGCCGTGTGCCAAAGGAATCCGCAGCAGTCCATGCCGGGGATGGTGGGGCAGGCGCGGGTCGGGAGTCAACGTTGAGCATCATGCGACCGCTGCGCAGGCCCAGCATCAAGGCCATTACCAGCGCCGGATCATCCAGCGGCATCGCCAGCGCCGCGACGAATACCGCCGCGCCCGCCACGATGCCGAGCCAGCTCCAGAGGTCACGCCGAGCGGCTCGTGGGAGGACTGGCCGTCAGGGCTTGGCTCGTCGGCCGTCGACACCGGGGCAGGGCTCTCGGCTTCGTGCTACTCAAGCCCGAGCCAGCGGTGGGCATCCTCTACCCTCCAGAAGACCCTGATTACGTCGCCGCTGGTGTCGCGCAGGATCTGGAACATGCGGCCGTAGCCGTAGACGGTCTCGCTCCCCGCGATGATGGCGCGTCGCGACCGAGGAGCGAAGATGCTGCCCTTGGCGAGTTCGCGTACTCCCGCCGGCGTGATGCTGACGTCGGTCACGCCGCGCGCGTCGACGCACTGGTGCGTGGTCGGTCGAAAGGCCGGATCGCCTGCGAGTTGCCGCTGGCCTTCCAGCAGGTCCTGATCGGTGACTTGGCCCTCGAAGATGACGAAGACGACTCCAGTTGCCTCATCGATGCGGTACGAGGTAGGTATGTTCTGAGCTGCTACTCCAGCCCGAGCCAGCGGTGCGCGTCCTCCACCGTCGAGAAGATCTTGATGTTCTCGCCGCGCTGACTGCGGAGGGTCTGGAACATGCGGACGTAGGCGTCGGAGGAAGCGGCGTCATCCGCGATGATCGCGCAACGCGAAGCGAAGTTGCGGCGGGTGGCGACGGTGCGCACGCCGAAGGCCGTGACCGCCGGATCCGTAACGCCCCGAAGATCTATGACACGGTTCATCGTTGGCCGGGAGTCGGGGTCCGCCGACAGTCGTCTTTGATGGTCCATGAGATCTTCGTTCGTGAGGCGGCCCTCGAATACGGCGAACACCACGCCCGCATGCAGGTCGATGCGGTAGGAGGCAGGCATCTCGGAGGAGTACGGCCGGCGCTACCTGCTGACGATGGGCTGCACCTGGGCCTCAGCGTTCATGATGACGCGCCGCCACCCAGCACCCCGCGCACGGTCGCGATCAGAGCGGTCGGATCGAACGGCTCCGCGAAGTAGGCGGCGGCGCCGCCTTCCAGTCCTCGCTGCCGATGCTGATCATCCCGGTGGACAGCCGTCTTCAACATCACCGGGGTGTTCCTAGTCGCCGGATCGGCCTTGAGCAAACGCAGTACCTCGAACCCGTCCATGTCGAGTACGGCGAGATCAAGCACGATGGCGTCAACCTGGAGCCGCGCCAGCCGAAGCGCATCGCGCCCGGTGGCGGTCTCACGCACGTCGAAGCCGGCCGCACCGAGCGGGCGCGTCATGCTGTACCGCGCGTCAGGGCGATCATCGACCACAAGCACGGTAGTCATGGCACAACCTCCCGGCCAGGGCTACCGGGAGTGTAGGTGAGCGGTGCCCAGGGCACCAGAGGCACAGTGGTGTAGCCGCATGTGGACATTGACGGCCATTGGGATGCGGCCGGCCGGCCATGCTGTTGATCGTCCGAGCGGAAATCCAGGCGCGCCGATTTGACGTTCTATTGGGTGGAGCACATGAGCACCCGCAGGCCCGAAGATCGGCAAACGCGGCCCGCGCGGCCGGTCGAGTCGAGCGTACGCCAGCGCGTCCGTGCACTGGTGGACCGTGGGGTTCTGCCGGGCACCCGTGTATGCGAGATCCGAGGCGCAATGCGCGACGCTCTCGGGGCCTGCACGATCTGTGGTGCTGGCATCGGGCTCGGAGAAGTGAGCCTTGCGGTCGTGCGACGCGTCGGCTCGGTGCTGTTCGTCCATCAAGGGTGCTTCGACATCTGGACGCAGGAGGCAGCAGAGCGGGGAGCCGCGTAGAGGGCGGCCTTGACCGCGCGGTGAGGGACGACCGCCCACCACGCGCCTTCTTCGGTGTCCTAGGATCGCATCCCGAACCCCCGTACGCCCTCGGGACGGGAGGGCGCGACTGGACTTGGGACCGGGTTCGGCACGACATAGTACCCAAGTGACCTTCGTCGGCGGAGCGGCGGGCAGCAGAAGCCGGCGGTGCGCGCCGAGGGGGGTGCCGAAGCCGTAGTTGACGAGTTATCCTGTTCCATTCCCCACGCAGGCAAGTCCAGGTGAGCGGCGGCGGCAGCGACGAGCTGCCCGATGAGGCCGGCGTGCGCCAGCGCGTGCGCCGGCTCCTCGACGGCGGCATCCTGCCCCACTTCAGCATCGGCCGACTGCTCGCGGCCCCCTGCATCGTGCCTCACGGCTGCACGATCTGCGGCACCGAGATCAGGATCGGGGAGCTGGAGATCCAGATCGTCTCGCGCACCGGGGCGGTCAAGATCTACCTCCACCGCCGCTGCTTCGACGTCTGGGGTGAGGAGGCCAGCGACGAGCAGGCCCCGCCCAGGCTGGAGCCGTGAGGACGGCGCTCGACATCGTCCTCGTATTGGCGGCCCTGCTCGCCGTCTACTCGATGCTGCCGTAGCTCGACCCTTGACCTGCTGGCGTCCCGTCGCGCCGCGCCCTGCTGCGTCGCGAGGACGTGTTCGATGAGGCGCCGACGCCGAAGCCGGCGGCGAGGCCACCGAGAGCGACGGCAGCATCGAAGATCCTCGTTCTAACTGTCACGCTTCGCGACTCCGGACGTGGCCTACGGCCACCGAAACACCCTGAGAGGCCCGCGTCATCTCTGGGGATCGCTGCGGACAGCATTTTGCCACCCGTGCCAGTTTTGCCTGGTCCATCCGAGACCAGCCACGACCTGATCAGTTCTCGCGCGAGCCCTAAGTAGTCGTATCCCTGGGGCGAGTTTCTGTGGCCGTCGCCTTGCAGTCTTACGTTCGCGCGCACGAGTCGACCGGCCATCGTGCGCCGTCAACCACGCCGGGTTCGACCGCCGACGGAGAGTAACGGTGCGGTCTTCTCCCCTCAGACTCAAGCTCGGCGTGCTCATCATCGCCCTTGTCTCGGTCACCGTTCTGCTCGTCAGTGGCTTTTTGCTGGAGGCTCACCAGCGGACACTCACGAGCGAGGTCCGCAAGCGCGGTGTAACCGTCGTGCAGAACTTGGCCGCGAGCGCCAAGACCGCGGTGTTGACCCAAGACAACCTAGGACTGCAAGTTCTGGTTCGCGATATCACGCGTGACCCCGACGTGATGTACGTGGTCGTAACAGATTCGTCCGGTACGGTGATCGCACACTCGGAGCTTGGCCTGCTCGGGCGGAAACTGGAGCGGCCCGAGGGGACGGCGCCCGTCGGGGATGGCATGCTCGTTCAGAGCGTCGGCCAGAGTGACGGACGTGAGGTTATCGACTTCTCATTGCCCCTCACGTTTCGTCATGTGCGCGTCGGCGCCGTTTACGTCGGCTTCAGTCGCGCCGGTATCGTACACGCGGTCGGGCAGGCGCGTACCAGCGCCATCATCCTGACCCTTCTGATGCTCCTCGTGGGCATGGGCGGCGCGGTGGCCCTGGCGGCCGCCCTCGCGCGGCCGATCGAGCGTCTGACACAGGGGACGCGCGCGGTGGCCGAGGGGGACTTCTCGGTCGTACTGCCGGTGACGTCGCGTGACGAGCTGGGAACCCTGACCGCGGCGTTCAACGACATGTCTCGAAGCCTCGGCGAGAAGGCAATGATCACGCGGGCCTTCAGTCGTTACGTCGCCCGTGAGGTCGTGGATGAGATCCTCAAGCACCCCGAGGAGCACACGCTGAAGGGCGAGCGCCGCGACGTCACGGTGCTGTTCTGCGACATCCGGGGCTTCACGCAAATGGCCGAGACGCTACCGCCCGAGGACGTGGTCGATCTCCTGAACGAGTTCTACGACCTGATGATCCTGACCACTTTTAAGCACGACGGGACACTCGACAAGTTCCTTGGTGACGGGGTGATGTCGGTCTTCGGCGCACCCCTGTACCGCCCGGACCACGCCCTCATGGCCGCTCGGACTGCGCTCGCCATGCAGGCCGGCATGCGAAACCTCAGCGCGCGTCGAATCGCCGTCGGCAAGCCACGTCTAGCCATCGGGATCGGCCTGAACGCCGGGGAGGTTATCGCGGGCACGGTCGGCACCGACGCCCGCATGGAGTACACGGTGATCGGCGACACGGTGAATCTGGCGGCCCGTCTCGAATCGAGCGCAGCGCCCGGTCAGATTCTCGTGTCGGCCGACACCTACGGCCGGCTCAGCGGTGCCGTCCGTGGCCGCTGGCTCAGTCAGGTTGTGGTCAAAGGTAAGGACAAGGAGATCGGGGTATGGGAACTGCTCGGGCTCGAGTCATGATCGGCGTCCGTTCGGCGCTCGGGATCGCACTGATGGCGCTCATCATGAACGGGTGCACCAGCGTGCGGTCGGCGCAGTCATCGCTCGCCGCGCTGGCGCCGCCATCTCTGATGCCTAGCCCGAAGCCGCCGGCCGCGAGTCTCAAGCCCGGTGTCCCTACCGCGGACGAGTACGCTGCGCCGCATCGCACGAGGGCCGCGGATCTCGAGGCCGCCGGTCGGCTGCACCAGGCCGTCGAGGCTTGGACGACTGCCCTAGCGCTTGCTCCCGACCACGATCCCAGTCGACAGGCGCTCAGGCGTCTGCGCGAACGCGTCGATCGTGAGGTCGCCGAGCAGATGCGACGGGGCTGGCAGGCGCTCGCCCGGGAGAACGCCGCCGAGGCCCGACGGCACTTCGTCGGCGCGCTGACCCTCGACCCAGACTCGCGGATCGTCCAGGACGCGATACGCGCGACGGCGGCTCCTACTGATCTCGACACCGCGTCGGATCGCGTGACGGCACCCGCGGCGGTGAGGCCCATGCACAGTACGCCGTCGAACGGGGTCCGTCGAGAGGAGACGAGGAGTCCCGACGCACTCTACAGTCGCGCCCGAGGGGACCTCGCAGCAGGCCGCGACGACGACGCCTACCGGGCGCTCACACAACTCGACCGCTCCAGTCCAGGCTATCGCGATTCCGCTGCGTTGCTCCGGGACATCCGCGCACGGCTCGTGAGCCAGCGCTACCAGGAGGGGATGCGTCTCTTCCGCGAAGAGCGCCTCGAGGAGGCGATCGAGCAGTGGCGGGGCGTTCTGGATGTCGATGGCGCCCACGCCGATGCTCGCCGCAACATTGAGCAGGCGGAGCGAATGCTCCGCACATTGGCGTCTCAGCCGAAGCGCTAGCCCGGAGATGCCGCCCCAGCGGCATGTGAAGAGATGGGACTGGCTCTCCGTCCTAGTGAAAGGGGCAGCTTGGGGGCCAATCGGCGGCAGATGAACGTCGCGACCAGATAGCGCCTATAGCATGACGCGGCGCCCAAAGCGCTGGCGGCTGTGGCACAGGCGTGTGCGCGCCAGGAACGAGTGCACTGATGGCTTGGTACGAGATCAGGCTGCCGGACGGCCGGACGATCCGCCTTCAGACCCGTCGGCAGTTCGCGAAGACGACAACGTCGGCGCTGGCCGAGCTACTCAACGCCGTCGCTCGGCGCCTGGCTAGGGAACGAGAGCGCAACTCAAGGACCAAATCAAGGTCTCAGCGCTCCACACACAGGCGCAGAACCCGATAACGCGCGCGGATCTCGCTGATGACGGACGACCGGCGACCGAAATGGAACCCGTTCGACGAGGCCAAGATGTTGCTGGTCCGCGAGTTTCTCCGCCGAGAGTTTCGGGACTGGGACCACCGCGACTTCGTTGTCTTCGATCCGCCTGCCCAGACTTTCATCCTGACGAAGCGCGGTGTTGACCACACACTCGTGATCCCGAAAGCCACGTTCGAGGTCACCGATTTCGGCGCGCTCTGTAATGCGGAGCTCACGGAGACGCTGACGCGCGCGCGCGAGGGTCGCGTCACCCTGACGCCCGATGGGCCGGACGTCCGCGGGTAACAGAAACGTCCGTCGGCGTAGCGTCACACGATCTCAGCGGCTGGTCGGCCGGGAAGGCCACCTGCCGGAGTGCTGGCGGAACCCCCAGGACCAGACGCTTCCGGTCGACGCGCTCAAGCCCACGGGCGACGACAGCGTGCAACGGGCACGGATCTCGGGTCGGGGCGTCTCGTCGTCGTGTCCCCCCAGGCACCGGAGATCCTGCTCTCGGCTCGTCACGATGGTCTCCTCATGCGGTCGGCGCTCCCGCGCCCTTGCGGTGCCTCACTCGACGGCAGCCGACTTGCACCCGGCCCAGGCGGGCAGCGCGTTGATGACGCCAGCAGAGCGACTCGCGGTCCTAGTACGAGACAGTTCCCCCTTCGCGCAATGCTTCACCTGCCTGGCCGCCAAGCTTCATCTGTCCGAGCACGATGTGCGCGCCGAGGCCGTGCCGATCGTAGTGCGTCGCGACTGTCAACTGGTCCGAAGGGTTTGCGATTTCTGCGGCCGTATGAGTGAGGGGCTCGCGTTCGGCGGTCCGCGGTCCGATGGTTGAGCGCTCCCGGCGCCGCCGGGTGTATGCTGACGCGCCTGCACTCTAGCCTTTCGGGCAAGACGTCGGTGACGTCGAGACTACGGTGATCTGGCATGTGCCCGAGACTTTACCCCGAGGCTATGGACATGGACGAGCAGCCCAGCAGTCAACTCGACTGCGCGTTCTGCAACACACCGATCCTTCCCATCGCCAACAAGTTGACCGTAAACGACGTTGCCTATCACGCCGGCTGCTGGGACCGGAAGAAACGCGCGGAGGACAACAACCGGTAGGAGGGCGGAGGACCTTGGCGCGGACCGCTCGCGGGAACCCGGCCTAGGCCAGGCTGGTGCCGGGCGCGACCCGGGCTGCCGGGACCCATAGGTAGATCTGCGAATAGCCGGTCATGTGGCACCCTGGAGAAATAGTTCGGCGCCATGATCCACGAGTGGGCCTCGCCGTGGCTGGTCATCGTTCTGCTCGTCTTTTGCACTCAGCGTCGGCGGCGTCATAATTCAGAGCTGCAACTGAACGCGTCCCCATGCCGACCATCACCGTGACCGAGAGGCGCTGGATGCCCTCGGTGTGTCGGTCGCCCGATCTCCAAGGGGTTAACTCTCACCGGGCATGCGAAACCTAGTCTCGAGGCGATGCGCCCCGTCGTCTCACGCACCCGGCGCCCTTCGGCCGGAGGCGGCAGGATGTTTACCGGGCGGCGCTCCACGCGGACGCCGCCGCCAGGAGGGGCGCCCAAGCGCAAGGGCTCGGAAGGACGAAGACTTCCGGGGCCTTCGTATGTGTGGCTGGGGCGACGCGTCCTCGGTATTGGGGCTGGAGCGGCGGCTCCATCGCCGGTGCGTTCGTCGGTGGCCTGCTCGTGGCTCTCGTGCCCGGCCGGGCCGTCAAGGCCCTGCTCGGCGTTGTGCTGATCGCCTCCGCGCTGCGCATGTTCCGCGTGCGGTAGCCGTTTACTCCCGCTTCCCCACCCGGAGATCAGCGCCCGCTCGATGCAGTGTCTCCTTTTGACCAGCGGGGCGGCGCGGGCACCGGTACCGTAGCCGCGCCTGCACCCTGGCCTTTCGGGTTGGCGCTCCACAGGGCGTCAAGACCCCGGTGAACGTGGCTTGTTGCTCTGCGCCACCGGAAAAACGGGGTCAACCATGGATGTCAACGCTCTCCGTCTCATCATCCGGGGGAAACTCGCCGATGGAAGGCTGCCGCTGAATAGCATCTCCCGTATCTGGGGCGGGCCGGGCAAAGGGGAGTCCTGCAGTGCCTGCGACGGCATCGTCACGAAGGGCGAATTCGTGATCGAAGGGATCTCCCTGGCCGTCGGCCAACGACCTCTGCAACTCCACGTGCGATGCTTCTGGCTCTGGGAGAGCGAGCTTTGGCGGCAGTCGGCCCCCCAGGTATTGACGACTGCTCCCGTCATCGCGTCAGCCCCCGGACGACGAGCCTTGCCTGCCTACATCAGTGGCCAGATGAACGGGCACGGCGCGACGCGGAGCAGCGACGAGGAGTAGCCGACTTCGTCACGGTGCCTCGCCCCGCACCAGCCGCACCGCAGCTCACGGGTCAGCCCGGTCGCTTGGCAGCCTAGACCCTCAGGCGCCCACATCGCGTGTGACTGGAATGTCGCCCGCCACTCCTCCTCGGCGATGTGCGAGAGCGACCGGGGCATCCCCCGACGCTCGACGCCGACCGTGATCAGTCCGAGGCCGGACCAGGAGTCGAACACGCGGTGCAAGAGGTTCAGCTCAGGTTCGGTTGAGGGGAGGCGAAGGAAAAGTGCGGCGCGGAGGTTCCGTGCGCGCTGTTCGCCGACCGTCGTTGATGGCATCGACGAGGCTACGGGTGTCCATCACCATCCGCAGCCACTTCCGCCCACAACTCGAAGCACCGTCGATGGAGGTACAGCACGACATCCCCCGGCATCACCACCTCGAACTCCGTCGCCCCGATGTCGATGGTGGCTCGGCACACAACGCACAGGTGGGACTTCTCACAGACGGTAGCGACCCAGCGGCGAGGCGCGAAGGCCGGTAGACCGTGTTCCCCATGAGCACACGGAGCCTCGTTCGGACGGTGGACTCGTCAACGGGGTGTTGCGGCATGGCGCGCAACAAACCGGATCGCCCGAGTCGGCTACGCGACACGTCGCGCGAGACGGCGCACCGTCACACAGAGCGCGGTCGGGTCCACGGGCTTCCGCAAGTACGCGTCGAAGCCGGCCTCCCGCACCTCCTGGGGCGTCATCTGGAACGCGGTCACGACCAAGGCGGGAACGCCGGCCAGCAGCCCCGCGCGGCGAGCTTCGGTGACCAGCCACGCGCCGTTGTGGTACGGCATGCTCATGTCCGAGACCAGGACGGTCGGACGCAGGCGACGTAGCTTCTCCAAGGCCGACTGCGCGTCAGAGGCGGAAACCACCAGGGCGCCGTGGGTCTCCATGATGATCTTGAGCAGGGCTAGAGAATCGGGGTCATCCTCAACTGCTACGACGATGATGCCTGCCAGGGAGCCTGGCATGGGCTTGACTGGCCGCAATCATGATGCCGGCGACTCGTCGGGCCGTCATGAAATCGTCATAAAAGTGTACCCTTCGTGCGTCGCATGTCGGTCCCCGGGCAGACGCTGCTGCTTTCATTCGAGGCGATACAACGTT
>Ga0114129_10009248_pt1 | contig 14052 bp, 12 predicted proteins | sample RhiMetdeltSRZDD1_FD_80071 | JGI IMG/M metagenome (GOLD analysis project Ga0114129, IMG submission 80071) | Populus rhizosphere microbial communities from Tennessee, USA - Rhizosphere MetaG P. deltoides SRZDD1 (version 2) (version 2) | ecosystem: Host-associated > Plants > Roots > Rhizosphere >... | reverse complement strand
CCAGAGTGTCGCGGCTTCGCTGAGCGCCGCGTCCGCCTCCGCGATATCGCCTCGGCGCAGCGCCAGTACACCAGCCGAAAGACGCGTCCGCGGATCGGCGGCACCAACGCGGATGGCCTGCGCGAGTACGTCAGTCGCCTCGTCGTTCCGACCGAGTCGCTCCAACGCGTACGCGAGATTGTGATAGATCGCTGCTGCAGTGGCGCGTCTCGCCACCATCTGCTGGAAGAGCGTGGCCGCGTCCTGCCAGCGCCCTTGCCTGAGCAGCACGAGCCCGGCGTAGAACGTCGCTAGCTCGTCGCCCGGTCGCAGCTCGTTGACGCGGCGGAATTCCCGAACTGCCTCATCGAGCATTCCGGCCTTGTAGAACGCGACGCCGAGATTTCGATGTTCCGCAACTTTCACCTCCGACGAGCCGGTTGGCGTTTCTGCAGGCTTCGTGCGGCCGACGCGGTGCAGGAATCCCGCAGTCGCGAGCCCATACAGCGCTTTCCCAACGTCGAACTCACCGAGGCCCGACTCGTCGATCAGGCCGGCGACATCGCGCTTGCCATCGATGAGCACGACGAGGGTCTCCTGCTCCATCGTGAGTGCTGCGCCGCTCTCGCTCACACGATTGCGGTCGATGTCGAAGACGAGGTCGAAGCTCGGAATCTTCTTCTCGATGAGGCTCCACTCGTCGACGCGCCGCGCGCCTTCGAGGAGCAACGACTCCGGGTTGATGGAGACGAGGAAGTCCTGCTCGTCAGGCGCGACGTCCGCCTCGAAATTGAACGTCCCCTGATTCCAGGTGAACAGGTAGTACACCGCCTCTTCGATCTGCAGGCGGATGTAGCGATGGAGCTCTTCGCGCGCGATGAACCGTCGCTCGACGAGAATCTCGCCGAGCCGCTTGTCGCGCTGCGTGTTCTGGACGCCGACGGCCTGGTCGAGCTGCGACTGAGTGATCAGCCCGTTCTTGAGGAGAATGTCGCCGAGCCGGTCGCGCCGATTGACGATCGACGCATAGCAGATGCGGCCCTTGTCGAAATAGATGTAGCCGAAGTTCTGGCGATGCGTGACGGACAGACAGCCGCTCTTCTTGCCCATCGCGAGCAGTTGCAGCACGTCGGGGAGGCTTGCCTCCTTGAGGCTTCCCTTGATCGCCATCAGCGCAGCTCCTCGATGACGCGGCCCTCGAGATCGGGCCAATCCATCACGACCTTTTCGAGATCGAGGAACGACTTGTCGGCGATGGCCGGGACCGAGGCGGGCGTCGCCGCCCCGCCGGGATTGAGCTCGCGCCTAACGAGCGACAGCGTGACGGCCCCACCGGCCGCGCGTGCCGAATGCATGACTCGGTCGATGACCGACTCCACCTCTGCCGCGCCGGAAACGGGCAGCTCGGCGAGGAGCGCTGCCACACCTTGCTCGGCGCCGGGCGCCCGATCGAGCAGCATGCGCGAGTACAGGGCTTCGCGCAGCGCGCGATCGGGTGGTTGAATCGCGACCACGAGTCCGCCGTCGAATCGCGACCTGAGCCGCGCCTCCAGCTCGCCGATCTCGGACGGCGGTCGGTCGCTGGCGAGCACGACCTGCTTACCGGCGCTGTGCAGGGCATTGAACAGGTGAAACAGCTCTTCCTGCGACCGCTCCTTCCCCGCGAGCGCGTGCACGTCGTCGACGATGAGCGCGCCCGCCGTGCGATAGCGCGCCCGCCACTTGTCGACGGTGCCTTCCTGGAGCGCGACAATGAGCTCATCGACGAACTGCGAGCCGCTCACGCACGCCACTGGTCCGGACAGCGCCGCCTTGCGGCGCAGCGCGTTGCCGACCGCGTGTACCATGTGCGTCTTGCCAACTCCCGGACCGCCATGCACGAACAAGGGGTTGTAGCGCGCGCCGGGCGCCTCGATCGCCGCTTCTGCAGCACGAAGCGCGAGTTGGTTGGACTTGCCGGCAATCAGCGTCTCCAGTGTGAACGCAGGCCAGGGGCCGGGCGGCGGATCCTGCGCGGCGATCGCCTGCTCCACCCGCGCCTCTGCTTCCGCGACGCACTGTGGGTCGCGGAAGACGTCGAGACCAGCAAGCCGTGGGTCCAGCAGGACGGCCTGGGCCTCCAGTTGCTCGAGTCGCGCGACACCCGTCGCAAACGCCGCGTCGAGCGCCTCGACGTCGGCCTCCTCGGTGAGCGACAGTGCGCGCTCGAGCATCGTCGTGCGATACCCGGCGGCTTGCCAGTGCGCGATCCGTTCACCGAGGCGCACGCGCCAGCTCTCGACGTGTTGCGCGACCGCGACGGCGATGTCCGAGACGAAGCCGGCGAACTCGTCGCTCGCGTTTGGAATGATCCGGCTCTGGGTGGGCGTCACGCGACCCGCGGCGACAATCGAGCGAACATTCGCTGCCGCCAACCGCTCGCCTAACGCCTCGTGGGCCGCCAGCCGATTCAGCGCCCCTTGCAGCTCGCGAATGCTGCCACACGGCATCCGTGCCAGCTCCTCGAGCACGCCATCGGCAAACGAGAGCTCCCGCTCCACGCACTTGTTGCGCAGGATCGCCACGCGGGTCTCGTATTCCGGCAACCCGATGTCGACGATGAGACCGCCGGCGAGTCGCGTCACGAGCCGTTCGTCGACGTCATCGATTTCCGCCGGCGGGCGATCACTCGCCATGACGATTTGGCGGCCGCTGCCTTGGAGCGCGTTGAAGATGCGCAGCATCTCGCTCTGCGTCTCGCGACGCCCGGTGAGGAACTGCACGTCGTCGATGAGCAGGAGATCGACGCGCTGATACAGCTGCTTGAACGCCTCGACGTGGCCGGACGAGATCGCGATGTGGAGACGGTCGACGAAATCGTCGAGCGGGACGTACTCGACGACCAGCTCCGGCTGCAGCTGTTTCGCCGCGAAGCCAATGGCGCCGATCAGATGGGTCTTGCCTAACCCCGATGCGCTGTAGATGAAGAGCGGGTTGTAGCTGGCGCCCGGCGACTCCGCGACTGCGCGGCCGGCCGCGACCGCGAGGCGGTTCGAAGCGCCGACGACGTAATTGTCGAAGCGGAACCGCCCGTCCAGGAGCACGCTCATCGTCCGACAGCCACACTCGGTGCAGTGGTGCTGCTCAGCCGGCGAAGCACGAGCTCCGAGATACTGCGGAGCGTCTCGAAGACGCCGGTTCCACGGAGGGCGTCGCCCGCGTGGTACGGCACGCCGCGAAAGTTGAGCGCATCGTCGAGGGTGTCGACGTCCAGGATGAGCTCGCGAGGCAGGTCTTGCTTGTTGTACTGGATGACGAGCGGAACGTTGCGCGCGTCGATTCCCTGCTCGGCGAGATTCGCGTGCAGATCCTGCATGCTCTCGACGTTCTCGTCGATCTGACGGCGCTGGCTATCGGCGACGAACACGACGCCATCCGCACCCTGCAGCACGAGCTTCCGCGTCGTTGCGTAGTACACCTGGCCCGGCACCGTGTACAACTGAAAACGCGTCGTGAAGCCGGAGATCGGTCCGAGATCCAGCGGCAGGAAATCGAAGAAGAGTGTGCGGTCGGTCTGCGTCGCGAGCGAAACCATCGAGCCGCGGCGATCACCAGGCACCTGATCGTAGATATAGTGCAGATTGCTCGTCTTCCCCGAGCGACCCGGCCCGTAGTAGACGATCTTGCAAGTGATCTCGCGCGCGGCGTAGTTGACGAGGGACATGAGGTCAGATCCTGCCGAACAACTTCGCCAGGTTTCGGTTGAGGTCGGACTCGAAGTCGACGAGTCCGGGTGCGGGCGCAGTCGCCGCGGGAGCAGGGGCAGCAGCAGCGAGCCGCGCGCCCAGCTCAGTGAAGTAGAGACGCACGAGCCCTATCGAGCTCGAGTCGTCGAACACGGTCAACAGGATGTACGCGCCACGGCTCGTCGAGAGCGCGCCGAGAAATATCTGGCGTCGCGCACCCGGATGGTGAAGCGCAGTGAACGGAGTCCCGTCCAGTTGCCGTCCGATTTCCGCGGCCGACGCATGGATGGCCGCCGCGAGCGCGCACGCCGACATCACCTCGATCGATCGAGTGAAGCCGTGTTGCGCCAGCACGCGACCGCTCGGCTCGAGCAGGAGCACGATCCTCACGCGCGAGTCGTCAATGAAGCGGCGAAGCGGCTCCTCCATCCAGCGCTCGACGGCGATCCTCATGGCGTCACGCTCATGTGAGTGCCTTCGCCGCGCGCATCATCTCGACGCGCAGGAGTCCGAGGTTCGCTCGCGCTTCCGAGATGGTCACCAGCACGAGATCGTCGCGCCCGGCGGCGCATATGCCGCCACGCTCGGCGTCGAGACGAAGGAACGTGACGGTGCCGGAGCCAGCGGCTCCGCAGGCCAGTCGTGCCTTGCGGTGCAGCGACGCGGCCAGCGCTGCCACGGCGTCCGAATGCACGCCGATCTGCACGTTCGAATCCACCGCGAGGCCGTCCCGCTCCGACACGACGAAGCTTCCGACGACTCCGCGATGCCGAGACAGCATCGCCAGCAATTCGGCGTAGGGCGTCTTTTTCATGACACCCTCGCGAGCCAGTCGCGCGCGCGCGTGAGCGCGCGGTCGAGCAGGAGCCGCACGAGGCCAACCGGAGTCTCACGCGACGACGCCACGACGAGCAGGCTGCCTAACGGCGCCGGCGTCATGGCCACGACCGCTTCGTCGGCCTCGACGAGCAGCGACGTCCAGGCGCCGAGTCCGAGGTGACGCATGGCCCGCTCGGCCTCACTGCTGACGCCGGCGAGCTCCGCTGCCACCACTTCGGCGACATCCGTACCGGTGGGATCGGTGTACATCCCCGCGAGCACGAGACCGTCCGCGTCGACGAGCAGCGCGTTCTGTTCGGCGCCGTCGAGCGCTGTCGTGAAGAGTTGCTTGGCGCGCGCCGGCTGTGGAGCCGGGATTTCCGGTATCGCGAGTCGCGCAATCTCGGGCATGGGAGGCGGTGGCATCCGAGGCTCGGCGACCGGAGGCATTGAGGCCACGTTAGGTGCGACGGGATCATGCGTCGCACCGTTTCCGGATCGCGAACCCAGCGCGGCCCGAACGTGCGCCAGCGCGGTGGCAACACCAGGCATGTCCGCATCGCCGGCCGCCGACAGTCGGCGTTCGGCGCTCTCCAGGTTGCCGCGGCGAAAGTCGACGAACCCCAAGCCGAGACTTGCCTGCGCGTGCGTCGGATCGAGCCGCAACGCCATCTCCCACTCGTCGGCGGCTTGCTCGAGATCGCCGCGATCCGCATGGATGCGAGCGAGGACGTCGTGCGCGTCAGCGACATACGGATGCCGATCGAGCCCACGCAGGGCGACACGCATCGCCACGTCGAGCTGGCCAGCGCGACGCAGCGCGTCCGCGAGCGGCATGAACACGAGGCTCGACGGATCGCGCGCGAGATCATCGCTCAACCGACGAATCTCGTCAGCCATCCTCGACCCCCTTGAGCAGCGCTCGCAGACGCACGACGCAATCGAGCATCTCACGGACGCGAGTGACCGCGGGCCGGTCGCCGGCCTCGATGAGATACCGCTGCCACGACAGGATCGCCTGATCCATTCCGGCGCCGCGTGCGGCCGCGGCACCGAGCGCGAGCAACACCTCAGGATTCCGCGGCTCGAGTTGGGCCGCGCGTCGCAGCGCGTCGAGTGCTTCGCTTTCGCGGTCCATGCGCATGAGTGCCCGTGCGACGAGCAGCTGCGCGTCTGCGCGCGTCGGCGCGGCGCGCGTCGCGGCGGCAGCTGCGGCCAACGCCTCCTCGAGCCGACCTTCGCGAAGCGCGCTTCGCGCCTGGTCGACGTGCGGAGCGGGGTCGTCGCCGCCAAGCGGCTCCACCATGGCAGGCTTCTCGGATGCGCGGACCTCGATCACGCCGGTCGACAACAGCCCGTACGCAATCTTCGCGACGTCGAACTCGCTGCGTCCCAGTCGGTTCGCGATCCCCCGCAGGTCGGACTGCCCGTCGATCATCGCCAGCATCTCCCACTCGTTGGGAAGCAGGTCGAGCAGCGACGGGTGATCCTCGTCGATCGGCGCGAGAATCGGCACGACGGCGAGATGCGGGATCTTGTGCGCGATGCGTGCCCACTCGTCGATGCGGCGCGCACCCTCCATGAGCAGTGACTCGGTGGAGATCCGTGCCGTCGCCTCCGTCGACGCGTCGGAAGCCTCGCCCTCGACGAACGAGAAGAACCCTTCCTGCCACGACATGAGCTCGAAGACGACCGCCTCGATCTGCAGGCGCACCTGGCGCTCGAGCTCGCGCCACGTTAGGCAGCCGGCCTCGACGAGCAGCTCACCCAGCCGCTTGCCGTCGGTTCGGGCCGCCTGCACCGTTCGTGCGCGCTCGAGGTCGCCCTCGGAAATCTTCCCCGCCCGCACCAGCATCGCGCCGAGTGGATGCGGATTCGTACGGATGGACGCGGAGACGACACGACCCGACTCGAAGCACACGACGCCTTCGTTGTCGCGTAGTGCCGACGTGACGCGCAACGATCCGGTCTTCCGGCTCAGGTCGAGCAGCTGGAAGACGTCGTGGATCCCGAGCTCGCGGAGCGGTCCTTCGATCGCCATTATGCGGCCGGCTCCCGAGCGGCGAAGATGCGTTGAAGGTCGGCCGCGGTTCGTGTATCGCGCCGCGCGCGTCGCGCATACTCGCTCGCCGGCTCCAGATCGACCACGCGACGCCAGCAATCGATCGCCTCGCGGTAGCGGTGGTAGTCCGCCGCGAGCACGCCCGTGAAGTACAACGCGCCGACGTGCTCCGGGTCGAAACGCAGCACGCGTGCGAACGCGACGGCCGAGTCGGCACGCCGACCACTACCGAGCAACGTCTCACCAAGCGACGTCAGCGCGTCGAGGTTGTATGGGTCGCGCTGCAACAGATCGACGAGGAGAACGAGTGACTCCGGGTGGCGCTGCAACCGGCGCCGCAGCGCCGCCAGCGCGAGCGCGGCCTCCGTGTATGTCGGCACGGAGTCCAGCGCGGCAGCCAGCTCGCGTTCCGCATCGGCGCTGAGCCCCTTCATCTCGAGGATCGTTGCGAGCTGATATCGGACGACGGCAAAGTCGGGGTCGAGCGTCAGCGCGTGCCGATACGATTCGACCGCGCTCTCGAAGTCGCCGATGGAGCGTGCCACATCGCCGATCTGCTTGAGCACGTCGGCTCGCGCCGGAGCGCCGCGACGCGCACGCTCGAGCGCCTCGAGGGCCGCGGCCGGGTCGCCGCCGTCCGCGCGCGCTGTTGCCGCGAGAATCAGCATCTCGACGTCGTCAGGCGCAGCGCTCAGAAGATCCTCGGCGAGCGGGCGAGCTTCTCCGCCTCGGCCGAGCATGATGAGTACCCGGACTTCGCCGGCTATCGCTCGGCGCATTCCGGCCGTCCCCTTGGCCATACCCGCCGCGCCGGTCCGCGCGCCGCGGTAGCGGTCGAGCGCTTCGCCGTACGCGCCCTGTTTGGCGTAGACGTCGGCGAGCAGCGTTAGGCCTTCCACCGGGTCGCCGCCACGCGCGAGCACACGGCTCGCCTCGGCCGAGGCGCGATCGAGCAGGCCCTTCGACAGATAATCCGCCGCCGCCGCGTACGCCGTCCCGCTCCTCACCGCCGGAGCGGGCGGGGGCGCAACCGGAGCGAGCTCGGTGAACAGCGAATCCAGGACGTGTGTGTCGAACGCAAACTCCTCCACCGACCCATCCGTCCGCTTTTCGCCACCCAGGTCCGGGATGATGGTGAAGTCGGGATCCTCGAATTCCAGATCGATCGCGAGCTCGAACTTCTGCGGCACGTAGTACGGATCGATCTCGAGCGCGCGCTTCGTCGCCCGCAACGCCCCCTCGTAATCGCCGAGGTTCGACAGGACGAAGCTGAGGTTGTAGTGCGCTTCGGCGTAGTTCGGCCTGGCCTGGATCGCGCGGCCGTACGCGTTGCGGGCATCCTCGAGCTTCTTGAACTCAACGAGCACCAACCCGACGCCGTTCCATGCCACCGGTTGCTCCGCCTCGAGCTGCAGGACCTGGCGATACGCCTCGAGACACAGCGGAAGTCGCTTGTTCTTGAACAACAGCAGCGCGAGGTTCAGCCGTGCCTTGATGAACGACGGCTGCGCCTTGAGCGCAAATCGAAACGCTTCGACCGACGCTTCGGCTTTGCCGGTGTGGTAAAGCGCGACACCGAGGTTGTTCAGACCTAACGCGTACTTCGGGTCACATGCCACGGCGCGACGGTAGCTCTCCGCCGCGTCGGCATAGCGGCCGTCCTGGTGCAAGGCGATGCCGCGCTCGTTCCAGAGCTTCGGGCTGTCGGGCCGGCCGCTCAGCAACTTGTCGTACAGCTGCGCCGCCAGCCCCGGCTCTTTCTTGAGCAGGTGCACCTCCGCCATCGCTTGGAGCACCAGCTCGCCATCCTCGCCGCGGTCGGCGGCGAGACGATATTCGCGCAGGGCTTCCGCGTAATATCCCTTTTGCCGGAACGCGAGGCCGAGGTTGTAATGCGCAAGCTGGCCTTCGGGGGCGACGGCCATCTCGCGGTCCACGGCGCGCGCGGCGCGCTGCGCGACCACCGCCTCGTAGGTGTGGGACGAGCTGCGGTCGAGCGAGAGATTCGCGTGCGCGCGCGACAGGGCCGGGTTGAGTTGAATCGCACGCTTGGTCGCCTTCTGCGCCTCGTCGTGGCGACCCATGTCGCCTAACACGAACCCGAGCAGGTAATGCGCGTCGGGATTGTCCGGCGCGAGCTCGATGGATCGCTTGAGGGCGTTCAGCGCCTCATCGTTCAAGCCGCGATTGTACAGGACCTCGCCGACGTAGAACTGAATGATGGCGCTGTCGGGATCGAGCGAGAGCGCGCGCGTAAACCACCGCTGCGCCGTCTCGAGGTCGCCGCTGCCCTTCTCCGCGAGTCCGAGCTGGACGATTGCGCCGACGTCGTCGGGGTAGAATCGCAGCAGCTCGCTGAACTCCGCGACGGCGTGGTCGACCTGCCCGAGCAGCGCATACGTCCGTCCGAGCTCCCAGCGCGCGTCGCGATCGTCGGCCTGTACGCGAAGCCGGTCGCGGAGCTCGGCGACGCGCCGGTTATAATAGCCCGTATTGAAGTACGCGATCTCGAGGTTGCGCTGCGCGACCTGCATCTTCGCGTCGAGCTCGAGCGCACGCGAAAACGCGGCGACGGCCTCGCCTAACAAGCCCTTGTTGTAATACAGGACGCCGAGGTTGTTGTGCGCGCCGGCATCGGACGGGTCGATCCGCTTGGCGAAGCTGCGCAGCACATCCCTGTCGCGTTCCGACGTTAGGGGTTGGGGACTAGGGACTGGGGACTGGGGACTGGGGACTGGCGACTCGGCAATGATCGGGTAAGAGCCCGACGAACGCGCTGACGCGTTCGCGAGCAACTCATCTGCCAGCGAACTCCCAGTCCCCAGTCCCCAGTCCCCAGTCCCCGAGCTGCTCATCCCAGCCTGACGGCCTTCAGGATGGCCTGGAGAGACGCGACATCCGGCAGCAGCAGGAAAAAGCCGCGCAGCTTCTCGTGGACGTCGTGCATGTAGAACTCGCTCTCCACGCAGAACACGTAGTCGCGATCCGTGCCGAACTGCAGGTACGCAGTCGTGAGCACCGCGCTCGACATGTCTACGGCGAGACTCGGTGGCGACGGGAGCAGCATCAGTCCCATGAAGTCGCTCAGCGCGTTCATGTATGCGCCGCTCAGAATGTTCCCGGCTTCCTTGATCGCCGACTGCTCCAGCTCGCCGAGCTCCACCGACGTGCCGGCGGGACGCCGGAGCATCAGCTCGGAAAGCCTAACGGCGGTTTGCCTCGGAAAGACGAGCAGCGTTCGACCGGTGAGGTCGCCCATCATGTGCATCAGCACCGCGGCCACGGGCTCTTCCGGCCCCGAGATTTGTGGCGGCACGTCTTCGAGCTTCGCGATCGTGATCAACGGGACGCTGATCATGATCGTGCTGCCCGTCATCTGTGATAGCGCAGTCGCGGCGTGGCCGGCGCCGATGTTTGCGACCTCGCGCAACGCGTCCACCTGGACCGGCTTCAGACTCTTCAGGTCGTTCATTCCCGCTCCGCTAAAAGAGACTGCTCACGTCGAGGATGAGCGCCGGCACCCCGTCACCGAGGATCGTCGCCCCACTGAACACGGAAAGACCGTCCCTCACCGCGTCGAACGGCTTGATGACGATCTCCTGTTGCCCCGTCAATTCATCTACGACCATTCCGGCGCGCCGGTCGGCCACCACCAATGCGACGACTTGGCCTCCCCCTACGTCGCGCCTCGGGAGCTGCACCACATCGCGCAGATGCAGCAGCGGAAGCACGTCGTCGCGCAGCACGAGCACCTCGCGCCCTTTCACCTGTCGAATCGTGTTGGACTCGCGGTGCACCGTCTCGTTGACGTGCGTCATCGGAATTGCGTACGTCTCGTCACCAACTTTGGCCAACAACGCGCGAACGATCGCGAGCGTGGCCGGAAGCCGAACCGTGACCGACGTGCCCTGACCCTTCGCCGTGCGCATGTCGACGGTCCCGCCGAGGGCGCGCACGCGAGCGTGAACGGCGTCGATCCCTACCCCTCGACCCGAGATATCGGTCACCTGGCGCGCGGTCGAGAATCCGGGCCGCGCAATGAGACGAAGCAGCTCATCGTCCGTGAGCTCATCGCGACTGCGGTCGACCAGACCCATCTCGTGCGCTCGGGCGAGCACGCGGTCGCGATCGATCCCTTTCCCGTCATCGGTGACGCGGATCACGACCGCAGATCGATCTCGCGCGGCGATCAGCGTGAGACGGCCGGTCGGCGACTTTCCGGCGCTGACACGCTCATCCGGCGTCTCGAGCCCGTGATCGATCGCGTTGCGCAGCAAGTGCACGATCGGGTCGCCAATCTCGTCGAGCAATGACCGATCGAGCTCGATTTCCTGGCCCTCCACGATGAAGTCGACCTGCTTGCCTAACGCCCTGGCGGCATCACGGACTACTCGCGGGAACCGATCGAACACCTGCCAGACGGGCACCATGCGACTGGTCATGATGCCATCCTGCAGGTCGGCGACGAGCCGAGAGGCCTGCGTGACCGCTTCGGTAAGCGCCGGCTCGTTGAGCGTGGCCGAGAGCTGTTGCAAGCGCCCGCGCGTGATCACCAGCTCGCCAATGAGATTCATCATGGTGTCGAGCCGGTGCAGGTCGATGCGAATGTGCCGGTGGGCACGCGCGGGGGCGAGCTCGCTCGCGCGTCCGGCGGCCCCCGTCAGCGGTGCTCCGTTTGCGTTAGGCAGTGTGCTGCCGTTGCCGTTGGTTCGGCCATCCGCTCGTGTGATCGCCACGTGGGCCACGCTGCCAGCGGAGCGGATGACGCGATCGATCTCCTGGTCGGTGGCATCCGTGTCGAGCCCGATCGTGAGGCGCCCGTCGAAATCATCACCGTCCAGCGCCGCGGGGTCCGGCTCCGTCACGACGATGGTGCCGAGCGTCCGCGCTCGCTCGATCGCGAGGTACGCGCGCACGGCTGGCATCGGCGTATTGGGCTCCTGCGTGACGACCACGGTGACGGGCGGGACCTTCGCACGAGTCCGACCTCTCGAGCGCTTCTTCCTCGATCGGCGCGTGGCGTTAGGCTCCGCCGACATGGCCGTGCTCGATGCCGCCGCTCGCAACGCGTCCACCGCCGCGCCGGCATTCACCTCGTGCTCCCGCCCCGCGACCGATAACTCGATCGCCTGCTCGAGCGCGTCGGCCGCGGAAAAGAGCGTGTCCATGAGCGAAGTCGTCACCGCACGGTCGCCACGCCGGACGACGTCCAGCAGCGTTTCCAACTCGTGCGACAGCTCTGCCACGACGGCATAGCCCATCGTCGCGCTCATGCCCTTCACCGTGTGAACAGCGCGGAACAGCGCGCCAATGGGCTCGCGCGCGGTCGGCGTGCGTTCCAACTCCAGAAGTGCGTGATTGATCGCCGACAGGTTGTCCTGACTCTCGGTCAGGAACAGCTCGGCGTAGCGGGCGGTGTCCACGAAACGCTCGAGCGGGAGCGTTCAGCTGAGCGAATCTTGGCTATCCAAGCACGCGCTGCACCGCTTCCAGCACGCGACTCGGCTGGAACGGCTTGACCACGAAGTCCTTGGCACCGGCCTGAATGGCCTCGACCACCAGCGCCTGTTGACCCATCGCGCTGCACATCAGGACCTTCGCCTGCGGGTCGATCTTCGTGATCTCGCGCACAGCGTCGATACCGCCCATGTCCGGCATCACGATGTCCATCGTGACGAGATCGGGACGAAGCTGCCGGTATTTCTCGACGGCCTGCAGGCCGGTCTCCGCCTCGCCGACGATCTCGAATCCCGCCTGTTGCAGGATGTCGCCGACCATCGTGCGCATGAAGATCGCGTCGTCACAGATCAAGACAGTGTGGCTCACCGTTCCACCCCACAAATAGACGAGACGTTGATTCGCTACGGCTTCACGACCGCGACCGGGCTAACTCGGGTCCCAGTTCCGAGTTCGCCTGTCGTGAGTCTTCCGTCATCCGTGACCGTCCGTTCAGGCCATGACCTGCCGGATTACCGCCGGGACCTCTAGGACAATGACGACTCCGTCGTCCAGATGTCCCAAACCGCGCACGATGCCGCCGCGCGCTACATCACCAGTCGCCGCCTCGAACCGGTCCGGCGCCAGGATCTGCACGTCGCGAACTTCGTCGACCGCCAGCCCGACCTGCTTGTTCCCGTATTCCGCCAGCACGACGGACCCCTCCTCGGCCGCTGTGGAGCCCGCGAGGCGCGCTGCCAGGTCGATCACCGTGACGATCGCGCCGCGAAGGTTGATGAGCCCACGCACATAGGGCGGCGCACCCGGAAGCCTCGTCCTGCGGCGCAACGGGACGATCTCGCGCACCTCGCCGATGTCGCAGCCATACACGGTGCCGGCCACGGCGAACAACAAGAGCCGCAGCATGCCGGCCGGTGGTGCGTCAGTCGCTGTCTCGGTAGAAGCCAAAGTGGTCGAGCGGATCCGGGTGACTGTCGAGCGTCGGGTCGTGAGCCGCCGCCGCGAGCGACCGTCGAAGGTCGTGAGGAAGCGGTGCTCGAAGGTCCACCGAATGCCCGGACACAGGGTGCCGAAAGCGCAGCCACGCGGCGTGGAGAAAGTGTCGCCGCGCGGGCAGCGCGATCAGACGTCGCCCGCCACCGCCGCCGTACGTGTCGTCGCCGGCGACCGGGTGGCCGACCGACGCCAGATGCACGCGAATCTGATGCGTGCGACCGGTATGCAGATGCGCGCGCAGGAGATCCGTGGCGTCGAAGCGGGCGAGACGCAGAAAGTCCGTCTTCGCCGACCTTCCGCTACTGACGATCGCCATACGCTTGCGGTCTCGCGGATCGCGCGCGATCGGACGGTCCACGGTGAGCTGATCCACGTCCAGGTGTCCCCAGGCGAGCGCGGCGTATCGACGCACAACTCGGCGATCGGCGATGGCGCGAGAGAGCAGCCGGTGCGCCCGGTCTGTCTTCGCGACGAGCAAGAGGCCCGATGTGTCCTTGTCCAGTCTGTGCACGATGCCGGCCCGGTCCGCGTCGCCTGATTCGGCAAGCTCGTTGCCGCGACCGATGAGGGCGTTGACGAGTGTGCCGGTCCAGTTGCCGGGAGCCGGGTGCACGACCATTCCCGCCGCTTTGTCCACGACCACGAGATCGTCGTCCTCGAAGATGACCGTGAGAGGAATCTGCTCGCCGGCGATCTCGCGGGTGCTGGGCGCCGGCACGTCGACCGCGATGCGATCGCCGCGATCGGGGCGATAGCTGGCGCGCTCGAATTTTCCGTTGACGGTCACGAGCCGATTGGCGATGAGCGTCGCCGATTGCGTCCGAGAAATGCCGATTCGGGAAGCCACCAACAGGTCGAGGCGGACGTCGGCGTCCGCCTCGATGGTGAACTCGTGATGCGTTCCTCGTGTGGGCGACTCGCCGCCAGGACCGCCGACGGGCGCTCCCGTGCTGCGATCGCCCATGACGCCTCTACGTCGCGTCCTGCGAACCGGCGGCCGCGCTCGCGGCCTTG
>Ga0114129_10009246_pt1 | contig 14054 bp, 11 predicted proteins | sample RhiMetdeltSRZDD1_FD_80071 | JGI IMG/M metagenome (GOLD analysis project Ga0114129, IMG submission 80071) | Populus rhizosphere microbial communities from Tennessee, USA - Rhizosphere MetaG P. deltoides SRZDD1 (version 2) (version 2) | ecosystem: Host-associated > Plants > Roots > Rhizosphere >... | reverse complement strand
TGGTCGAGGTAGGCCTGAAGTTCGACGCGGACTTTCATGACGCCTCCGTCATTCTGAGGCACGAAGAATCTGGCGTGGCAAGGCGTTTGTATCGTGTTGGAAAGTCCGCGCCCCTGCGTTGTGTCCCGAATGGGAACGACGGGCGACCGTTGGGAGAGGGACAGATCTTGCGTTCCTCGGGATGACAGTCGGGGACCGCGCTGGCTTGCCGTTCATCGCTTGATTGTCTCATACGCGAGCATACCGTAGTTGATGCGCTCGCCGCCGAGCATGTGCTTCCATTTCGAGATGTCGGTCTTGCGGCGGATCATCGCCTGGACGACGCCGAGGTCCTGGATGTGCTCGGCACGGCCGATGACGACGGCGCCGACGATCCGGTTGCCGTCGAGAAGTAGCTTGCGGTAGATGTTCGCGGCGGCGTTGTGGAAGACGATCGGCTCGAGTCCCGGTCGATCGCGGAACTCGCCTACGGAGGCTGAGGCGAGCCCGAACAGCTCGGTGACGTTCCAGCTAAGGCTGCCGGGGTAGGTCTGCACCTCGCCCGCCATGTTGGCGCCGGCGACGCGGCCCTGGTCGATCGCGGTCGGCCAGATAGCGTGGACAACGCGCTCGCCGGAGAGGAAATCATGCGTCTCGGCGCAGTCTCCGGCGGCATAGACCTCCGACACGCTCGTCTCCTGGCGCTCGTTCGTGACGACGCCACTAGCCATGTCGATGCCGGAGTCCTGCGCGAAGTCGATGTTCGGGCGGACGCCGGTGCCGCAGACGATCATGTCGGCGTCGTACGTCTTGCCGCTGCCGAGCGTGACGCTGTAGCCGTTGCCGTTCCTTCTCTCGATGCCCGATACCGAATCGCCGAGGAGGACGTCGATCCCCTTCTCGCGCATGCCGCGCTCGAGCCCCTTGCCGCCCGTCTCGTCGAGGAGCTGCGGCATCACCTGATCGGCGATCTCAACCACAGTGTATTTGAGCGGCGCGGCCTTGATGAGCGCGCTGACAGTGAGCAGGCTGATGAACCCCGCGCCGATGACGAAGCAGGTCTCCGCCTTCGCCATCTTCTCCTCGAGCTTGCGGGTGTCGGCGAGCGTCCAGTGGTAGCAGACGTCGGCCGTGTCGATGCCCTGGACGGGCGGGACACGCGAGGCGGAGCCGGTGGCGATGAGGAGCTTGTCGTACTTGACGTCCCGACCGTTCTCGAGGTGGAGGGTCCTATTTCCCGTATCGAGCCCGGAGGCGCCGGTGCCGATGATGGTCTCCACGTTGTTGGCCTTGAAGTAGTCCGGCCCCTGGAGGGTGATCTGTCGGAGGTTCTTCTCCTTCGAGAGGATATAGGGCAGAGCCACGCGGGAGTACGCGGGGTCCGGCTCCTTCGAGACGAGGGTGATAGGGTCGGTCTTGTCGCGCTGGCGGATCGCATCGATTGCGGTCAGGCCGGCGGCGCTCATGCCGAGGATGACGTAGTGGGTCATCGGGCCCTCACGGCACTGCCCCTTCTCTCGTGCGCGGGAGAGGGGAACGAAGCCCTTCGACTCGCCCCGTCGACGGCTCGTGGAGAACGGTAGAGTGAGGTCCACGGAGAGTTGCCTTAGGCGACGTTAGCGCCGATAAGAAGGCCGCAACTAGCGAGAATGTCCAGCCTACGTCACCTCGACATTCACAGGATCTGTTGCCGCACCCGCGACGATTACACGGAGGGACTGTGCCTTCTTTTGGTTTTCGGTAATTGTTGCGGGGATCACCACCAAGATTTCCGAGTCGGTCCACTTTTGGATTAACAACCGTGAGTCCGCTGAGGTATCGGCCGTCCCCGATCGCCATGGACCCAATGACACATCGGCCCCATCGGGAAGATCTTGAGCGCCTAGACCTTGACCTTGTGGTGGACTTGACGCTTGATCTGGCGATTGGTTTGTGAAGTTGCTACCCATTATGCGGAGAGCTGTTCCTGGCGAAACGGTGCCTGGCAGAGCTAGTGATATCGCTGGTTTGTCACGAGTGACGAGCTTCTTTCCGATGTATGCACTGCTGGAAATGCCCATTAGGAAGAGAAGCGCTTGGTCGATGTCGGGTAGCTTGAATAATTTTGCCTTGTCGTCTTCCGTGGCGTTGCGACCTAAGGTTTGGGTCAAGGAGCTAAGGGAGGTATCGTCGGCTTTTAGCACTGCGTCGAAAACGGTCGGGATGTAAACGGCGAGGGCGAGGAGTGTGAATATAAGAAGCTGTAGCTTGTATAGATCCGGAACACCACTGTCATCTTCCACCATGTTCTGGGGCCCGCGCTCGTCGGGCGTTGCGTCGGTCTTCTTGATCTCTCCCGAGGCCGCATATGAAGAGGTGATTCCCTTGGAGAGGACGGTCGTCCCTACGCTGAACCCCAGGATTCCAAGCACAGCTCCCGGCACATCGTCCACCGCTGCTCCGATCTTATCCGTACTAATCCATCGGGCAACGGAAATACTGGCAAATGCCCACGCAAGAACAATAAGCCAGAGAAACAATTGCACCTTGGAAATACTGAAACGTCCGTCTTTACCCTCCCACAAATCTATAGGACTAAAGGCGGCAAGACCCATCTTCCACGCTCGAAGAGCGGCAAATATTGCCCAGACAATGGCTACAAAAGCCAGTCCAGCTGCGAACGACCATCCGATCATTTCGTGCTCCTTGTCTAAACTATCTAGGCGATCCCCAACTCCGCCAGTTTGGCCGCGCCGGGATTCCCGTCGGCGTCCCAGCCGCGGAGGCGGTAGTATTCTTCGAGCATCGGGGCGAGTTCGACGACCTGGTTCTGGACGGCGCCGTTGGTGAGCGGCTCGCGGGTCATGCGTGGCGGGAGTGAGTCGTCCTTGCGGCTCAGGCCCGCCTTGTTGTTGAAGAGCCGTTCGAGGTTCCAGATGCGCTCGCCAGCCTGCATCCATTCTTCCAGGCTGAGGTTCTCGCCGGTGCAGGCGTTGTACATCGGCGCGAGCTTGTCGGGCGTGACGCCGCCGAAGGCACTGAACGTGCAGATGCCGGCGGCGTCTTCGGTCGCCGCCTTGTCCTGGAGCTGCACCTGCGCCGCCGCCTTCCCGTCGATCGTGAACGGGTCGAGACGCATCTCTTGCGGGGCGAACCACTCGACGGTCATTGAGTAGCCACGCAAGTGGCAGGCCCCGCGGTTCGAGGTGGCGTAGCCGAGACCCATGCCTTTGGCGCCGCGGGCATCGTAGGCTGCGAAGTCCTGCTTCTTCGAGCCCATGAACAGCTCGGGGTGGCCGTAGTGCTCGGCGAGGCGGTAGCCGCCCTCGGCGAGCAGGCGCGAGAACTTCCCGTTCGGGTAGGACATCATCTCGAGACAGCGCATGACCGCATCAGCGTTGCCGAACTTGAGGTCGGTGCCTACTTCGGCGAGGTCTTCCTGCGGGATGTAGTCGCGCTCGGCCAGCTCCATCGCCGTCGCGACGGTGCCGCCGGCGGAGATGGTGTCGACGGCGTAGAGGTTGCAGAGGTAGTTGGCGTAGAGGACGGCGTCCAGCTCACCGACGCCGCAGTCGCTGCCGAGGCCGAAGATCGTTTCGTATTCGGGCCCCTCACCTCGGCCGCTCCAGCGAGAGCCTGGCTTGATCTCGGTCACGCGGGCGCAGCCGATGGGGCAGGAGTAGCAGCCCTTGTTCCGCCTGAGGACGGTCGTGGCGATTGTCGGGCCGGAGATCGCATTGGCATGCTCGAACTGCCCCACCTGGAAGTTGTTCGTCGGCAGGATGCCGACGGAGTTCGTGAATCCGACCGTGGAAGCGGTGCCGAGACCGCGAAGAGCCTTTGAGGTCGTCGGCGATTCGTTGATGTCCTTCATCGCCTCGAAGACAAGCCGCCCGAACTCGAGCGGATCGGCGCACTGAACCGCGCCGGTTCCGCGCACCACGATCGCCTTGAGGTTCTTCGAGCCCATGACGGCGCCGACTCCTGAGCGGCCGGCGGCCCGTGACTTGTCGTTGATGACGCAGGCGACGCGGTTCAAGTTCTCACCGGCGGGGCCGATGCCGGAGATGCGCGCCGACGGATCGGTCTCTGTGCGGAGCATGTCTTCGGTCTCTTCCGTCGTCTTGCCCCAGACGTGCGCGGCGTCACGGATCTCGGTCTTGCCGTTCTCAATCCAGATGTAGACGGGCTTGGGAGCCCTGCCTTCGAGGATGACCGTGTCGTAGCCGGCGAACTTGAGCTCCGGGCCCCAGTAGCCGCCGGAGTTCGAGCAGGCGACCGCGTCGGTAAGCGGGCTCTTGCAGAGGACCATGTAGCGCCCGCCCGTCGGGGCGTAGGTGCCTGTTAGGGGGCCGGTGGCGAAGATAAGCTTGTTCTCGGGGCTGAAGGCATCGACGGTCGGGTCCATCTCTTCGTAGAGATAGCGTGTACCGAGTCCGCGGCCGCCGATGTACTCGCGTGCCCACTCCATGTTCAAGGGCTCCTTGATGGCGGAGCCATTCGTCAGCTCTATTCGGAGGAGGTGTCCGGTCCAGCCGTAAGGCATGCTATTTCTCCTAGCTCGCCGCAACAGCGGGCTTCTCGGCGATGTCCATGCGGACCATCCACTCGATCGACTCGACCTCCGCGTACTCGAGGGCGTCGTAGGTGCAGATCTTGACGCACTGAGGGTCGCCGCCGCAGAGGTCGCAGTTGTGGGAGACGTTCTTGTCTTCGTGGAAGCCCATGACGCTGAAGGGGCAGGCGACCATGCACATCTTGCAGCCGATGCACTTATCGTCATTGACTTGGACCATGCCGCTGGCGTCGCGGGTGATGGCGTAGGTTGGGCAATTGCTGAGGCAGGGGGCATCCTTGCAGTGGAAGCAGGTGACCGGCAGGTAGACAGCCTCGTCGACGAAGTCGTGGACGAAGATGCGGGTTTTGGAGGGCTGGAAGGCGCCTTCATGGAAGAAGGAGCAAGCGCCCTCGCAGAGGTGGCAGGCGACGCACTTCTGCGGGTGGGCGAGAACCATCTTCACGGGCAAGCTCCCTTCCAGTGACTCCCGATCATGCGAACCTCAAGATACGTTTCGCAATGTACGGTGTCAACGCGAGCCCTGTGTGCCATGCGCCCCTTGGAGTTTGCGTTCTTGACGTCTACTCTGTAAGCGGAGGCCTATCCCGCAGTGAGTAGAACGACCGACGATCGCCACCATGGGAGGCCGGCACTCGCATTCAACCCCCCGAACGACCAAGCAGAAAACGACCAAAAGTTTAGCGCGTTCGACGAACGAAAGGCGCCTTAAACGCAAATTTCTTTGGAAAGCGACCAAAAACCGCCGTGCGAATTCCCCGTATCAACCAGACCGCGGCGACGGGTTACATGGTCTCCAGCTTGGCTGTATACTCACGCGCAGCGAGGAGGTTGCCATGCCGAACGCTAAAGTGAACGGGATCGAGGTCCATTACCGCGAGACCGGTGAAGGGTTTCCCGTTGTGCTGGTGCACGGGTATACGGGGAACTCGCGGAACTGGGCGCTTACCGCGCCGCCGCTCGCGGAGCGCTTCCGGGTCATCTCCCTGGACTTGCGTGGGCACGGACTGTCCGCGAAGCCATCGGGCGAGGACGACTACGCGCTCGAGACGATGGCCAGCGATGTCTACGAGTTGCTGAATAGTCTCGGCATTAGCGAATGCGCGCTCGTCGGTCACTCAATGGGCGGGATGGTCTCGCAGCTACTCATCCTCGAACATCCCGAAGTCGTCCGGGCGCTGGTGCTCGTCGATACCGCTGGGGAGGTACCGAAAGGGCTGCTCTATGACGAGCGGCGGAAGCAGAGGCAGCGCTTGGTGGAGCTCGCGCGGACGGATGGATTGGAGGCGGTATTCGAGGAGCAGCTGAAGGTCACGCCGATTCCGGACGCGATCAAGGCCAACCCGCAGTACATCGACGTCTGGCGCCAGCAGTTCTTGATGACGTCTCGCGAGGCGTATATCGCCTGCGCCAACGGGATGTCCTCCCGCTTGTCACTGCTCGGAGACCTGAGCGCCGTCGCAGTCCCGACGCTAATCGTTTGCGGCGAGCACGACGAGCCTTTCCTCGAGCCATCGAGAGACATGCACAAGGCGATTCCCGCCAGCGAAATGATCATCATCGCGGGCGCGGGACACGGGCCGCAGATGGAGACCCCGGGCGAGTTTAACCGTGTCCTGATGGGATTTCTCTCGCGGGTGGGCGCGACAGCCGCCGTCTAGGGAAGCACGGTGCCGTTTTACGGATGGATCGTCGCCGCGATGATCCGGCGCGCTGTGCGGCGGATAAATGCCGGCGATATCGGCCCGATGCTCGGAAGTTTCGCTGACGACGCCACGCTGATATTTCCCGGCGATCACTCCTGGGGCGGCGAGTACAAAAGCAAGAATGAGATCCGAAGGTTCCTCGAGCGCTTCGTCGAGGTGGGGATAAATCTCGAGCCGCATGAAATTCTGGTTCAGGGCTGGCCGTGGAACACGACTGTGATGTTGCGCTTCACGAACGAGGCGCGAGACAAGACCGGGATCGTCGTGTATGCGAACAGGGGCGCGATCTTCGCGCGGGCGTCCTGGGGGAAGATCAAGTACCAGGAGGACTACGAAGACTCGCAGAAGGTCGTCGCGTTCGACAAATACCTGGCTTCACGGGAAAATCCGCCGCGAGTGTCCCAGGAGGCGTCTGCTGGAGAGACGCCACGGACGTGAAGCCAGCCGTCGTCCTGCCCCTCCATCGTCAGCAAGACAAGCAGCTAGACTTGAGCGGGCGAGCGCGGGTTGTTGACGCGTTTGCTGGTTGTCTGATATGAATTGCGCATCCAGACAGCAGGAGAGGTAAGTCCCTGGAGGACACGCCAATGGGCCGTGAAGAGATGCTGCAAAATGTCCCGATATTTTCCGAGCTGGGGCGCCGTGACCTCGAGCGGCTGAGCAAGATCATGGTGCCCAGACAGGTGAGGGCGGGTGAAGTGATCATCAAAGAGGGTGATCAGGCCGCCGGATTCTTCGTAATCAATAGTGGCAAAGTCGAAGTGGTCCAGGACGTCGATGGTAGCAACCCTCAGCGGCTGGCCACCCTCGGGCAGGGAGACTTCTTCGGCGAGATGGCGCTATTCGAGGGGTTTCCACGCAACGCCACGGTGCGTGCGATCGATGATACTGAATGCCTGGCGATGACACGCTGGGACTTCACCGCCGAGATGAAGAACCACCCGGAGATAGCAGTCGGGATGGTGCCTGTGCTCGTGCGGCGGCTCCGTGAGGTGGAGTCGAAGCACACGCATTAGATCAGCGTCAGTAACCGCAGCGTTCAGCTGTCGGTCCCCAGCCGCCTCCAGATCAGCCCAGGATAGCGCCTTGCGCGCGCAACTGCTTCTGCACCGCCGCCACGTCAAGCTGTTTAGCGTTTACGCCCGACTTCACCGCGAGTGCGGCTGCGGTGCCGGCGGCTTCGCCTGTGGCCATGCAGGGCGGAATCTCTTTCGTGGCGTGATGCACGCGGTGGTCGACTGAGATGCAGCGGCCCGCGACGAGGAGATTGTCGAGTGAACGCGGCAGCAGGCTGCGGTAAGGGATGTTATAAACACAGTCGTACTTGGTCCAGTGACCCGTGCGGGCGATGACGTCGTCAAATTCGCGGTCGAGATCGTCGCGGGTCATAACGTAATCTCCTTGAAGCCGCCTGGATTCGGTGATGCCGAGCTGATCGGCCATGAGGGAGACGCTCGCCTTCTCGAACCCGGGTACGGCGCTGCGCAGCCGGCCGGCCTCGTTCATGACCATGTCTCGGCAATCGGTGAGCGCGACCGAGACCTCGTCGGGATCTGTCGCATCGATCTTGCGGTTAACCCTGGCTTCGCCGCCCCAGGGCACAAGTACACGGCCTCCGCCTGGCGTGTGAAAGAAGAGCCCGCGGCCGGGAAGGGCTGTCGCGTCGACGTTTGCCATCTCGAACCAGAGCCACGGATGCACCTTCTCGAGTTCGTACGGCTCGCCGGCGGCTGCGAAGACATCGCCGTCTCCGGTCGCGTCGATCACGACCTTCGCCGCAATAGCCTGACGACCGGCCTTGTTCTGAACAACCATGCCTTTGATCGAGCCTTTCTCGACGACCGGCTCACAGGCCCAGGTCTGGTAGAGAACGCGGACGCGGGCGTCCCTGAGCATCTGGTCGGCGGCGTAGACGAACTCGTGGGCGTCGAAGGCGACGGAGTAGCGGACGCGATGTCCCCCGGGCGCCGGACTTCCCCAAACGAGCCCCCACTGGGCGTAGTGTTCGACGAGCGTCGGGTCGGGCTCGTTCCACTGATCACGCGATGGGTAGTAGACGGCGTTGCGGCTGTCCATGCGGTCGACGATCTCTTGGCAAAGACCGCCCACCGCTTGGCGTCCTGCGCCATCATCCATTGTGAGGAGTAGAATGATGAGCCCCCCTGTGGCGAGGCCGCCGATATAGCTGAAGCGCTCGATTAGCAGGACTTCGGCGCCGTTGCGTGCGGCGGCGACGGCGGCCGCGAGGCCGGCCGAACCGCCACCGACGACGAGAATGTCCACGGTAGACGTCACGGGGACTCGAGAGTTGGGGAGGTCAACGAAATCCGGCACGGGCCCCGCGGTCAGGGATGACTAGGGCCGAGGTTCATCAGGAAGCGGTGCGCCATTGACCTTTGCCGACCCGCGTTTTGCGCGCGGCCTGAGCGTGAAGAAGTGTTCCTTCGGCGACTACATCCAACGCGTCGAACTTGCTAAAGGCGTAGGGAAGGAATTCCTCCGGATCCACTTCACATAGCACCTGTCCGCTGGTGTACGCGTCGCCCTCGGTGTAGATCGCTTCAATGACCTGACGGACCGGTATATCGGCAACCGGATCATGAGGAGAATCTCGAAAGACCAGTTCACCGCGACCACGCCTACCGACTTTGGTGTTTGTGTCGGAAGTAACGTGAATGAGCTGAGGGGGAGAGTCGAAGCCGGTGCCGTCTATGCGAGGAGTGAACTTGAAGTGAAAGGTCGAGCTTTCGCGACGGCCGGTGGCCGCCGCGCCTGTCATGCGGCCGCGCAGGCTCATCAGTCGGACTTCATGCCGCTCGGCATAGCCCCAAACGTGTTCATCCTGTTGTTCGAAGATTACCTTTGCCAGCTTCTTGGGCTCGCCGTACAGCTCTCTTCCAAAGACAACAGCCTCAGATGTCGACATGGGCATCGTGACGCAGTAGTTGCCGATGATGTCTTTGTAGCGAGCCTTAATATAGAGCGCTGCGCCGAGGAACGGCCCAACGCAGTTGGAGTTGCCGATCTCACCGACCCAGGCGCTCCCAAGTGGCTCTGGCGTTGGCTCGAGCGGCGGCGGAAGGAGCTGGCGCACGGTCTCCAGCGTTGTCTCAAAGACCACCGTGAGATTGCGCGTCGCAAGGAAGTGGCAGCGCGAAAATGTCTTTTGGATTCGCCTGATTTCTTCGAGAGTCTTAACGAACCGCAAGCATGCCTCCTGGATGGGGTTCATGATAAAGGATGCACGTAGGGTGTCCAACCGTTGCGTTTTGCGCCCCAGAGGCCCGCCGGGGTGGGTATCGCCGGTATCGATAGCTGCGACTCGTTTGCCATAATGGGACGCGTATGTCCCCTTTCGAAGCTCCAGTCTAACTATGCCCGCCGAAGCCACCGAAGCGATCGCGGCGCCGCCCGGAACGATAGACGAAGAGCACCTCATTCGTTCGGTTATCCGGCTAGCCTGGCCTGTCGTGGTGCAGCAGGTCAGCTTCTCGATGGTCCAGCTCGTGGACACGGCGCTAGTGGGGCACCTCGGCGAAGATTCACTCGCGGGCGTTCGCCTTGCCGGCCAGATCTTCTGGTTCTCACAGGCGGGCATGATGGCACTGGCGGTGGGGTCAACCGCGGTTATCGCGCGGAACGTGGGGGCGAACCGTCCGGAGTTGGCGTCCCGAACACTTCGCAACGCGATCTTGATGGCAGTGGCCTGGGGCATTCTGGTGGGGTTGGTGATGTGGTTCCTCGGGAGCTCCTGGCTCAAGCTGTTGGGCGCGGAGCCAGAAGCGCGGCACCAGGGCACGGTCTATTTGAAGGCGGCGGCCGTGGGCATGCCATTCTGGTCGCTCACCTATGCGGGAAGCGCATCTCTCCAGGGGGCAGGAGATACGCGGACGCCGATGGCGATAGGGGTACTTGTTAATGCGGCCAACATTGTCATCGCCTACACGCTGATCAACGGACGGGGCCCTTTCCCTCGCCTCGATGTGCTGGGATCGGGTGCCGGCTTCAGCGGCGCGGCGATCATCGGCGGCAGCCTCGTCCTCACGGTCTTGGCCTCGGGCACGAGGATCATCCACTGGTACCCCTGGGAAGCGCTGCGCTTCGATCCTGACGAAGCGAGACGAGTTCTGAACGTGGGAGTCCCGGCCGGGCTGGAGCAGATACAGTTCAACATCGCCTTCATGACCTATACGCGCATAATTGCGACTCTCGGGACGACGGCGCTGGCGGCGCACGGCGTCACGCTGGCGATCCAGAGCCTCACTTTCAACGTTGGTTTTGGGCTGAGCGTGGCGACGACGGCTCTGGTGGGCCAAAGCCTGGGGGCGCAGCGTCCCGACCTTGCCGAGCGGGCAACCTACGTCACGATGAGATATTCCCTGGTGTTCATGATTGCGTTGGGCGCGGTGCTGATGATCTTCGGTGGGCAGATAACGGATCTCTTCGTTGGAGGGAAGAACGCGGAAGAGGTTGTGCACATCGGCCGGCAGCTGCTGTTCGTCTTCGCCTTCGCCATGCCGGCGCTAGCAGTCAGCCTCTGCCTCGGCGGGGCGCTACGCGGCGCGGGGGATACCAGGGCGGTACTCCTGATTATGGCGGGGACGACGTGGATCGTGCGCTTGATCCCTGCCTACCTTCTGGCCATTACCTTCGGGCTCGGAGTGCCCGGTGCTTGGGTCGCGGCGGTGCTCGACATCAACACCAGAGCTGTGCTGATGTGGCTGCGATTCCAGCAGGGGCGCTGGAAGGAGATCAAGGTCTGACCGGTGCCTGCCCAACGCCTCTGTTAAAATGATCCGGCCCGACATGATTATCTACACGCTCCGGAACTGTCCCACCTGCGATAAGGCGCGTAGCGCGCTTCGGGAACGAGGCATCGAGTTTGAGGAGCGAAGGGTTGACGAGAACGCGGAATGGTGGGACGAAGCGCTTAACTACGGGATCACGGTACCGGTGATACTCTGGGACAATGGCGACGTCGAGATTGGTTGGGAAGGGGAGCACGGGTGAGAGATCACGTAACCGGCAGGTCTGCCGTCGCCAGATGAAGAGCACCTGAGCGCTCCTCTTGCGGACAAGGAGATGCAGCGAGCAACACCCATTCGCGTCTTCAACACACTAACCCGACGCAAGGAAGACTTTTTCCCTGTCGCGGCCGGGCGAGTGACGATCTATACTTGCGGCCCCACGGTCTACCGCTATGCGCACATCGGGAATCTGCGCTCGTATCTAATGGCGGACTGGCTGCGCCGGCTTCTCGAAGCGCGGGGTTACCGCGTGAAGCACGTAAAGAACATCACGGACGTCGGGCACATGCGGCAAGACATGGTCGAGCGCGGCGAGGACAAGGTGATCGCGGCTGCGCTTGCCGAAGGCAAGACCCCGGAGCAGATAGCCGCGCATTACACCGATGCGTTCATGGCCGACGAGGCGAAGCTCAACATTTTGCCCGCACACGAGTTCCCGCACGCAACAACGAACGTGCCCGAGATGGTCGACCTCACCAAGATGCTGGTTGATCGCGGCTACGGTTACGTGGTCGACGGTAACGTGTACTTCGAGGTGGCGAGATTTTCCGAGTACGGCAAGCTGTCAAGGCAGCAATCGGCGGGGTTAGAAGAAGGCGTCCGCGTGGAGGCGGACCCTCTCAAGCGCGATCAGCGGGACTTCGCGCTCTGGAAAGCGGCGGAAGAAGGCCGGGTGCTCAAGTGGCCGAGCCCATGGGGCGACGGGTTCCCCGGCTGGCACATAGAGTGCTCGGCCATGGCGGCGAAGTATCTGGGGCCGGAGATCGACTTCCATACGGGCGGGGTCGATAACATCTTCCCGCACCACGAGGACGAGATCGCCCAGAGCGAGGCCGCGTTCGGCCGCCGGCATGTTCGGTACTGGATGCACGGGCAGCACCTCCTTGTAGACGGGCTGAAGATGGCGAAATCGACGGGAAATACTTATGAAATTCGGGATCTGGAGAAGCGAGGGTTCGAGCCGCTGGCGTTCCGCTATCTCTGCGCGACCGCGAGCTACCATGCGCGCCTTAACTTTACTGTAAAATCGCTCCGCGCCGCGCAGAAGGGGCTCCTTCGCCTGCGGGAAAAGTTATCCACGGCTGGTAACGAGACGACGAAGAAGGGTGCGAAGGAAGGCGAGAAAATAAGAGACGAATTCTGGGGCGCCCTGGCGGACGACGTCGGGCTACCGAAAGCACTCGCTGTGGCCTGGGGAGTCGCCCGCTCGCGTGTGCCCGGCGCAGTAAAGCGTGAGCTGCTGATGGACTTCGACCGCGTTCTTGGGTTGGACCTCGTCGCGCGAAGTCCATCCACTAGTGTCCCGATAGACGTGGAAGCCCTCTCGCGCGAACGGAACGAATTACGCCGCAGGAAGGCGTACCGCGAGGCGGATGCGATTCGGGAGCGGATTAGAGGGATGGGATATGAGGTCCGCGACGCGAAAAGCGGAGGGGCCGTCCTTGCGATTCCGGAATGGGCAAGAGCAGACGCTGCCATCTCGTCGAGCGCGGATGTCGATTCGCATCTCTCGGAACGCGACAGCGTTGATTTCACGATCGGTGTCGTCGCGAGGCGCGGATGCGAAGAACTGAAGCGCTGTCTGAATTCGGTGCGCCAATGCGCCGCTCGAGTGAGCGCGGAAATCATCGCTGTCGACAACGGATTCGCGGACAACTGTGGTGCCTGGCTGGACGAGCTAGCGGCGAAGGAGGAGCAGGTGCGCGTGTTCCATGCTGATCACTTCCTGGGTTCCGCGGCGGGCCTCAACGTCGTCCTCAAACAGGCGCGAGGGCGCTATGTCGTTACGCTGGATACGAGCGTCGAGGTGACGGGCGATATCTTCTCGAGGTTGCGGGAACTTCTCGAGGACCAGCGAGTCGGAATCGGCGGGCGTTGGGGCGTAACCAGCGAGGACCTGCGCTCATTTGAGGAGGCTGAGGCGTCCGGCGATGTCGACGCGGTCGAGGGCTACCTGATGGCATTCCGGCGCGATCTGGTCAACGAGACCGGCCTGCTGGATGAAAAGTACCGTTTCTACCGGCACCTCGACCTTGACTTCAGCCTGGCGGCGCGGACCGCCGCCTTTCGGCTCGTGATCGATACAAGCTTGCCGGTCGTGCGGCACGAACATCTCGAGTGGGCGGCGACGCCGGAAGAGGAGCGGGAGCGGCTCAGCAAGCGCAACTTTTATCGGTTCCTGCGAAAGTGGGGCGAGCGCAGCGACCTGCTGGTCGCGCAGACGCGCTAACCGCCGTCCGCACGGAAGCGTTCGTCGAGCGAGGCGCGAACTCTGCGCTGCTGACGGCGCACGGCGGACCGCACGGCCGCCATGCGAGACTCGAAGGTCTGGCGGATCGGGGTCCAGCGCGACGGGTGGCCCTCAATCGGGACGGTCCAACGCAAGGCGAGAGCCGCCCAGGAAAGACCGGCGCCAAAGCTGGTGAGGACGATGTTATCGCCCTCGTCTATACGTCCTGACGCAATCGCCTCACACAATGCTATCGGTATTGACGCCGCGCTTGTGTTGCCGTAGTGGCCGACGTTGGAGAAGACTCTATCCTCTGATAGCCCTAACCGGCGGGCCGTGGACTCGATGATCCTGAGGTTCGCCTGGTGTGGGATGAAGAGGTCAACGTGCTCGGGCTCCAGCCCCGACTCCCTCATCACCTGCTCGGCGGCGCGGGACATCATTTGCGTCGCCCAGCGGAAGATCTGAGAGCCGTTCATTCGCAGGTAACGGCCGCCGCTGTTCCCACCGTTGCGGCCGTTCGCGGCGTGACGCGAGCCGCCACCCGGAATTATAAG
>Ga0114129_10009245_pt1 | contig 14056 bp, 7 predicted proteins | sample RhiMetdeltSRZDD1_FD_80071 | JGI IMG/M metagenome (GOLD analysis project Ga0114129, IMG submission 80071) | Populus rhizosphere microbial communities from Tennessee, USA - Rhizosphere MetaG P. deltoides SRZDD1 (version 2) (version 2) | ecosystem: Host-associated > Plants > Roots > Rhizosphere >... | reverse complement strand
GCCTGTTGCCTCTGAGCGGGACGACCGTTACATCCCGACCGGGTTCGAGGCCGAAATGCTTGAGCGCGGCATCCGCCATCAACGTCGCCGTCCCGCCCGCCGTGCTGCCGCCGACTTTTTTTCCTTTAAGGTCGCGCGGCGTACGAATTTCTTTTTTGACGATCAAAGACTGGAGCGGCCGGTCGACGGCGCACGCGAGAATCTTAGCCGGCGCGCCCCGAACGATACCCTGAATAATGCCGTTGACCGCGGCGCTGTAGTCGATATCGCCGCGGATAAAGGCGGCGTTCACCGCTTGTGTCGCCATGAAGATGGTTTCCAACTCGATCCCCTGCTCCCGGTAGAATCCTTTGTGATAGGCGGCGTGAAATGGCAGAAAGCCGATGTTGGTAGACTGAATGCCCATCCGGACTTTTTTGACCGCCGACTGCGCGTCAACGTGCCTAGCTGGAAGTATGAGGAACAGAATCAGAAACCAGCCACGCTTCAACATAGGCAGTCCTTGCAGGCGACGCCACTCTTATAACACGGATAGTTTTCCAGCAAGGCTGTAACGCGACATGCGCCTGCGAAATTTATTTGTAGGGGCGACCGGCCGGTCGCCTTCCGGGGCACAGTGAGTGACAGTAAACACGCCAGACTGGCAAGATTACAAGTTGAGCAGCTCAGGAACAAACAGATCTTCGATTTTCGGTTTGCGATCGAGAATCCCTTGTTGAACTTGATATTCCATCAACGTTTCCAGCGATCGGCGGGCGCAGCCTTCTTTCAGACTATAGCGAAAATCCTCTCCCATGACCTCTCTTTCCCAGGCAGCTTCACCCCGTTGTTTATCGTCGCGGTAACGGTCAGCCATCGAGTTCGCCTCTTTGAGAGCCGCGAAGAGGTTTTGCACGGCGGACGGATGCTCTTTGGCAATTTCCTCACGCAGCGCGAAGAGATGGTTGGTTGTATAGGCGCCCGTGCGTTGGAAAAACTCTCGCTCGGCACTTCGATAATCGTTCATCAGATAACGCATATTGGGGTTATTGTGTAGCGCGTAGGGTTCCAACGCGGCATCGATCTCGCCCTGTTGGACCAATTCCACCGCATGCTCGCGGGATCGCGGCGGGGAAACAAAATTGACTCGCACGTCGGGTGGGGGCGGGCGTAAACTTTCTTCGGCGATGTCAGGTTCCGCCACAACCCACTCGATATCCTTGGGTTTAACTCCGAACTCGTTTTGCAGTATTCCTTTAAGCCATACCGGCGTGGTCGCGTTGTAGCGATGCACCGTGGCTCTCTTTCCAGCCAATTCAGACGGGTGTTGCAACGGCGAATCGGCGCGGCAGTACATGCAGCGCAGGCGAAAGCGGCGCGACAAAAAGACCGGCAGTGCAATGAGCGGCACGCCTCTCAGGCGCGCTAGGATATACGACGAAATCGACAGCTCTCCGCCGTCGATCTTTCCCGCGATGATTTCACGGTGGCGCGCGCCGACGTTGTCCAACCCGTCGCCGAAACGCGTTTGAAGCTTGAGCCCGATTGTTTTCGCTTGAACTGCCCCGTCAAACAAGGCTTGCGTGTAGGGCGACGCGCTCAAGCCTATGGTAAGAGGTAGATTATTCATCGGTTCGTCCTCAATAAGCTAAACTGAACACCTCTTCATCTTACAACCCACCTGTCCGCGCGATCTCTTCAACTATGCTGTGGTCCACGACCCGCTGGTAGGAGAGCTCGACGGGTTGCCCCAAGCTCTTGCTCAAGAGATCCAAACTCACTTGGAACTGTCGATCGGTAAAATAGGGATAAGAAACCGTGAGCCCATCTTCGTAGGCTGTCTCGACGATCTCCGGGTTATCGAGGCGCAAATTTTTGCGAATGAGTCTCAGTGCCAATTCCTTGTCGCTCTTCTGCCTCTTTGTTGCTTCGATCAATGCGGTAAGCAAACCTCTCAAAGCCGACCGCTTGGTTTGTAAACTTTCTCGAGCGACGACAAATATCGACGGCGGAAATGGATAGTCCGAGCGCTCAAGCCTTTCGATGGACCGGAACCCCTTTCTTCTTAGCATGAGAGCATAATAACGATTTACCACCGAGCCCATCACTCGGCCCGATTCGATCGCGGCGACTCGCCCTGCCTGTCCGCCCGTAGACAAGAAGGTGACGCGCCGGCTGTCGACGCCGTTTCGCTCGAGAATCGTGAGTGCATAGCCATGATCCGCCGACTTCGGGCGGCTTACACCCAATATTTTGCCGTCTAAGTCTCCAATCGATTTGATCGTCGGATTGACAACTAACCAGTGCTCGCTCGCGCTTGCCCAGGCGGCGATGGCGACAAAATTCGGCGCGCTCTTGGCGCTCATCACTGTGAGCGGCACTTGCGGCGTGCCGAAGACGACATCGACTTCCCCGGCGAGAAGCGCGCTTGTCGAGAGGTTGGACTGCATCCAGATAAGTTCGACATCCACTCCGGCACGATTGAAATGGCCCTGCTCTTGGGCAATCCAAAAGGGCAGCAACGACGAGCCGATGAAGAGCGTGCTGACCCTGAGCCGCGGCCGCTCCTGAGATAAGGCATTGGTCGATAACGACACAGAAAGAAAGACGAAGGTAAGACCAAGCCAAATCTGAAACGCTGTGCGCTGCATTCCGTTTACGGTCGTCGTAGCACAGTCGTTACGGTTTGAACAACACCCGTCAGTGCCCGATAGTGACTCAATTTAATACCAGATCCTTCACTTCGTTCAGGATGACAACTCCGACCAAGTGTCATTCTGAGGCGGAGCGAAGAATCTCTCTTGCGGCTGAGAACCTACAACGGCGCGCCAAAAGGAGTCACTACTCACTGCTACCGCCCCAACCCTTGGCTATTGCAATCGCCGATACCGGTACGGTAAGACCAGACGCAACCACACGGTTCCTTGCGCGCGACATAGCCAAGAAAACATTCCCAAGGAATAGCGAAACGATGAAAACTTTTGACACCCTCCTAGTCCTTTTTTTTGCTCCGAGTTTCTTTTCATTCGTCACCGCGCAAGACAAAAAATTTACCACCGTAAACGTCGGTTACGCCGCCATCAGCGGCAGCTTTGCACCGCTCTGGGTCGGCTTCGATCAAGGTTTATTCACGAAATATGGTCTCGACGTAAAAATGGCCTATATTCAAGGAAATCGTGTGATGATGTCCGCCCTCACAGCCGGCGAGATTCAACTCTACCAGGGCGGCGCGGAAGGTTTGATTCGGCTCGTTTCTGGCGGCGGTGACGGAATTTTCGTCGCTACGCAGTATAATGTTGTCGGCCACTACGTGCTCATGACCGATCCGAGCATCATGCGCATCGAGGATCTGCGCGGCAAGAGAATTGCGCTCGACCCCACCAGCCCTATTTACGGCTACATGCTCAAAGTACTGGAACAGGTCGGGTTGAAAAAAGACGACGTTGCTTTCGTGCAATTCGGCACAGCCGGCCAGCCGGAACGAGCCATGGCCGTGCTCAGGAAACAGGCTGCGGCGACGATTCTTACCGCGCCAAATACTTACGCGGCCGAGAAACAGGGGCTGAGAAAATTCTCGATCATTCGCGATCTCGGCATCCGCCAGCTCATTACCGTTACGGCGACGACGAAAAGATTTCTACGTGAAAAACGAGATGCGCTTGAAGCTTTCCTACGCGGCTACGTCGAGGCGCTCTGGTACGTGAAATCTCAGCGGGATGTCACGATCCGAGTGATCGCGAAATACACTCGGCAGCGTGATCCGGATGTGCTCAGTAAATTTTACGACGATCTGGTGCCTGATTTGCCGCGTATGCCGTACGTCGAGGAAACGTCGGCCCGCGCCACGGTGGAAGCCATGCAGATTCAGGGTCCGCCGCTGCCAAAAGTCGATGTTAAAAGTCTTTTCGATAATAGCCTGCTCAAAGGACTGGAGAATGACGGGTTTTTGGAAAAGATAAGGACGCGGTGATTTCTGCCGCCAATATAAATCCTCCGGTAGAGACATTGCTTAAAAGAAGGTTGTCAAATGAATCACGCTAAATGCCTCACCAGATTTTTCGCACTTTGCTTGCTGACTGTCCTCACGTTGACCTTCGTTTCGAGCACCTATGCGGCCGACGCGCAAGAGGAATGGAAAAAAGTCGTCGACGCCGCAAAGAAAGAAAGCAAAGTCGTCGCCGGCGGCCCGCCCACCGCTGTGCTGAGGAAACAGTATAAAGACACTTTCGAGAACAGATTCGGTCTTGAATTGGAGCTTATCTCGGCGCCGGGCCCGCAGAACGCCGGCAAAGCGATGTCCGAGTTTAAGGCTGGGGTTCGTTACTTCGACGTTCTTCACGGCGGCTCGGGAACTTTGGAGCCCCTCAAGAACGAGAACATGCTTGCGCCGTTCACTGACTACATGATTCTCCCGGAGGTCAAAGACCCGCGCCAGTGGTGGGGTGGACATATGTGGGAAGACAACGTGAAGACCAATCGCTTTATCTATTCGTTCTCGGCGGACTTTTCCGTGCCGCCCTTTTACAATTCCGATTTGGTTAAACCGGGTGAAGTCAATTCTTACGAAGACCTTTTGAATCCCAAATGGAAAGGCAAAATCGGCTTATTCGAGCCCCGAATTCCGAGCGCCGGCCAGGGGCTCTGGGGTTATCTCATGAGAGCAAAAGGAAAAGAATTTCTGCAAAGACTCGCCGATCAGAATCTATTTATCCACCGCGACGGCCAGCAACTCGCGGTCGGATTAGCCAAGGGAACGCTGGCGGTTGCCCTCGGGCTGGCGCAACGCTTCGTCGATCCATACATCAAAGGCGGCCTGCCGATAAAAGTGTTGAGCTCCGTCAAGGAAGGCATGGGTGGGAGCAACGGCTTCGGCACAGTCGCGGTCATGAAAAACGCGCCACATCCAAACGCGACGAAGGTCTATATCAACTGGCTCCTCGGCAAAGAAGGTCAGGACCTTTACGGCCGAGCGCTCACCCAAGGCAGTCGCCGCTTCGACGTCGACACTAAATGGCTGGCCAAGTTTCACACGCCAGCCGCCAAAGACGTGACCTCACCGGAGGAATTCGAGAAAGTCAGGTTCTATGGCGAAGACATCATCACCGAATGGCGTGAGCCCGCCGGAGAATTTGCACGGAAAATTCTCAAGTAGCGACGAGCGACAGAATGAATCAGCGCGATGTGCGGCAATCAAATGAGACCACGTGTTCACGACGAAGGCGGCGTAGCCGCACCGAAATCGAAACAGATATTTCACCACGAAGATCACGAAGAGCACGAAGGTTATGCAATCAAGTGAATTAATTTCCGAATCCTTCGTGTCCTTCGTGCGCTTCGTGGTGAGTCGGTATTTACTCGTGGCTTCAGCATGAAGGAGCACTCCTATGCGCTACGAACTTTATTACTGGCCCACGATTCAAGGTCGCGGTGAGTTTGTCCGTCTCGCGCTCGAGGACGCCGGCGCGGACTATGTCGATGTCGCTCGTGTTTCGAAACGCGGCATGGATGCAATGATGCGCTTCATGGAAAGCAGGTCGATCGAACACCCGCCGTTCGCACCGCCATTTCTCAAGGCCGGCAATCTGGTGATCGCGCAAACCGCCAATATTCTTTTTTATCTCGGCCCTCGGCTCGATCTCGTTCCAAAAAGCGAACCCAGCCGTCTCTGGGCTCACCAGCTCCAGCTCACCATCGCCGACTGGGTTTCCGAGGTTCACGATACCCACCATCCGATCGCGGGCAGCCTCTATTACGAGGAACAAAAGCCTGAAGCCAAGCGGCGCGCCGCCGAGTTCACAACCAATCGCCTGCCGAAGTTTTTCGATTATTTCGCGCGGATACTCAATCCGAAACGGAGTGAATATCTTTTAGGCAAAAAAGTTTCCTACGTCGATCTCTCGATGTTTCAGATGATCGCCGGGCTGCGCTACGCTTTCCCGCGCGCCATGGCGCGACTCGAGCCAAAGTATCGACGGCTCGTCGCGCTCCACGATCGCGTATCCACCCACCCTCGCCTCACAACCTACCTCGCGTCTGATCGGCGAATCCCTTTCAATCAGGAAGGCATCTTTCGCTATTACCCGGAGCTAGATGAATAACAGGTGATAATTGCGAGCGAGCAAAAAACATTCTTTTTAGCTTGTAGGGGCCACCGGCGGTCGCCCTCGACCGGGCAGATGCGAACTCAAAAGCGCACCCTCACCCTTCTCTCTCCCTCAAAAGGGCGAGGGTAAAAGTTATCGCATCCGGCTATATATTGCGCTTTTGTACATTGAGCGATTCCCTCGCCCCTGGGAGAGCGCTAGGGTGAGTGACGGTTTCATACTGTGTGGGCGAGGGCTGAATCGCTTCGTGACCTTCCAAACGTTTTGAACGGCTTGAACCAATTCAGAAATCACACCCGAAGCAACACCGCCGAAACTTCCGCACCATTCGCCGCATGGATCGCCGCTGCGTACATGCCGACTTGCCGGCGATAAGCGAGCTCATTCCCACGGAACTCTTCATCGGTCTTGAAATCGATTACCGTCCAGCCTTCCGTTTGCTCAAAGGCGAGATCGACGACACCCTCTATCAGCAAGCCGTTCGCATCGCGCCACGCGATGGGCACTTCACGACGACACCGGCCTCGTTGCGCAGCCTTGCGCGCGACGTCAAAAATCGAATGGGCGAGCGCAGTCTGCACAGTTTCCGAGGCGGAATCGATCTCTTCTTGAGGCGCGCCCAATATGCGGCCGTGAATGGTTGCAAGACTTTGGATCGCGCTCAGATCACCATCCAGCGGGACGCTCGCGAGAACCGCGTGTACGAGCGCACCGAAGCGGCGACCCGACGGCCGCGTCGCCGCCCGCGGCAGCTCGACGATTTCCACCGACGGAAGCTTCGAACCCGGCTCTGCTTCGCCGGCTGTTTTCGCCGACTGCGTTACCGTTCGCACTACGACTGCACTCTGACTACCGGCAGCAATAGCCTGCTTACGCCGCTCGCGCCACGATTTATACGCGGCGAGACCTGACTCGACGATATCCGGCGCGACGTCCTTCACGATCAGCTCCGGCCGGCGGATGCCGAGGGGCGCCTCCGCGCCAAGTTTCAGAGCGCGCGGATCCCACCAGACGACAGAGAAGTCGGCAGAACCAGTTGCCCTGCGCACGTGCAGACCAGGACAAACCGTGTTCGTTCCAATGGCGCTACCGCCAGGCCGAATCAATACCGAATCTTTCGATTTGAACTCCACGCAGCCGGGCGCTTGAATCTGTTGCCGCCTGGCTTCCTTCGGCGGATAGACCGCCGTGTTGAGTGGCTGGATCCACCCTTCCCTCTCTTCATCGCCCACGCCAGGGACGACAAGGAGATCCCGCGCGCGCGTTGCGGCAACGTATGCGACGCGCGTACCCTCCGCCTCGTCGCGCCGCAGTTCCTCGTCTTCGTGCTTAATCAAATCAGCGGGCGCGCATCCGCCGAGGCGGATGGCGCACACGCGGCGCGCGGAATCGATGGTGCGGCTTGCGACGGATGCGCGCAGCTTCGCAGTCATGTCCGCCAGAATGACGATGGGGAATTCCAGCCCCTTGGCTTTATGGACGGTCATCAAGCGCACGCCGTCGCTGCCTTCCTCGAGGATCGGCGCTTCGCCGGCTTCGCCGCTCTCGGCCTGCTCGCGCAGCGCGTCGATAAACCCACGAAACGAAATACCGCCTTCGGCCTCATAGCGGCGCGCCAACTCGGCGACGTGCGCGACATTGGCGAGCACCTGCTCGCCGCCATGCTCGAGGGCAAAACCAACGTGCGCGCGGGTGGATTCGAGCAGCGCGGCAATCGTCGTCGCCACCGGCGCCCGGTTGCGCGAGCGATGGAGCGCCCGCAGCAGTTGCAGAGCCCCAACAATAGGACTGAGATTTGTCGGAAATTCATTCGGGATGCGAAATGGATGAAAACGGCCGATGCGATGGCGATATTCCAGCAGCTCTTCATCGCCGATCGCAAACAGCGATCCGCGCAACGTCGCAAACACCGACAACTCGTCTTCCGGCCACTCGATGGCAGCCAGTGCGGCGCGCAACGTCTCGATCTCTGCGCGATTGTGAAAGGAGCGGCCGCCAACCAGCAGATGGGGAATCCCGCGCGCTTCGAGAGCATCGACGTACGGCCGCGTCATGTCCTCTTGGTAGCTGATGAACCTGCGGAACAGCAGGCAGATATGGCGCGCCTGAATCGGCACGAGATGCTCCGTTTCGCCAGGCCGGAAGCCCAGAGCCGCAGTGGGCGCCAGTAAGGATCTCGGCGTATAAATCTCCCCTGGCCCCTCTTTTTCAAAGAGGGGAATTCCGCCGGCCGTTCGGAAGAGTTCCGAGTCGAGCCTAGCATCTTCCCCCTTTGACAAAGGGGGATCGAGGGGGATTTTATCCCTATCAGAATTTGCCGCCGGCCGTTCGGCAACTTTCCAGCCGCTGTCATTGACGAGCCAATCGACAAAAGCACCGACGGCATCGGGAAGCGACTTCTCGATCGCGACGTTGGAGAGTCTTCTGTAGCCGTACGGCTCTGGCACAGGCAGCACGACAACCGACGGCTGCTGTTCGGGATCGGTTCGAAACGGCTCGAGCGGCACGTACGACGCCTGCAGCGTTTCAGGGTCGCCCTTCATCACCGGCTCGAAGGCGGCGTTGATGGCGCGCTGGATATTCGGACGGGCGCGAAAGCTGGTGCGCAACGTAACCCGTCTGGCGCCCGCCGACTGCAGCATCTCGTACACGCCGCGATAAATGCCAACATCGGCGCGCCGGAAGCGATAGATCGACTGTTTCGGGTCACCCACCAGAAAGAGCTTCCCGGGAACGGGGCGAGTTTGACGCCAGTTCGTTGCAGTTGGATCGTCGGCAGCCAGAAGCAACAGGATCTCGGCCTGCAGCGGATCGGTGTCCTGGAACTCATCGACGAAGATGCGCTTGAAGCGCTGTTGGAAGCTCCCCCGCACGCCTGAATTATCGCGGATGAGATCTCTCGTCTTGAGCAGGAGATCGAGAAAATCGAGCGCGCCGGTCTTGGCTTTTGCGGTTTCATACGCAAGCACGCAGCCGCGCAGTTCGGCACGCAACGCCGCGGCAAGATCAGCATTGGCGTCCGCCTCGAAACCGGCCAGAGCGCTTTGCAGCTTTTCGCACGCCCGCCACACGTCTTCGCGCAGCACGCCGCTGCGATAACTCTTGCCGCTCCCTTTTCGGGCATCTCTAAAGTTGCGATTCCGGCGGAGCTCGATGAGCCCCGCTTCGAGTCGGTCGTAATCGCGGGCTGCCACCGATTCAGTGCGCCGAATCTCGTCGGCGAGCTTCCGCGCCGCCCAGCAGTCCGAGTATAAATTATCCCGGCCATCGCCAGGCGGCTCCAATAAACCGGTAAAGTCATTCAAGAGCCGAATCAGCCCGTCGAGGCGCGATGAACGTTCGAACGGCGGGCGCTGCCAGTCTCCGTCGAAATCACGCCATTGGATAAGATCCCAGCCGGCACGCCGCAACCGATCAACCGGGCCGTCGTCGCCGTCAAAACCGCCGAATGTCGGACGACGCAGAGAGCGCTTGACCCCTTCAGATGGATCGGCAAGCTGTCTTTCCAGCCACTGGTGGAATCCTTCATCGTACATACGCGCCGCCTGCGCTTCGGTCAGCACTGTAAACAACGGATCGATCCGCGCTTCGACTGGACGCTCGCGCAGAAGATCCGCGCAAAAGCCGTGAATGGTGCTGACCTGCGCTTCCTCGAGCCTGCCGAGCGCGCGATCGAGCCGGTCGCGCTCTGCGGATCCGCTGGCGGAAGCTCCTCTGGCCTCTTCGAGCGCTTCGCGCAGACGGAGCTTCAGCTCGCCGGCGGCTTTTTCCGTGAAGGTAACCGCAACGATCCCGATTATTTCGGCGCGGCCGGTTTGGATGACACGCACGATGCGCCGCACCAGCTCGGTGGTTTTGCCGGTGCCGGCGGCGGCTTCGACGATGAGGGTATCGTCGAGCGCCGTCGCGATCTGCTCGCGATCGCCTTGATCGGCAAGCGCCGGTCTCATGGTCTTCCTCTCAATTCGAGCAGGTCGGCGATCTGCTCGCGTGATTTGCGGCGCGCGCGCCGCTCCTGATTGGGACCGCACACCGGCAGGAAGTCGCAAAAGCGGCACGCCTTCTCGGCGGGCGCGGGCGGCAGCATGCCAAGCTCCACTGCCCGATCGATAATCTCGAGCGCCTCGATTCCCATTGCGCGGCTCCGCTCATTGATCGGAACGTTATGTTCCGTGAACCCGCCCGCAGTCGTGCAGTAGGAAAAACGCGCGGTCTCTACGGTGAAACCGGTCGCGGCCTCGACGGCGAGACTGTAGATCACCGGCTGAAGTTGCTGGCCACCACCGATGACCGAGCCGCGCTCCGATCGGTTTCTGGATGTCTTGTGATCGGTGACTCGCAGAATTTTGCCGCCGGACTTTCGCTCGATGAGATCGATCGCGCCGCGCAAAATGAAGCGGTCGTCGATACTGACCGGCTCGCGCCGGCTGTTCGGATCCCGCCCGGGTAGGTCAGGCAATCCGAAGGCAAACTCGAACAACCAGGGCTCCCATCCCGTGCCCGCGGCGAGCTCGCGCGCCCAAATGTGCAGATCGGTGCGAATACCCGCAACTTCGTCCTGCCACACTCGATCTACGGCCGGCGCGAGCAGCTCGGCGTAGCTTGCGGCGATCCTCGTGAGAGTGGCGTCGAGGACCTCGAGCACCGCGTCAATTGACGTCGTCGCCAGCGCCATTTTGCGCTGTTGCAACGCGCGAAAGAATTCCGCCAGCACCTCATGAAACAATCTCCCCTTGGTGAGAGGATCCATGTTCTGCAGCGGCTCAGGTTCTTCCAGCGCTTCGAGGCGATACATCGCCGACAGGAAGAATCGATAGGGACAGTACGCGTAATTCTGCAGCGCCGAGACAGAGTACGGGCGCGCCGTAAGCCGCTGCGACTGGAGGAAGGGTCGCGTCGCCTCTGTGACCCGGACGAGGCCGTCAAAAGGCGACCATGGTTTCCGCGCGCGCGCCCATCGCTCGCTAGCTGAGCGCCGGACGCAATCGTTCAGCTGGAGCATGTAATGCGCGTGGCCTTTCACGTCCTCTTCGCTGCGCATCAAGATGCGCAGCACCGAGAGGTCGTGCTCGAAATCGTCAATAGCGTCTTCGGGATGCGCCGGCGCCGGCCACGCGAGACTGGCATTTGCTTCTTCTGAAGCTTCGAGCTCGAGCTGCTGATGGTCGGGGATGCGGCCGGTCACGGCGCGCATGACTTCGAGCGCGTAGAACGACGGGACGCGCGCGCGGGCCTCCGCTGTCTCGATGCGCGGAAACGAGACATACAGCCGTTCGGTCGCCACGCCGAGTGCAAGGCGCAGCAACAGTCGTTCGTGCTCGGCCCTATCGTCCTGCAGTTTCAGCTCGGCGCTAATTTCACGCCTGAGGTTATCCAACAGGAGCGGATCTTCGCGCAGCTTCTGCGGGAACATTCGCTCGGCCAGGCCCGGCACGAATCCTACGCGGAATACGCGGCCGCGGACTTGTTCGGGGCTGCAAACGAACACCCGGCCGTACCGATGCGCGGGCGGCTCCACTTCCAGCGCTGCCAGGCGGTCGGCCAGCACGTCGCGCACTTCGGCCAGGCTCACCGGTCCAACCGCGGCCATGGGACGCAAATCGGCAAGCACCCGCAGCACGAACTCAGAACGCCGGAGCACGCGCGGCGCAAGCTCTTCGAGCCGTTCGATCCAATCGCCCCACCCGGCCTCGTTTGGCCAGGCGGACATCTCTTCGACGAGCGGCAGCGCGAAAGCGCGGAGGTGCGAAAGATTCTGCCGTTCGCGCTCCAGGCGCAGAATACGCGGCGAGTCGGGCTGCTCGGCTGTCAGCTCGCGAATCCTTAGCTCATATTCCGCCGCCAGCCCGTCGAGCCGTCGAGCCCAGCGAGCGCTGCCGCCGATGACGGCGGATTCAACGAGCAAGCTCTCCCACTTCCACGGTGCTCTGAGCGCCCCGGCCACGACGGCCTGGTCGCCATTCAACTGCACCGCGGATGGCTGCTCGTCGTCGCCATTACTGTCGTCGGATTCGTCCGACGCGCGCTCGGAGAGGACGCCGAAGACGTCGTCCCGTGAGGCCACCCATATCGAATGACCGGATTTGGCGGAAGCCTTGCCGGAATCATCCAGCGCCGGGACCTGGGCGAGCGAAAGATATTCGGCAAAACGTTTGGCGGAGAAATTTTCGGTTGCACAATTCAGGATGGCGAGGAAGGCGCGGCCCGTAGGATCGGGACGACGGGTGCCGCGATCGAAGTAGGCCGGCACTCCGGCCCGGCCGAGAGAATGTTCCAGCACGCTAATATATTGGTGCGTCGAGCGAATGACGATCGCCATCTCGTCGAAGCGGACGCCGCGATCGGCTTCTTTCAAGATTCGGCGCGCGATCTCGACGCATTCGCGGCCTTCGCCGGGCGCCGAAAACCAGACCAGTTCATCCGTCCGTGTTCTCTCGGGAGGCGGTTCTTTTGAAAACAGGAAGCGCGCAAGCTGTGTCAGATCGTTCTCCGCGGTTTCCTCTATGATCTCGAGCTGCACGCCGCGCTTGGCGAGCTGACTCACGGAAGAGGCATCCCCTGCCGGTACTGTGATCATCACCTGCGGCGACTGCTGCACCAGCGCCCAGAGAAACTCCGCTTCGATCTCCGATTCGAAAGGAACATCGAGCAGCAGCAACGGCATCGGCGGCCAGCCGGCCACCGGCGACCCCAGCGCCTTGGTTGCGATCTCGAACAATGAAGCCCGATCGCAGGCGTCGGCTTCGTTTAGGAGAACATCAACGCGATCCAGCAAGGCGGCAAGGTCCGTCCCGCTACGCGGCAAACGGGTCAAATCACGGCTCGCTACTGCAGCAAGTCTCAAGTCCAGCAGAGTGCGCGCGAGCGCCTTAGGAAAGCCCGGGGTCTGGCATACAGGCGAGAAATATTCCAGCGCATCATCTCTCCGCGCCTCGAACGCTGCGCGTGTCGCAACCGCCTCGTGTCCCAGCGGCGTCGTGGGAGCACGTTCGCGAGAAGCCAATTCCATGACGGCCAGTCGGGCCGCGAGCTGCGTGAAAGAGAGCCGATGCAATCCGAACGTCGCGCCTCTTTCGAGCGAAATCGCGCGCGCGAGATCGTCGACCGCACCGCGCGATGCGCCGAGGAGAAGCACCTCCTCACCGGGTTGAAACTCCCCAACAAACCGGCGCGCCGCGCGCAGCCGCACCGGTGCCGACCCTGACTGAACAGCTGTGATCATACCATCATTCAACGTGTGTCGAGTTTGATTCAGTCATTCGCATAACGGACACTCATCGACCGGATCCGAACTTTTTCCGAGGTCCAAGAAAACGAGACTATCAAAACGGATCGCTCCAATCAGCGAAAACGCGTTAACTTCAGGTGGACGGCTAGATCGCCCCGATCCCTCCATGTGAGAACTCGCCGTAACATTCGCGGGTTTATACACTGGCTTATGAATAGATTGAATTCAGCGGAGCTCGCCCCTTGCTCGCTACCTATATTTACGGAAAATGTCACTGATGATCTTCTCTGCCACGGGTTTCTGCGATGCAAAAAATAAATAGTACACCACAGCGTTAGTGCTGTTTCTCATGGGTAACGGCTCTGGAACAACTTTAAACCCAGCAACTTTTTTTAGTCGCTGGCGGAACGCGGAGACAATATCATCATTGGCTTGCTTCACTATTTCAGGCCCAAAAAAACTACCCTGCGGGCTTTGGGCATATGCAGCCTGTTTCCAGGACTCGTCTCCCCAAAACTTCGTCATACGCTCAATGCCATCTTGAGGAACTCTCCCTGGGTTTTTCCATATCGCATTTCGGTTCATGTCCATGACAGGAAAGTTAAGGAACATGTCGATGGCTTTGGATTGCCCAGCCTGGTACATCACTTCCCAGTCAATATGCAATCCGTAGGGATCGAGCAGGCACAAGGCGCGTTGGTAATTTTTAAACTGAATTTTCGGCAACAGTTCCTTCGTCAGATAT
>Ga0114129_10009243_pt1 | contig 14059 bp, 10 predicted proteins | sample RhiMetdeltSRZDD1_FD_80071 | JGI IMG/M metagenome (GOLD analysis project Ga0114129, IMG submission 80071) | Populus rhizosphere microbial communities from Tennessee, USA - Rhizosphere MetaG P. deltoides SRZDD1 (version 2) (version 2) | ecosystem: Host-associated > Plants > Roots > Rhizosphere >... | reverse complement strand
TCGTCGAAGAACATGTCGGCGTCGCGCCGCGGCGGGAAGGTCGCGGCGGTTTTCCGTGCGTGAATCGTCACCGGATTGCTCTGCCCGCTCGGATTCGCGAACGCGAGCTTCAGCCGTCCGTCGGCCGTCGTCGACAGCTGCGCGGCGACGTTGGACGAGATGAACGCGAAGCCCTTCGGCAGCAGCACGCCGAGCCGATACCCGCTCAGGCTCCGCACCCAGACGATGTCGTCGCCGTGCATCATGTAGGTGCGCGGATCTTTGTACGTTTTGTAGATCAGCGCGCGGCCGACGCCGCCGTCCGGAACGGGTCTCGGGAGCCGCGCGTGGATGGCGTGCGTATCGGGATCGTTCCGGTCCTGCTCGTAGGTGAACGGCATCGGCTTGCCGGTCCGCGGATCGTAGACCTCGATCGCGGAGCCTTCGCTGCCGCCGCGCGTCGCGTTGACGAGCTCGGTCGCGCCGGCGCGCGCTTCCTCGGGGAGAAACCGGATGCGGAACGACTCGCTGCCGGGCTCGAGAATCGCGTACTCGGTGTACGCGTCCTGGGTGAACAGCCGCGTCAGCGGCGGGACGGGGCGCAGCGATCCATCGGGACTCGTGCCGCCCGGGAACGGATTGTCGCTCCGGCCGCGCTGTGCGATCACCGCAAGCGGCGTCAACGCCAGCGCCAGGATCGACAGGATCACGGCGGCCCGGACGGCCCGTGGCATGAGCGCAAGTTTATTCGAGTACACTGGACTCGTGCACACGGGTCGCGGCCTCACCATCCTTCTCGCAGTCGCCGGCGTGGCGCTGATTGGCTCGGGCGTACGTTATGCGCGTCAGACTCATGCGTCCGGCTCGAGTGCAGGATCGGGCCCGGGCGACGGGGTGACGCTCCGCTTCTTCCGCAATCCCGCGGCCGTGCCCGCATTCACGGCCGTGGACCTCGACGGTCGAGCCGTATCGTCGGATGCATGGAAGGGCAAGGTCGTCATCGTGAACTTCTGGGCGACATGGTGCGGGCCTTGCCGCGCCGAGGTGCCGGATCTCGTCGAGCTCCAGGAGAAGTATCACGACACGCTGCAGGTCGTCGGCGTGTCGGAAGACGAAGCGCCGCCCGAGCAGGTGAAGCGCTTCGTGACGGAGCATCACGTCAACTATCCCGTCGTGATGACCTCAGCACAGTTGTCGAAACTGTTTCCCGGCGTGCACGCCCTCCCGACCTCGTTCATCCTCGATCGCGAAGGCCGGCTCGTCCAGAAGCACGTCGGTATGCTGAATCCGGAGTTGACCGAGCTGGAAGCGCGCGCGCTCGGCGGGCTCGACGTGAGCGCGAAGATCGAGCAGGTCGATCAATCGCAGGGGCTGAGCCTGACCAACGGCGCCCTGGCGATTGACATTCCAGGTGTGGATCTCACGTCGTTCAGCCCCGGCAGGCGGACCGAGGCGCTGCAGAAGCTCAACGCGCAGTCGTGCACGTGCGGGTGCGATCTGACGGTCGCCAAGTGCCGCGTCGACGATCCGAACTGTGGCATCAGCCTGCCGCTGGCGCGCCAGATCGTTCAGCAGCTCGCCGCGGCACGGTGACGGCAGGGGCTGCTCGAGGTGTTCCCTGCGCTACATGCCCTCCCGACCGACCTCTTTCTTCGCCTGCGACAGCCCGTCGAGCTCGGCGGAAATGATCGTGTAGCACGCCGGGCAGATGCCGTGGCTGAACTGCGCGTCGGAATGCTCCGCGATGTAGCCTTCGACCTGAATCCAATACTGATCGTCGCCGCGGATGCGCTTGCAGTAGCTGCAGATCGGGAGCAGCCCGCGCAGCTGCTTGACGTTTGACAGCGCCGTCTGCAGCTCCGCGACGCGCTCGGCCAGCTTCTGCTGGAGGCCGAGCATGCGGATGCCGACGCCGACGCGCGCGCGCAACTCCTCGGGATCGAACGGCTTGATGATGTAGTCGTCGGCGCCGGCGTCCAGGCCGGCCACGACGTCGCCGCGCCCCTCGCGCGCCGTCACCAGCAGCAGGTACATGTTCGCGTCGGGCAGCTCGGCACGCACGCGGCGGCACACGTCGGGTCCGTCGAGCCCGGGCATCATCCAGTCGAGGATGGCGAGGGTCGGCAAGGTCGTGGCCTTCAGGAAGCTCCACGCCTTCGATCCGTCCGTGACGAGCGTCGTCTCGTGATCCCAGCGTTTGAGCGTCCGCGCGAGAATTTCACCGGTCACGCGGTCGTCTTCCGCAATCAGCACCTGCATATCGACTTTCCTGAAGAAAGCAGCCCAAGGGCCGATAACCTACGTATGGTTCGCCGCCTCGGGGTCGCGCTTCTCTGCGGCCTCCTCGGCCTTGTCATTAATTCACTATCGGCCGGAGCGTTCGCGCCACTACTGCTCGGCCGCGCAATTACACTTCCGGTTGCAATTCTGTTGGGTCCGCTCTACGGCGTGCTGGCCGCGACGGTCGGCGCGAGCGCCTTGCTCGGATCCGCCGGGTGGCACACGTGGCTGCTGCCGGTCGAAGGGTTCGTCGTCGGCTGGTTCACGCCGCGCGGCAAATCGGCGCTCGTGCCGGGCGTGGTGTTCTGGACGCTCGCGGCGCTCAGCCTCGTCGCGGCGCCCCAGGTGTACGGGGCGGGTTACCTGGGCGAGACGATCTGGCCCGTCGCGCTGCAGGGCGCCATCTCGCGGCTCGTCGCGGTCGCGATGGCGGATCTCGTCGCCGGCAGCACCTGGGTGCGGCGCATCGCCGCCGGGAAGGCCCGTCAGGAACCGCAGCACCTTCGTGCGTACGCGTTTCACGCGTTCGTGCTCGCCTCGGTGCTGCCGGTGCTGCTGCTGGCGGCCGTCGACACCCAGTTGTCCGCCTACAAACAGCAATCGGACGGCAGCGCGCGGCTGCGCGAAGCCGGCGCGGCGCTCGCCGAACGCATCGATGCGTACGTCAGCGATCACGCGCACGCGGTGCGATCGCTGGCGACCACGCTGACCGACGCGCATCTCTCGGTCGGAGAGCGCAACACGATCCTGCGCGATTACCAGAAGCTGTATCCGGGATTCATCACGCTGCTGCACGCCGATCGATCCGGTGCGGTCGTGGAAATCTTCAGAACGCGCGACACGTCGATGCCGGTGTTGCCGATCACCGATCGCCAGTACTTCATCGACGCCGTCCAGAAGCGAACGCTCGCGATCTCCGACGTGATACTCGGGCGCCTGTCGCAGGTGCCGATCGTCACGATCGCGATGCCGATGTTCGACGCCGGTGGAGAAGTGACTGGAGTGGCGGCGGGCTCGCTCGATCTGTCGAAGTTCGAGAAGTTCGTCGAGGCGTACAGCACGCTGCCGGACGCGCGCCTCACCGTGGTCGATCAGCACAACCGCGTGATTTACGCGAGCGACAACACCGGATACAGCGCGCTGCAGACGCTCGCGAAGGATCCGCTCGTGGTCGCGAGCGCCGGGACCGGCACCGACGTGTTCCGCTATCAGCGCGGGACCGCGCAGTCCGCGGGTGGATCGCCGAGCTTCGTCGCGACGGCGCTCGCGACGTCGGCCGGCTGGCGCGTGTTCATCGAGCGGCCGCTCATCAACATGCGGCTGCAGTCGGTGACGTACTACGCGTTCACGCTGATCATCGTCCTGTTCGCGCTCGGCGGCGCCGTCCTCGGCGCGCGGCGGTTCGCCGGCGGCGTCACGCGTCCGCTCGAGGAGCTCGTCGCGATCGTCCGTGGCATTTCCGGCTCGGGCCATCGGGTACAGAGCCGGCTCCGCTCCGAGCCGCCGATGGAGATCGCCGGCCTCCTCGCGGACGTGAACGGCATGCAGGCGCGCCTCGCCGAATCGTACCAGCAGCTCGAACAAGGTCTCGTCCAGCGCGAAGGCCTGAACGCGGAGCTGCGCGTGATGACGAACGACCTCGATCGCAAGGTCCGCGACCGCACCGCGCAGCTCGCGAAGGCGACGCGCGACGCCGAGGAAGCGAACCAGGCCAAGAGCGAGTTCCTCGCGAACATGAGCCACGAGATTCGGACGCCGCTGAACGGCATCATCGGCATGACCGAGCTTGCGCTCGATACCGACCTGTCGGAGCCGCAGCGCGAGTACCTCGAGATGGTCAAGAGCTCGGCGGATGCGCTGCTCGGCATTCTGAACGACATCCTCGATTTCTCGAAGATCGAGATGCGCAAGCTGGAGCTCGAGGCGATTCCCTTCTCCCTGCGCGACCATCTGGCCGAGGTCATCAAGCCGCTGGCGCTCCGGGCGGAGCAGAAGGGACTCGAGGTCGTCTGCCACGTGCTGACCGACGTCCCGCACGTCGCGGTCGGCGATCCGATCCGGCTGCGGCAGGTGCTGGTCAACCTGGTGGGCAACGCCGTCAAGTTCACCGAGCGCGGCCAGATTCTCGTGCAGCTCGGGGTCGAGTCGAAGGCCGACGACCGGTGCGTCCTGCACTACTTCGTCAGCGACACCGGGATCGGCGTGCCGAAGGAGAAACAGCAGACGATCTTCGAGCCGTTCAAACAGGCCGACGGATCGACGACGCGCCGGTTCGGCGGCACCGGGCTCGGACTGGCGATCTCGTCGACGCTCGTGGATCTGATGGGGGGCCGCATCTGGCTCGAGAGCGCGCCGTACGAGGGCAGCACGTTCCATTTCACCGTCTCGCTCGGCGTCTCGGATGCTCGGCCCGAGCAGACGACCACGCATCTGACGGGGCTGCCGGTGCTGATCGTCGACGACAACGACGTGAACCGGCGGATCCTGCACGACCTGGTGGTGCGTTGGAAAATGGTGCCGACGACGGTGAACAACGGCCGCGACGCGCTGGAGGCGCTTCGCGAGGCGAGATCGTGCGGCCGGCCGTTCGCGCTCGTGCTGCTCGACGCCAACATGCCGAACATGGACGGCTTCGATGTCGCGAAGGCCATTCGCCACGAGCCGGCGCTGGCGGGGCCGACGATCATGATGCTGAGCTCGTCGGGCCAGTACGGCGAGACGTCACGCTGCACGGAGCTCGGCATCGCGCATCACCTGACCAAGCCGGTCGACACGCGCGACCTCCTCGCGGCGGTCGGCCGCGCGCTCGCGCGCGAGCAGGCGCCGCGCGCCGCGCTGCCCGCCGCCATGCTGCCCTCGTCGCTGCCGGATCGGCGGCTGCGCGTGTTGCTCGCCGAGGACAACGCCGTCAACCAGCGGCTCGCCGCGAGCCTGCTCGAGCGGCGCGGCCATTACGTCGTGATCGCCGGCAACGGGCGCGAAGCGCTCGAGGCGCTGGAGCGAGACTCGTTCGATGCCGTGCTGATGGACGTCCAGATGCCGACAATGGGCGGCTTCGAGGCAACGGCGGCGATTCGCGCGCGTGAGAAGGAAACCGGAGGCCACATCCCCATCGTGGCGATGACCGCGCATGCGATGAAGGGCGACCGGGAGCGCTGCCTCGCCGCGGGCATGGACGAGTATCTGACGAAGCCGCTCGACTCGCGGCGTCTGTGCGCGCTCGTCGAACAGCTCGTCGACGGCAACGACGCCGCGGACGCGCCGCTCGTCAACAGCCCCGACGTCTCCGATCAGGTGCTGGCGCGCGTCGGCGGCGACCGTCAGCTGCTCGCGGAAATCAGCCGGCTGTTCGTCGACGATGCGCCGCGTCATCTGCAGCACATCGAGCAGGCGCTCGCCGCGCGCGACGGCGCGACGCTGCGCCGCGCGGCCCATGCGCTGAAGGGGGCCGCCGCCAATTTCGAGGCCGACGCGGTCGTCGCCGCGGCCCGGGCACTCGAGGACATCGGCCGCGCCCGCGAATTCACCGGCGCCGATCGCGCGTGGCACGCGCTGCGCGCCGAGACCGGCCGCCTGATCGAACGGCTCCAGCGGTTCGCCACCACTTCGACCGCGCCGTAACGAAACCTTCGTCACTTGTGATCGCCGGCTTCACCCGGCAAGCAGCATCCCCACAGCCGCGGCCGTCATCAACGCCGTCGCGCACCAGCCCAGGCCGTTGAGCAGCGGCGTGTTGGTCCACTTCCCCATCACCTTCCGATTGTTCGCCACGAGCATGATGATCGCGAGCAGCGGCGGCGCCGCGAGCCCGTTCACGATCGCCGACCAGAAGAGCATCCGGATCGGGCCGGCTCGAATCGCATCGAGCCCGATGCCGACCGCGATCGCCGCCGCGAGCACCGAGTAGAAGCGCCGGGCACGCCGGAACGGCTCGTTCAGGCCGGCGCGCCATCCGAGCAGTTCCGCAATCGCGAACGAGGCGGATCCGGCAAGCACCGGAATCGCGAGCAATCCGCTGCCGATCAGGCCAAGGCCGAACAGCGCATACGCCGCGGCGCCGGCCACCGGGCGCAGCGCTTCGGCCGCCTGCCGCGTGGACTGCACGTCGTGCAATCCGTACCTGAACAGCGTCGCGCCCGCCGTCACGATGATGAAGTAGAAGACCACGTTCGACAGCGCCATCCCGGCGATCACATCGTCGCGCGCATCGTAAATCTCTTCTTCGGTCGCGCCGCGCCGCGCGGCTCGCGTCCGGCGTCCGAGCGCCTTCTCCGCTTCGACTTCGGATGAGGCCTGCCAGAAGAACAGGTACGGCGAGATGGTCGTGCCGAGGATCGCCACGATGGTCGTCAGATACTCGCGAGGCCAGTGGAGCGGGACGATCACCGTCGCGCGGAGCACTTCGCGCCAATCGGGATGCGCGAGAAAGGCAGCGACGATGTACGACAGCAGCGTCAGCGTGGACCACTTCACGTACTTCGAGAAGACGGCGTAGCTGCTATACACCGTGAACACGATGGTCGCGGCGCCGAACAGGATGACGAACGCGATGGAGGGAAGGTGCGTCAGCATCGCCGCCGCATCGCCCATCGCGCGCAGATCGGCGGCGATGTTGAACACGTTCGCGCCGAGCAGCATCAGGCAGACGGCAACGAGCAGCGGGCGCGGATAGTGGCGGCGGAGCGCGCCGGTCAGCCCGACGCCACACACGAGGCCGATGCGCGCGCACACGAGCTGGACGGCGACCATCAGCGGAAACGTGACGATCGCGGTCCATAGAGTCGCATAGCCGAGCGACGCACCAGCCACCGTGTACGTTGCGATACCGCCAGGGTCGTCGTCGGACGCGCCCGTGATCAGTCCAGGTCCGAATCTACTCAGCGGTCGAGACACTCGGAGATCGTACATGAGGGTACGAGACGTGCACTCAGTGGCGTGATCAAAAACGGAGGGCACCTCATGTGGAATAGGGACGAGATGCGCGGGAAAGCGGATCAGGCGAAGGGACGCATGAAGCAGGGCGTCGGCGACCTGCGCAACGACCAGCGCCTGCACGACGAAGGCGTCGCCGACGAAGCGGCGGGCAAGGTCGAAGAACAGATCGGCAAGGGTCGACGGAAGGTCGGAAACGCGATTAAGGATCTCGGCAACAAGATCGGACGCTGAGAAGGAGTGGATGTTATGAGGAGAACGGCGACAGGACTGTGCATCGCGGCAACCTTCGGCTTCGCGGTGTCGCTCGGCGCCCAGAATCCGGCGACGACCACGAATCCCAGCGACAGTCAGAAGACGAGTGACGCCCGCGAAGTGAGCGTCACCGGATGCCTCGCGCGCGGCAGCGGCAACAACTTCATCCTCACGAACGCGCGCGTCGAACCGTCGGGCAGCGCGGCGACGACCACGGCACCAGGCAGCGCCACGACGACGGCGGGTGCGACGACAACCGCCGGTGCCACAACGACGGCTGGCACGACCGGCACGGTCGGCGCCACGACGACGGCCTCTCCAGCGACGACGACCGAATCGCCGTCGAGCGCCGCGTCCGGTGCGATGAGCGGTCCGGCGACCTGGTCGCTGTCCGGCGGCAGCGATCTCGAGAAGCACGTCGGCCATCGCATCCAGGTAACCGGCCGCAGCTCATGGAATCCGTCGATGAAGTCCAGCGGATCGACCGTTGGTTCGACGGCCGGAACAGCCGGCGCGACGACGCCGGGGGCGACGACGACGGCGCCGGCAGCCGGCGACAGCAATCAGCCGCGGCTGGAGGTGCAGTCGATCAAGATGATCGCGTCGAGCTGCTCATAAGCTCAGCCGAGGGTCGGCTCGGACGTACGACGTGATTTGGCGATTCTAAGTGTCAAAGTGACACTCCGGTCGCCAAATCACCTAATCGCCGTTTTTCTTCGGTCCGAGAACCTCATAGAATCGCGTTGTTGCGGCGGGCACGCCATTTGTAGAGGTTGGAGCGCTCGTACTGATGCGCCCGGATAAGTTCGCACACGCCGACTCGCTCCCGCAGACCCGCAACGAGCTGCAGAACTGGGTCCGCGAGCACCTGCAGTTGTCCCCCACCTCGGAGCAGGCACTGCTCACTGCCATCGACGCGGTCTTCAGCCGCCACGAGCGGCTCTGGCAGGAGTCCAAGCAGGAGGCGATTCAGGCGCTGTCGGCCGGATTCGCCGACAAGATGGCGCGCGTGAAGACGGAGCTGACGGCGAAGGACGCAACCGTCAGCAGCATCTCGCGGTACTTCGAGGCGCTCGTCGCCGACCTGACGGATCGATCCCATCGCGATCCGAAAACGAAGCTGATGAACTTCGGCCGGTTCACCGAGCAGCTCGAGTCGTTCCTCGCGCTCGAGCAGCGCGGCGCGCGCTGGTGCGCCGTCGGCCTCGTCGACATCACCGGCTTCAAGTGGTACAACGACGCGCTCGGCCACGCCGTGGGCGATCGCATCATCGAGCGCGTGGCGGTGCTGCTGCGCGAGCAGGTGCGCTCCGACGACCTGATCGCGCAGGACCGCGCGGCATCGCCGGCGCGCGGCGATCCGGGCGACAGCCCGCTCGCGCCGCGCGCGAAGGACATGCACGCGCGCTTCGGCGGCGACGAGTTCTGCTTCATGATTCCCGACCTCGACGAGTGCTCGCAGGCGCACGCGATCGGCGAGCGCTTCCGCGAAGCGGTCGAGCGTTACGACTGGACGCTCGAGGATCGGCGGCTCGCCGTACAGCCCGTTCGCGTCGACGTCGGCGTCGTGTGCCTGTGGCTCGGTCGCGTCGCCGACCGCCGCTTCATCGCGCGCCGGCTCGCCGCCGATCTGATTCAGCGGGCCGACAAGTTGATGTACGAAGCGAAGAGCGAGCGCGCGAGCCACATTTACCTCGTGAAGACGCGCCTCGCGAACGGTGCGCTGGTCGAGACGTTCGACGAGCGCGAGCCCGCGCTGGAAGAACCTTCAGGGTCCACGCAAACTGAGCTAAACTGATCGTTTGACGTGGTGGGCGTAGTTCAGTGGCAGAACGCCTGACTGTGGCTCAGGAGGTCGCGGGTTCGATACCCGTCGCCCACCCCAACATTTAATCCTCGACGGCAGGCACGACCGTTGCGTCCTCGTTGGCCGGAGGGCTTATGTCCGGGCTGACGCTTGGGCTTCTCATCGCAATCGTCCTGATGGTCGCGCTGTGGGGACCGTACCTCTACAAGGAAATCCGTCGGGGCAAGGCGCGGCTGGGCCCGCGCACGCCGATTGGCGCCGGCGATGTGCATCCAGGCCGCCGGGGCGATCCCGCACCGGGTCAGCCGGACGCGCAGGCCGATCCGTACGACCCTCAGGCAAGACGATAGATCGGCTCACGAAAGGTGCTGATCGGCGCACGAACGTGCTGATCGGTATCGCGAACGTGCCGATCGGTTTCTCCTAAGGCGCGGTCGGTCTGGCTGGAGGCGGTGGCGTTTTCAGCGACGGCGCCGGCGGTGGCGGCGGCACCATCTTCCACGTCTGGATCGATCGGGCGAGCGCGTCGCGGAAGACCCATGCCGCCGCGGCCGCGCCGAGCATGACGAAGGCGGCGATTGCGCCGGCGACGACGAGCTGAGCGCCCACACGCTGCCCGGCGCCGGAACGCGTGACGAGATCGAGATCCCTCGCCGCCGCGTCGACGATCGTTTCGTCAATCGTCGTCGTGCCGGCTTTGCACGCACGCGCGAGCGATTGATCGCACAACAGGTTCACCACACGCGGCACGCCGCGCGACAGCTTGAAGATGCGCCCCTCCGCCGACTGATTGAAGTCGACGGCCGACGTCGCGCCCGCGACCGACAGACGGTGGGTGATGTAGGCACCCACTTCCTCCGGCGGCAGCGGCGCCAGCGTGCACCGAACCGCCACGCGCTGCTGCAGCGGCGACGGCTGCCGGAGCAGTGCGGCCAGCGGCGGCTCGCCGACGAGGATCACCTGCAGGTTCGACGATGCGTCTGCGGTCTCGCAGAGCGCCCGCACTTCCTCGAGGACGTCCGGCGGCGCATCGTGCGCATCGTCGATGATGACGATGGCGGTCGCATCGAGCGGCGCGAGCGAGGCGTCGACAAAGGATTGCAGCGCGGCGCTGAGCTCGCGCCGCGACGCGGTGCCGGCGCGCGCGAGCTCGTCGCCCGAGAGGACCCCGAAGTCAATCAGGATCTTCGCGAGCAGCTCCGGTCCCGACACGGACGGATCGCTGATGAACGAGGTCAGCGTGCGTCGATCGAGCTGCTCGACCACCGCGCGGCACAGCGTCGTCTTGCCGGAGCCGTGTTCTCCCGTGAGCACGACGAGCCCCTGGTGCTCGCGGATCGCCGTCAACACCTCCTGGTTCACCTGGTCGTGCGGCGTGCTGTGAAAGAAGAACCGCGGATCGGCGCTCAGCGCGAACGGCTTTTCGCGCAGCCCGTAAAAGCGTTCGTACGGCGCCAGCGGCAGACGCGACGCGCCCGCTTCCGTGTCGCGCGAGGCCCGGCGTTCGACAGCCCGCGGCGACGATGCGGTGTCGGTTCGGCGCGTCGCGCGCTGGGGCGGAATGGGGTTCACGGAGCTCGGGCCGCTGCGCGATTCAGCGGGAAAGAGTGCCAGCAGCGGCCGATGATCGTCGCCGGCGTCAGCCTCGCCGCCGGGCGACGCCGATTGGTCCGGGACCGTGAGGGCGTCGAACGGCTGCGTGATCGAAGGCGGCAGCGTCACGCGGCCGGGGACGCGCGTCAGCGGCCGGCCGGCGGACGGAGTGCCAGGCGGTCCGGGCGGCCCGGTCGGCCGCTGCCTGGTTTCGTCCACGCGATCAGTTATACACGGTCGTACAAGTGCTCCGAAACGTGACACGCTGTCCCGGCCCGGCACACGGCGCGGCGAACTCCCTACTTATTAATGATCTAGTCCGACGCGGCAGCGTCGATCGCGGTCGTTCTTGTCATATATACGCACATCGAGCGGGAACAGCGACGCGACGTGTTGCGCGGTAACTCGCTGACGTCGAATACGTTACCGTCACTGACCAGCTTGGAACCGCTGTTGCTCCTGCCCGCAGAACGACAGTGGGAGACCACTCTGTTCTGACGGCTTCGTGCTGGAAAGCGGCGTTGCCGGCACTCACGGGCAGGACCGTGATGCTGCGTGAACCGACGTCCCTCGACGTCGACGCGCTCGTCGACCTGCTCTCGGTGTCGGACTCGGCGCGGTTCGGGCTCGACGAGCCGGCCAACGACTTTGCCGTGCTCGGCCTCATCGAGCGCGCGGCGCGCGAGCGCGCCGGCGGGATCTCGTTCACGTACGTCATCACGGTCAGCGCCACGAAATCGATCGTCGGCCTGATTCACGTCCGCCAGCTCGACCCGACGTTCGAAGCGGCCGAATGGGAGTGCACCGTCGCGCCCGCGTCGCGCGGCACCGGCATCTTCGTCGAGGCGGCGCATCTCGCCGGGTCGCTCGCGTTCGGCACGATCGGCGCGCACCGGCTCGAGGCCCGCGTGCCGATTCAAAACGGCCGCGCGAACGGCGCGCTCCGCAAGCTCGGCGCGGTGCAGGAAGGAATTCTCCGCCGCTCGGTGCGGCGCCGCGAGGGCTACGTCGATCAGGTCCTCTGGTCCATCCTCAAAGAGGACTGGACGACGCCGCTCGTCTCCGCGATGCGGGTCCACTGATGGTTCGCCTCACGTGGCCGGCGCGCGTATATGTCAGCATGGTGATCGCGATCGGCCTCGCGCTGTTCGTCACGCGCATTCCGCTCGCCACCTTCACGCATCCGGTGTTGTTCGCGGCGCTGTTCACGTCCGCGTCGCTGACGGCGGCATTCAAGGTCTATCTGCCCCTGACGACGGGCGGCTCGACCCTGTCGGTGTCTTACGCGGTCGACTTCGCGTCGCTGCTGCTCCTCGGACCGCACGAGACGATGCTGGTCGCCGCGGGCAGCGCGGTCAGCCAGTGCTATCTGAACGCGAAGGAAGAGAACCCGACCCACCGCACGCTGTTCAGCGTCGCGTCGCTGATCATCACGGTTCAGGGAGCGGGCCTTGTGTACCAGGCGCTTGGCGGCACGCGATCGATGGTACCGCTGGTCGATCTGCTCACCCCGCTCGCCGGCGCGGCGACCACGTACTTCCTGTTGAACACCTCGCTGGTCGCGTCGGCGATCGCGCTGTCGACTCACGAATCGATCGCGACGACGTGGCACAACAACTTCCTGTGGAGCGCGCCGAGCTACTTCGTCGGCGCCGTGGCGGCCGCGATGGCGGCAACGGTGGTCGACCTCGCCGGCTACTGGATCGCTCCGTTCACGTTCGCACCGTTGTACCTCACCTATCGCACGTACAAGGTGTACATGGGGCGCGTGGAGGACGAGCAGCGCCACGCGCAGCAGACGTCGGACCTGCACCTGGCGACGATTGAAGCGCTCGCCCGCGCGATCGACGCGAAGGATCAGCTGACGCAGTCGCACATTCGCCGCGTCCAGGTGTACGCGGCCGGTCTCGCGCGCGCGGCGGGCCTGGGCGAAAACGAAATCCAGGGCGTCAAGACCGCCGCCCTGCTCCACGACATCGGGAAGCTCGCGGTGCCGGAGCACATCCTGTCGAAGCCGGGGCCGCTGACGCAGGAGGAATTCCAGAAGATTCGCATCCATCCGCAGGTCGGCGCAGAGATCATCGCGGCGGTCCCGTTCCCTTATCCGGTCGCGCCGCTGATTCTCAGCCATCATGAACGGTGGGATGGCAAGGGCTACCCGCAGGGACTCAAGGGCGAGGAGATTCCGGTCGGCGCGCGCATCCTGACGATCGTCGATTACTACGACGCGGTCACGACCGAACGGCCGTACCACAAGGCGCTGACGCACGAAAGCGCCATCGAGTTGCTGCGCCACGAAGGCGGACGCGCGCTCGACCCGCGGCTCGTCTCGGCGTTCATCGACATCCTGCCGTCGCTCGCCGACGAGCTCGGACCTGACGAACAGCCGCAGGCGCCGACCGAGCCGGCGCCGGATCTCCCGGGCTCGGCCACGTCTCCCGTCGTCAACGCCGCGGCCCCGAGCGCGTTCGAGAACATCGCGCTCGCGCACCGCGAGATTTACGCGCTGTACGAGATTGCGCAGTCGATGGGCACGAGCCTCGGCGTCCCCGAAACCATGGCGCTGATTTCGTCGAAGCTGCTGAAGCTGGTGCCCTGGTCCGGGTGCACGCTGTTCGTGCACCACGCGGAGACCGCCTCGCTCAAATGCCGGTACGCCGCCGGCGTCGACGCGCCGCGGCTGCTGAACCGGACGATTCAGCCGGGAGCCGCCGGGCTCTCGGGCTGGGTGGCACTGAACCGGCGGCCGCTGACCAACGCCGAACCGCGCATCGGGTTCGAGGAGGCCGGCGTGGACGCCGAGACGGCGCTCAAGTCCGCGATGATCTGTCCGCTGCAGTTCAACGACACGTTCATCGGCTGCCTGGCGCTCTATCACGTCGAGCGCAATTACTATACCGACGAGCACCGCCGGCTGCTCGAGCGGATCGCGGAGCAGGCGGGACCCGTCATCCACAACTCGATCATCTTCGAGCAGACGCAGGAAGATTCTCTGACCGATCCGCTGACCGGGCTGCCGAACCGGCGCTCGATGTTCGTCCACCTGTCGCGCGAGCTCGCGCGCGCGGAGCGGCTGCAGCGCGAGGTGGCGCTGATCGTCATGGACGTCGACGGCTTCAAGGCGATCAACGACAACCACGGCCACACCGTCGGCGACCACGCGCTGGACGAGATTTCCGCCGCGCTGCAGAGCGTGCTGCGGCCGTACGACCT
>Ga0114129_10009240_pt1 | contig 14062 bp, 16 predicted proteins | sample RhiMetdeltSRZDD1_FD_80071 | JGI IMG/M metagenome (GOLD analysis project Ga0114129, IMG submission 80071) | Populus rhizosphere microbial communities from Tennessee, USA - Rhizosphere MetaG P. deltoides SRZDD1 (version 2) (version 2) | ecosystem: Host-associated > Plants > Roots > Rhizosphere >... | reverse complement strand
GTACAAGCACATCCACGAGCGCGTGCCGGCGCCCTCCTCGTTCAACGCCGCCGTGCCGGCCTCGCTCGACGGATGGGTCGCCTCGGTCACCGAGAAGCAACGCGAGCTCCGTCCCGAGTCGGCGGCCGAGGCCCGGCGCGACCTGATGGCCGAGTCCGGCTCCCTCCCGAAGGCCGAGCCGCTCGCCTCGCTCGTCCCCGAGGTCACGGTGATCCCCCCGCCGGAACCCGCTGCGCCGAAGATCGACCCAGCGGCCACCGTGACGATCCCCGGCAGGACGTCGAAACACGCCGGGGGGAGGCGGCGCTGGTGGAAGGTCGCGCTCGTCGTGCTGCTCGCGCTGGCCGCCCTCGGCACGGCCGCGTGGGCCGCCTGGACCTATCTGATCCCGCACAAGGTTGACGTTCCGACCGTCGTCGGACTCCCGGTCGATGAGGCTCAGGCGCGGCTCGGCGACGCGGGGCTGGTCGTACGGATGGCGGAGGGGCAGTACTCGACCAAGATCGCGGCCGACCACGTCCTGCGCGTCCAGCCGGCGGAAGGCACGACCCTGGACAAGGGCGACCGCGTCACCCTCGTCCCGTCACTGGGTCCGAGGCCGGTTCCGGCGCCGGAGGTGATCGGCAAGACGCTCCCCAAGGCGAGAGACCTACTGCGCGACGCCGGGCTGCACGTGGGCAAGACCCCTAGGGAATACAGCGAGCGGGTCGACGCGGGTCTGGTGATGCGGCAAAGCGTCAAGCCGGACGCCGAGGCGCCGATCGGCAGCGACATCGATCTCGTGATCAGCAAGGGGCCGACGCCCGTGCCGGTGCCGAAGGTCGTCGGCCTGAAGCAGTCCGAGGCGACCGCTGTCCTGCAGGCCGAGGGCTTCGTCGTGAACGCGACCGAGGAGTTCAGCGAGCAGGTCGAACGCGGCGTCGTGATCTCGCAGACGCCGGCACGGGGCACCGAGTACCAGCCCGGCAACGGCGTGACGATCGTCGTGTCGAAGGGGCCACCCGAGTTCGCGATGCCGAGCGTGGTCGGGATGACGCGCGAGGCGGCACTCGAGAAGCTCCGAAGCCTCGGGCTCCTGGTCGACGTCTCGATCGTGCCGGGCCACGCCGGCGCGCGCGTGGTGTTCCAAGAGCCGGCGGCCGGCACCACCGTGCGCGCGGGCGACCTCGTGCACATCTACGTCGCGTGAAAGTCGGCGCCCACCTTCGCAGTGGGCTGCGGACGGCGATCCCGCTCGCGCGCGAGGTCGGCGCCGAGGTCGTGCAGCTGTTCATCTCCAACCCTCGGGCCTGGTCGGCGCCGCGGCTGGAGACGGCCGAGAAGTTCGGCGCGGAGTGGCGGGAGGCCGCGATCGGGCCGCTGTTCGTCCACGCGCCCTACCTCGTGAACATCGCCTCCCCGAACCCCGAGTTCCTGTCCAAGTCGATCGAGCTCTGCCGGCGTTCGGTCGCCTCGTGCGGCGTCCTGGAGGCGCAGGGGTTCGTGGTGCATGCGGGCTCGGGCGGCGAGGGCGAGGTGGCCGACGCGCTCGACCGCTCGGCCACCGTCCTTCAGGCGGTGCTGGTCGAGACCCCCGAGCAGACGCGGCTGCTCGTCGAGCTCATGGCGGGCACGAGCGGCGCCGTGGCCTCGACGCTCGAGGAGGCGCGGACGTTGTTCGACGCGGTCGACGACGACCGGCTCGGCCTCGTGCTCGACACGTGTCACCTGTTCGCGACGGGTTACGCCCTGAACGAGCCCGAGGGCGTGGACGCGCTGTTCGAGGAGCTGCAGGCGGTCGGGTTAGCCGACCGGCTTCGACTGATCCATCTGAACGACGCGAAGTTCGAACGCGGCTCCAAGCGCGACCGCCACGAGATCGTAGGCGAGGGCGGGATCGGCCTGGGGGGGTTCGGCGCGATCCTGCGCCGACCCGAGGTTCGTGACCTCTCGGTCGTGGTCGAGACCCCCTCCTCGGGCGAGCGCCGCCGGATCGAGCTCGAGACGATCCGCTCGCTCGCGGCGTGACCGACCGCGGCCACGGGCGGCACGAACGCCGGCGGCGCGTGCTCCGACGTCGCCTCCTGGTTGGCGGCGTCGCGGCCCTCGCGGTGATCGGCGGCGTGGTCGCGTACACGAACCTCACTGGTCCGCTGATCGCGATCCCGGACGATCCCTGTGCCGAGCGGCCACCGCTCCGCACGGTCGACGACGTCCGTCTGCAGCCGGTTGCGATGGAGGCGTTCCTGCAGGCCCAGACCGAGGCCGGCGTGCCGATCCCGGTCGTGCAGAGCTACCGCTCGTGCGGGCAGCAGCGGATGGCGTGCAAGAACATCTGCGGCGACCCCCTCGGATGCCCGGGCCTGTGTGCTCCGCCGGGCAAGTCCTGGCACCAGCTCGGCGCGGCGGTCGACATCACGCAGGAAGGGCTGGACACGCCGGGGATCGTGTCCGCGCTCGAGGACACCGGCTGGTGCCAGTCGGTGCCCGACAGCGACCCCGGCCACTTCTCGTTCGACGGCTGTCACTGAGGACGCCCGGACACACGCGATACCGAAAAATCGAAATGCCCGGCCGCCCGGGAGTTCCATCACCGCCAGGCGACCGACCACCGGGTCCCGTATCGTGCTCGTGTGGACGAGGCCACGCTGACGGCGGTCGTCGAGATCCCCGGCGGCTCGCGCAACAAGTACGAGCTCGATCCCGAGACCGGTCAGATCTTCCTCGACCGGATGCTGTTCACCGCCACGCGGTACCCGGCCGACTACGGGTTCATCGACGGGACGCTGGGTGGCGACGGGGACGCCCTCGACGCGCTGGTCTTCGTCGGGGAGCCGACGTTCCCCGGCTGCCGCATCGAGGTGCGCGCGGTCGGGATGTTCGTGATGCGCGACGAGAAGGGCATGGACGAGAAGATCCTGTGCGTGCCCCTGCGCGACCCGGCGTGGTCCCACGTGCAGGAGCTCGCAGACCTTCGGCCGACGCTGCTGGCCGAGATCGAGCACTTCTTCTCGGTCTACAAGGACCTCGAAGACGGCTCGACGCAGACCGACGGCTTCCGCGACCGCGACGAGGCACTGATCGTCATCCGAGAGGCGCGGGCGAGAGCCTCCGATGGGTGACGAAGCGCCCCCGAACGACGCTCGGTTGGAGGCAATCCGGACGCACGCCGACCAGACGATGCGCTATTACGCGACGGCGTTCCTCCGGGAGGAGAACGCCGAGAATCGCGAATGGATGCGCGCGTACATGTCCATCACGGCGAACTTCATCGCCCTGGTCGACGGGGACCGGCTCGATGACCGTGGCATGCTGGCGGGCAGAGACCAGATCATCCAGGCGTATCTGAAACGAGCGGAGTCCGATCCGTACGAGCCGGGGAACTGCAGCTTCTGCGGAGAGCGTCCGCCGCTGGCGTGGTTCGAGGGTCCCACCTTCAGAACGTTCGTAGGAAGCTCGGCCGACGTCCATTCCGAGGAAGCGTGGCTCGCCTGCGCGACCTGCCTCGAGCTGGTCGAGGCGGACGATCGCGAGGGCCTAGCCATGCGAGGCGCCGAGCGCACGGCGAGGTCAGGCGGGGAGATCCCCTACGACCAAGGGGTAAGGAGGGCGCGCGAGCGGCAGGACGAGCAGTTCTGGCAGCCGCGGGATCAGCTCTAGGTCAACCCGCTACGGCTCGAGCTCGGCCCGCGGACCCTCCTGGTAGGAGTAGCGCTCCTCGGCCCAGGGCTCGGCGTGGATGTGATAGCCACGTACCTCCCAGAACCCGCGCTTGTTGTCGGACGAGAACTCGAGCCCGCGCAGCCACTTCGCGCTCTTCCACGCGTAGCGCTTGGGCACCACCAGGCGCAGCGGGAACCCGTGTTCGCCCGCGAGCGGCTCGCCGCTGTGCGCCCACGCGACCAGCACGTCGTCGTCCAACATCGCCTGCAGGGACAGGTCCGACGTGTAGCCGTAGTCGCAATGCGCGATCACCCACTTGGCCTCGTCCTGCACGCCGGCCTTCTCGGCCAACACGCGGAACGGGACGCCGGTCCAGGTGTTGTCGAGCGTGGACCACCCCGTCACGCAGTGCATGTCCGCTTGCACGTCCACGGGCCCGAGCTCCTTCAGCTCCGCGTAGGTCAGGCGGTAGGGGTTGTCGACCAGGCCGCTGACCTCCAGGTCCCAGGTCGACTCGTCGAAATCGGGGATCGGGCCGAAGTGCAGCACCGGCCACGTCTTGACCAGGCGCTGGCCCGGCGGGATGCGCTTGGCGATCTCCTCGGGGTATCGCGGGCCGAACAGCTTCACGGGACCACCCTCCTCATCCGAACCCTCGACCGGTCAGCGGGCGGCGACGGACCGCCACGCGGCGATCGCCGTCTCGACGCCGGCGTCCGAGATGTCGACGTGCGTGACCATCCGGACCTTGCCCGAGACCACGCTGGCGCCGACGCCCTGCGCCTCGAGACGGTCGGTCACCTCGAGAGGCGTCATGCCCAGGGGTTCTGTGTCGGCGAAGACCATGTTCGTTTCAACCGATCCGGGATCCAGGCTGCCCGGCACGATCTCGGCCACGGCAGCCCCCAGGCGCGACGCGCGCTCGTGGTCCTCGTGCAGGCGGCCCGGCCCCTCCTCGAGCGCGATCAGCGCGGCGGCCGCCAGGACGCCCGCCTGACGCCACGCGCCGCCGAACAGGATCTTGACCCGGCGGCCCTCACGCATCTGATCGGCGCCCCCGCACACGAGCGAGCCGATCGGCGCGCCGAGGCCCTTGGAGACGCAGAACATCAGGGTGTCCGCCTCGCCCGCGTACTCGGCGACGTCGACACCCGAGGCCGCCGAGGCGTTGAAGATGCGGGCCCCGTCGAGGTGGACGGCGACGCCGGCCTCCTCTGCAACCTTTCGGATCGCCCGGAAGTCCTCCACGTCCATCACGGTGCCACCCGCGTGCCCGCTTGTGTTCTCCAGGCAGACCAGGTCCGAGATCTCGACGTCGTAGGGCTCGTCGGGCTCGAGCGCGGCCCGGACCTGCTCGGCCGTGATGCGGCCGCGACCGTCGCCCGGCACGGTCCTGAAGGCGATGCCCGACAGCACCGCCGAACTCATCACCTCGGTCGAGGCCACGTGCGACAGAGGTTCGGCCACCACGAGGTGTCCCGTACCGCGGAAGTGGAGCCGCAACGCGATCTGGTTGGCCATCGTGCCGCTGGGGACGAACAGCGCGGCCTCCTTGCCGGTGATCTCGGCGGCGCGCTCCTGCAGGCGGTTCACCGTCGGGTCGTCGCCGAACCAGTCGTCGCCCACATCTGCATCGGCCATCGCGCGGCGCATCGCCGCGGACGGAGTGGTCACCGTGTCCGAACGCAGGTCGACCCGGAAGCTCTTCACAGACCCGCCAGTATAAGGACGGCCCCGGGCGGGCCCGGACCACGGGGCCTACACTCGGCCGCGTGTCCGACGTCGTGGTCAAGCGACTGGGGCCCGGCGACGAGGCCGAGGCGCAGCGCTTCGACGCCGCGTTCGACGACACCGTCGATCACGATCTTGCCGCCCGCTACCTCGCCGACGAGCGCCACCACCTGCTCGCCGGCTACGTTGAAGGCGAGCCGGCGGGCGTGGCGACCGCCACCGAGATCCTCCGGCCCGACAAGCCCCCCCAGCTGTTCCTGAACGAGCTCGTCGTGATCCCGGCCTTCCGGCGCCGCGGGGTGGCGGGCTCGCTCCTGGCCGAGGTCAAGCGGCTGGCCTCCGACCGAGGATGCGTCTCGATCTGGGTCCTCACGGGGGAGGACAACGAGGGCGGGATGGCCACCTACCGCGCGGCGGGCGGACGACGCCCCGAGGGCAGCACCATGATGTTCGAGATCGACCCCGCCGGCTGATCGTTCGGCTCAGTACAGGAACATCGGCTTGCCGTCGACGTGGCGGATCTTCGGGCGATAGCCCTCGACGTCGTAGAGGGCGCCGACGTCCACGCGCTTGACACCCTGGCGAAGCACTGGCAACGGGACGTTCGTGTAGTTGCCGTTCCGAAGAGCCACCAGCCGGCCGAAGGCGCGCTCGACCACCAGGTCGGCGGCCATGACCGCATAGTTGATCGCCACCATCAGGTCGAGCGAGTCCGGCGAGCCCGAACGCATCAGGTAGCCGACCTGCTGGTAGATGATCCCCTCGCCCGTGATCTCGCGCAGCGCCTCGCCGGTGACCTGCCCGATCCCGCCGAGCTTCAGGTGCCCGTACGCGTCGGCCATCCCTGTCTGGATAGCCTCGCCGCCGATCATCGACGCGCCCTCGGAGATCGTCATCATCGCGTAGCCGCTGGGGTTCGCGCGCTTGTCCGCCATCAGCTTGTCGGCCAACCGCTCGACGTCGAACGGCACTTCGCTGATCACCGCGCGCTCCACGCCGGACAGGTACGCCGAGACCAGCGACGTCTCGCCGCTGTACCGGCCGAACACCTCGACCACCGCGAGGCGTTCGTGCGAGCCGGCGGAGGTTCGCAGCTGGTGGATGAAGATCACGGTCCGCGTGATCGCGGTCGAGAACCCGATGCAGTAGTCGGTGCCATGGACGTCGTTGTCCATCGTCTTGGGGATCGCGACTACGGGCACACCCTCCTCGTGCAGACGCAGCGCGAACGAAAGCGTGTCGTCGCCGCCGATCGGCACCATCGCGTCGATGCCGAGCCGGTCCAGGATCTTCAGGATGTGCGGGGTGTGGTCGACGGGACCCTGCGCGCCCTGGGTGCGCAGGAACGCGGGCTCGTCGGCAACACGGACGCGCGCCGGGTTCGTTCGGGACGTGTGGAGCACCGTGCCCCCGCTCCGGTCGATCGTGCGAACCTCGCCCGGGGTCAGCTCGACGATGTTGTGTTCGATCGTGGCCGGGTCGTCGGGGTCGCACTCGAGCAGGCCGGCCCACCCGCGCCGGATCCCCACGACATCGTGGCCCTCCTCCCTAGCTCGAAGCGTCGCCGCCTTGATGCATGCGTTCAGGCCCGGGACGTCGCCGCCGCCCGTCAGGATCCCGATCTTCACGGGCGGTTCCTCTGCAAAACGATCCCGGCGTTCAGGCCCGGGGCGTCGCCCCCGGCGGTACAGACGCCGATGCGTGTGGTCACTGCGCTCCTCGAGAGGTGTCCGCGCCGGTCAAGTTCGGCCCCGTGGATGTCGAGAGCCCCCGATTGTACGGCCGGCTATCGGCTCGACCTCCGAAGAGGCACCTCGAGATGCCCAAACGGATCCTCACGCTCGCGCTCACGCTGGCGGCGGAGCACGCTCGGGTAGCATGGCGGCGTGCTCGCCGCGTGGGGGCTGCTCGAATGGACCTTCGCCGCGCTCCTTCTAGGACTGACCGGCGCGGTCGGCCTCGTGTTCCTGTACATGGTCCGAACGCTGTTCGTGAACCCGGGCCGGCGCAAACGCTCCGTCTGAGCGCGTGACCGAACCGCGGGTCCGTCCCGGCTGCGAGCCGTTCTCGTTCGACGGCGGCAGGATCGGCGTCCTGATGGTGCACGGGTTCACCGGTTCGCCGGCCTCCATGCGCCCGATCGGCGAGGGGCTCGCCGCCGAGGGCCTGTCGGTCGAAGGGGTCCGGCTCCCCGGTCACGGGACCGACATCGAGGACCTGCGGTCGCGGCGCTGGACCGAATGGGTGGACGCTGCGGCGACCGGGCTGGATGCCCTGCGTCCCCGCTGCGGCACCGTCGTGACGTTCGGGCAGTCGATGGGCGCCTCGGTCGTGCTCTCGCTCGTGGCCTCACGCCCGCACGAGGTCGACGGCATCGCGCTCACGAACCCCTACGTGTTCGATCGCCGCCTCCTGGCCGTTCCGATCGGGAGCCGGTTCCTGAAGAACGTGAAGGGCATCGCGAACGACATCGCCAAGAGCGGCCAGGACGAGCGCGGCGACACCGTGATGCCGGTGCCGGCGATCGCGGAGATGTCGGCGATGATGAAGCACGTCCGCGCCGCGCTTCCCGAGATCCGGCAGCCGATCGTGGTGTTCCGTTCGGGAACCGACCACGTGGTCCCGCGCTCGAACGCCGAGAAGGTGCTCGAGCGGATCGGCTCGGAGCGCCGCGAGCTCGTCCCGTGCCCGAACTCGTATCACGTGGTCACGCTCGACCACGACGCGCCGCTCGTGAAGGAGCGCGTGCTCGCCTTCGCCCTGGAGCTGGACGGCGCGAAGGCCGGCTAGCCGGCCCCCACACGGGCCCCGAGCTCCCGGTCCAGGATCAGGAGGGACGCGGGGTCGTTGCCGAGGTTCTTGAGCGTCTGCACTATCTCGGTCGCCGTGCGCTCCTCCTCGACCTGCTCGGTAACGAACCACTGCAGGAACACCTGGCTCGCGTAGTCGCCGTGCTGCACCGCCATCCCGTACAGCCCGTCGATCATCATCGTGACGTTCATCTCGTGCGCCAGCGCCTGCTCGAACGCGCCCTGAGGCGAGCCGAAGTCCGTCGCCGGACCGTCCATGCCGGTCAGCGTCACGCGCCCGCCCCGGTCCACGACGTGGCGCAGGAACCGCAGCGCGTGGTCTCGCTCCTCGTCCGACTGTATACGGAACCATGTGGCGAACCCCGGCAGGCCCTCGGCCTCGCAGTAGGCCGACATCGCCAGGTACAGATGGGACGAATACAGCTCGGCCGCGATCTGCGTGTTCATCGCCATCTCGACGTCGGGTGAGAGCATCGCACTCCTCCTCTTGGCCTTTCGAAGAGCCTACTGCGGGTCCGGGAGGGTGAGTTCGGCGACCAGCGGCCTGTGGTCCGATGCCAGCCGGGCATCCTCGCCCGGCGGCACGATCACGCGCTCGACGCCGATCCCCCTGGTCACGAACAGGTAGTCGATACGGGCGGTGGGCTCGTCGGCCGGGAACGTGTCGCCGTCCGCGTCCCCGCCGAGGAGCCACGCGTCGCCGAACCGCTCGGACAGGAGCGCCACCGCGCGACCGTCCGGTCGCTCGTTGAGGTCTCCGCCGATCACGGCCGGCGCCTCGTGGGGAACCAGCGCGCCGATCTCGTGCGCGTCGTGCAGGCGTTCGCGCGGGTGAAGGCCAAGGTGCGTCGAGACCGCGACCAACCGCGCGTCGCCGTTCTCGAGCTCGGCCACGAGCGCCCCGCGCGGGTACATCCCCGGCGTGCCCTCGAACCGCTGCTGGCGGTGGGCCGAGATCCACCACGGAGAACGGATCAGGATCGCGTCCTTGACCCTTCGGCGGAACCACACCCAGGGATCGGCGGCCACCTGCATCCCGAGGGCCTTCCCGAACCGCTTGAGCCGCCACCGGCCCCCGGTCTCGTTCAGGACCAGGACGTCGGGCTCGAAGTGGCCGACCAGACGAACGAGCCGTTCTAGTCCGCCACGGAACCCCCGGACGTTGTAGACGACGACGCGGAGCCGCACGCGCGACCGTCAGCCAAGCACGGGCTTCAGGACGTCGAGCAGACTCGGCGAGTCCGCAAGGACCTCGAGGTCGTACCGAACGCGCACCGCGGGTTTGCGGATCTCGATCACGCTCCGCAGGTCGATCGGCGTACCGATCACCACCACGTCCGCCTCGGCCGAGTCGATGATCTTCTGCATCTCGGCGAGCTGACCGTTCGAGTACCCCATGGCGGGCAGAACCGGGCCGACGTCGTACTTGCGGAACGTCTCGTCGATCGTGCCGATCGCCCAGGGGCGCGGGTCGACGATCTCGGCGGCGCCGTGCGCCCTTGCGGCCACGACACCCGCCCCGAACTTCATGTCGCCGTGCGTGAGCGTGGGGCCGTCCTCGATGACCAGCACGCGCCTGCCTTCTATGACCTGGGGGTCGTCCACCGTCACCCGGCTGTTTGCCCGCACAACCGTGGCCGTCGGGTTCAGCTCGTGGATCGTGTCCGTGAGCGCGCTCACCTGCTCCGGCGTGGCCGAGTCCATCTTGTTGATCACGATCGCGTCGGCCATCCGCAGGTTCGCCTCGCCCGGGTGATACCTGGTCTCGTGTCCCACTCTCAGTGGGTCGGCGACCACCACGTGGACGTCGGGTGCGTAGAAGGGCAGGTCGTTGTTCCCGCCGTCCCACAGCAGCACGTCGCACTCGGCCTGGGCATGCTCGAGGATGTCGCCGTAGTCGACGCCTGCATAGATCACGGTCCCCGAGGTGATGTGGGGCTCGTACTCCTCGCGCTCCTCGATCGTCGTGTCGTACCGGTCCAGGTCCTCGACGGTCGCGTACCGCTGCACCCGCTGGGCTTCCAGGTGACCGTAGGGCATCGGGTGACGCACGGCGACCACGCGCTTACCGGCGTCCTTGAGCGCGCCGGCGATGGCGCGGGTCGTCTGGCTCTTGCCCGAGCCCGTCCGAACGGCGCACACGGCCGCGACCGGGACGGTGGCCCTCAGCATGGTCTCGGTTGGGCCGAGGAGCTCGAAGTTCGCCCCTGCCGCAAGGACCTCGCTCGCCTTGTGCATCACGTACTCGTGGCTCACGTCGGAGTAGGCGAAGACGACGTCGTCGACCTGGAGGTCCCGGATCAACCGGGCGAGCTCGGCCTCCTCGTGGATCTCGATGCCGTTGGGGTATCGTTCGCCGGCCAGGCTCGCCGGATAGGTCCGGTCGTCGATGAACGGGATCTGGGTGGCGGTGAAGGCGACCACCTCGTAGCGCCGGTCGTCTCGGTACACGACGTTGAAGTTGTGGAAGTCGCGCCCGGCGGCTCCCATGATGAGGACACGACGCGGCATACCGGGGTCCTTTCGGAAGGGGTTTGATGCGCGGGGCCCGGCCTGGCGGCCTGGGCGTTTCGAGCCCGCTCTTCACCCCGAAATCTACCGCCCCGAGGTGGCTTCCGGCATCATCCGAGCGGCTCGGTTCGGGGCTCCCATCCCTGCGGTTCCACCCGCCCGAACGGGTGACCGAAATGCGAGACAGCGACGGTCCAGCCTCCCTCTCGGGCACGGTTCAGCAGGGTGTGACGGGACCTCGCGCCCTGCGGGCCATCGACGTCGTGGTTCGAGGGCTCGTTCGAACGCGGGATCTGGACCGGCATGTGCAGCAGGTCGCCGGTGAACAGAACCGTGTCCCTGTCCACGGACAGGACCACGCATCGGTGGCCCGGCGTGTGACCCGGAGCGTGGGCCAGGCGGATGCCTGGCAAGACCTCGCGGTCGTGGGGATCCAGGTCGAGCATGTCGAGCTCGGCCAGCCGCTCCATCGCGAACCGCGCCGTGTAGCCGCCCACTCGGCCGAAGTGCTCCCAGTCCGCGGGGTGGACGACGTGGACGGCGTTGGGGAACCGCGGCTCGCCCGCCACCACGGCGCCGCCAGCGTGGTCGGCGTGCAGGTGGGTGAGGATCACGGTCGTGACATCGGGGGGATCGACGCCGCCCGCTTTCAGTGCGTCATCGAGCGGCGTGTGCTCGGCCCACGGTTGGATCGGCAGCAGCGGGCTCACACCGGTATCGATCAGGACGAGGGTGGTGCGGTTCCGCAGCGCGAACGCGTGGACGTGCCAGGCAGCGGAGCGCTCGTCGTGGAAGGCCCAGGGGTAGCGCTCGCGTTCGGCGGCCCAGTCCACGTTCGGGAGCTCGTCGCCAAGGTCCAGTGGCGCGTAGCCCTCGCACACGACGGTGATCTCGGTCGAACCCAGCGTGAACCGTTCGAGCACCTTCCGGACCCCTAACGCGCGCCGTTGGGGCCGACGATCTTCCTATGCGGTCCGACGGCGCGGGGGCGCGTGCCTGTCGACGAGCTCCTTCGCGTGCACGATGGCAGGATCGCGAGGATCGAGCGGCAGGATCTCCGGGAGCGTCCGCTTCCTCGGGAGCTTCGTCCGGTCGATCTGCTCGCGTCGCATCGTACCTCCTCGCTGCCCCTGGTTCGCAGCGAAGAGCCCAGAGGATCACTCGGCCAGATCATGCGGCTCGTCGATGTCGAGCAGCGTTCGCCGGCCCGGGTCCAGCGCGACCCACGTCTCCTCGTCGATCACGGCCGTGCGGAGCGCGTCGAGCAGGTCGCGGAGCGCTCGTCGCCCGTCGTGCAGCAGCGCGTGCGAGACGTCGATCCCCTGCGTGGTCCGCACGATGCATGGCAGCGGCCTGGTCCGGTCGCCGTCGGCGAGCGCGACGGCGTCCGCATCGGCCTCCTCGGCGACCTTCAGCATCTCGATCAACACGGGGGTCTGCAGCTCCGGCATATCGCCCGCCGCGACGAGGGCGGCATCGTTCCGCGCCGCCAGCAGCCCGGCGTGCAGGCCCGCGAGCGGCCCCTCGTGCTCCACGGGATCGCGGGCGATCCGAACGTCGACGCCGATCGGCAGCGGGCGCTCGAGCGGACCGGGGGACGTGACCACGACGACCTCGGAGCACACCTCCCCCAGCCGCAGGACCGCGTGGTGTAGGAGCGGGATGCCCCGGTAGGTCTCGGCGAGCTTGTCGCGGCCGAACCGCGTGGAGCGTCCGCCCGCCAGGACCACGCCCGTGACTTCAGGCAGGCCGGTCTCCCGTCGACGACGATGCCCTGCCGTCCGCTCCGGTCCCGGGCGCCCGGTTCTGCACGAACTGGAACCCGAACCGTCCCTTGATGCACAGATGGCCGCTGGTCACGTCGTTGTCCGAGGGCGAGGTCACCTTGACGATCTCGTTGTCCTGCACGTGGACCTCGAGTTCGCATCCGACCCCGCAGTAGGGGCAGATCGTCTCGGTGACGGTCTGCTCGGACTCGTTCCACGTACCCTGTTCGCGCATCTCGTGTTCGCTGCTGAACATCAGCGCGCCCGTCGGGCACACGCCAATACAGTTGCCGCAGTACACACAGGCGGACTCGGGCAAGCCGACGTCGAACTCAGTCGAGATCCGCGCGTCGAACCCCCGCCCCGCCACGGCGATCGCGAACGTGTTCTGCGCGTCGACGCCGCATGCCTCGACGCACTTGTAGCAGAGGATGCACTTCGAGTAGTCGCGGACATAGAGCTCGTTGTCGACCTTGACCGGCTGATGCACGGTCTCGGCGGTGTCGGCGGCCGGCGCGTGATGATGGCCGGCGCGGCGCGCGTCGCGCTCCCCCGCCGCCGCCCGCTCGGCCTCGGGCCCGTATCGAGACGGATCCGCGCCGTAGTCGCGCTGCCAGCGATCGACGTCGGTGCCGGTGAGAGAGACGTCGACGCTCGAGCCCAGGAACTCGAGCACCATCCGACGCGAGAGCCGGACGCGCTCGGAGTCGGTCTTGACCTTCATCCCCGCCTCAGCCTTGCGCGCGCACGAGGGCACGAGCACGCGCGAGCCCTCGAGCTCGACAACGCATACGCGGCAGGCGTTCACCGGCGTGAGGTTGTCCGCGAAGCACAACGTCGGCGTGTCGACCCCCTCGCCGCGCAGCGAGTCCAGGATCGTCGAGCCCTCTGGAACGCGGACGGGCCTGCCGTCGACCTCGATCTCGACGATGCGCGTGGGCGGCGCGAGTGGGGTGACGGTCACGAGGCGGCTCCGTCGAAGATCTTCAACCGATGGATGGCGGAGTCGACGGCGTTCGCGGCCAGCTGCCCGAGGCCGCAGATCGACGCGTCCCGCATCACCTGGCCGATCTCACCGATCAACGCCAGCTCGTCCTCCCTCGAGCCGTTCGCGCGGCCGGAGACCAGGCGCGTGAGCGCCTCCTCCTGCCGTACGGTCCCAACCCGGCAGGGCACGCATTGCCCGCACGACTCGTCGCGGAAGAACGCCGCGATCCGAACCACGATGTCGGCCAGGTCCACGTCCTCGTCGAAGACCATCACGACGCCCGAGCCGAGGGTCACGCCGGCCGCGCGCGTGTCCTCGAAGGTCAGCTTCAGGTCCAGATCGTCCGCCGTGACGAACGAGCCCGCCGCCCCGCCCAGCAGGATGGCCTTTAGCGCCTTGCCGCCACGGACGCCGCCCGCGAGCTCGAGCACCTCGCGCAGCGTGACGCCGTGCTCGACCTCGTACACGCCCGGCCGCTCGACGCTCCCCGACAGGCAGAACAGCCGCGGCCCGGTCGAGTCGGGGGTGCCGATCTTCACGTACTCGAGCCCGCCGATCCGCAGGATCTCGAGCACGTTCACGAGCGTCTCGACGTTGTTGATGCCGGTCGGCTT
>Ga0114129_10009239_pt1 | contig 14062 bp, 8 predicted proteins | sample RhiMetdeltSRZDD1_FD_80071 | JGI IMG/M metagenome (GOLD analysis project Ga0114129, IMG submission 80071) | Populus rhizosphere microbial communities from Tennessee, USA - Rhizosphere MetaG P. deltoides SRZDD1 (version 2) (version 2) | ecosystem: Host-associated > Plants > Roots > Rhizosphere >... | reverse complement strand
GGCGCTCACGCTCACCGACAAGGAATACCAGATGATGCGCGACGCCTCGATCGCGGTGCTGCGCGAGATCGGGGTGGAGACCGGCGGATCGAACGTGCAGTTCGCGGTCAATCCGCAGGACGGCCGCCTCGTGATCATCGAGATGAATCCGCGGGTGTCGCGGTCCTCCGCGCTCGCGTCGAAGGCGACCGGATTCCCGATCGCCAAGGTCGCCGCCAAGCTCGCGGTCGGCTACACGCTCGACGAGATCGCCAACGATATCACCGGCGGCGCGACGCCGGCCTCGTTCGAGCCGACCATCGATTACGTCGTCACCAAGGTGCCGCGTTTCGCCTTCGAGAAATTCCCCGGAGCCGATCCCGTGCTCACCACCTCGATGAAGTCGGTCGGGGAAGCGATGGCGATTGGCCGCACCTTCCAGGAGTCGCTGCAGAAGGCGTTGCGTTCGCTGGAGACCGGCTTCACCGGGCTCGACGAGATCGCGATCGAGGGCATAGGCCAGGGCGACGATAAGGCCGCGGTGCGTGCCGCGCTCGGCACGCCGACGCCCGACCGCATCCTCAAGGTCGCGCAGGCGATGCGGCTCGGCTTCTCCGACGAGGAGATTTACTCGTCCTGCCGCATCGATCCATGGTTCCTGGCGGAAATCCGCGGACTGATCGAGACCGAGGCGGAGATCAAGGAGAAAGGGCTGCCGGCGAGCGCAGGCGCGCTGCGCCGGCTCAAGGCCATGGGCTTCTCCGATGCCCGCCTTGCCAAGCTCACGGGCCTTTCGGCCGACGAGGTGGCGCGGCGGCGGCGCGCGCTCAAGGTGCAGCCGGTGTTCAAACGCATCGATACCTGCGCCGCCGAGTTCGCCTCGCCTACCGCGTACATGTATTCGACCTATGCCGCGCCGTTCGCCGGCCACACCGCGTGCGAGGCGGCGCCTTCAACCAAGAAAAAAGTGGTGATCCTGGGCGGGGGGCCGAACCGCATCGGCCAGGGCATCGAGTTCGACTATTGCTGCTGTCACGCCGCCTTCGCGCTGCGCGAGATCGGCTACGAGACCATCATGATCAATTGCAATCCGGAAACGGTCTCGACCGACTACGATACCTCCGACCGGCTTTACTTCGAGCCGCTCACCGCCGAAGACGTGCTGGAGATCATCGACACCGAGCGCGCCAACGGCACGCTGCACGGGGTAATCGTGCAGTTCGGCGGGCAGACGCCGCTCAAGCTCGCGGAGGCCCTGGAAAAGGCCAACGTGCCGATCCTCGGCACCTCGCCCGACGCCATCGATCTCGCCGAGGACCGCGACCGCTTCAAGCAGCTCCTCGACCGGCTCAAGCTGCGCCAGGCCGAGAGCGGCATCGCCAAGAGCCCGGCGCAGGCGCGCGCGATCGCCGAGGAGATCGGCTATCCGATCGTGATCCGGCCGTCCTACGTGCTCGGCGGCCGCGCCATGGAGATCGTGCACGACGCCGGGCAGCTCGACCGCTACATCGCGCGGCTCGCCGGCGATCTCGACCGGCCCTCAGAGCTCGTGGTCTCCGCCAAGCGGCCGCTGCTCATCGACCGCTATCTCTCCGACGCCATCGAGGTGGACGTCGACTGCCTCTCCGACGGCAAGGACACCTATATCGCCGGCATTATGGAGCACATCGAGGAGGCCGGCATCCATTCCGGCGATTCCGCCTGCGCGCTGCCGCCGCACTCGCTCGACGCGGCGACCATCGCCGAACTCGGCCGGCAGACCCGCGCGCTCGCGCTGGCGCTCAACGTCGGCGGGCTGATGAACGTGCAATACGCAATCAAGAACGGCGACATCTACGTGCTCGAGGTCAACCCGCGCGCTTCGCGCACCGTGCCGTTCGTCGCCAAGGTCATCGGGCTGCCGGTCGCCAAGATCGCGGCGCGCATCATGGCCGGCGAGACGCTCGCGAGCTTCAAGCTCGCGCCCCCGCGCTTCGACCACATCGGGGTGAAGGAGGCGGTATTCCCGTTCGCGCGCTTCCCCGGCGTCGATACCGTGCTCGGCCCGGAGATGAAATCGACCGGCGAGGTGATGGGGATCGACCGCTCCTTCGCGATCGCCTTCGCCAAGAGCCAGATCGGCGGTGGCTCCCGGTTACCGCGCGAGGGCACGGTGTTCGTCTCGGTGCGCGATGCCGACAAGCCGCGGATCATCGAGGCGGTCCGGCTCCTGACCGCGCTCGGCTTCCGCGTGATCGCGACCGGGGGAACCCAGCGGTTCCTGGTCGAGGAGGGGCTGGCGGCCGAGAAGGTCAACAAAGTGGCCGAGGGCCGCCCCCACATCGTCGACGCGATCCGGAACGGAGAGGTCCAACTCGTGTTCAATACGACGGAGGGCGCTATCGCGCTCGCCGACAGCCGGTCCCTGCGCCGCGCTGCCCTCTTGCATAAAGTGCCCTACTACACCACTCTTTCAGGGGCCGTCGCCGCAGCGCAGGGAATTAAAGCCTATCTCGGGGGGGACCTCGAGGTGCGCGCGCTGCAGAGCTATTTCGGCGGGAAGGGCTGACCCGGGGTCCCGGGATCGGCCGCCAGGCGGTACGAGAGTTTGGGACAGTTTTCGCGGTCGCGCGGCCGGAAGCTTTTTCGGCCCGCGATTGAAATTTTGTCTGACTGAGGTCGGAGGCTTAAGGACGAATGGAAAAGATTCCGATGACGGCGGCGGGCTATGCCGTGCTCGAAGACGAGCTCAAGCACCGCCAGCAAGTCGAGCGGCCCCGCATCATCCAGCAGATCACCGACGCGCGCACGCACGGTGACCTGTCGGAGAACGCGGAGTATCACGCCGCCAAGGAGCAGCAGGCGCATAACGAGGGCCGCATCGCGGAGCTCGAGGACAAGCTCGCGCGCGCGGAGGTCATCGACGTGTCGAAGCTCTCCGGCGATACCATCAAGTTCGGCGCGACGGTGACCGTGGTCGACGAGGATACCGACGAGAAGAAGGTATGGCAGATCGTCGGCGAGCCGGAAGCCGATGCCAAGAAGGGCAAGATCTCGGTCACCTCTCCGCTTGCCCGCGCGCTGATCGGCAAGACCAAGGGCGCCAACGTGGAAGTGGTCACCCCCGGCGGCGCCAAGGCCTACGAGGTCAAGAAGGTCGAGTGGCGGTAATTCCGCCTGGGCTCACCGACTGCTGACGGGGGTGAGCTTCGCCAGCTCGCCTTCGATGTGAGCGATCCATTCCTGCTGCACCGGCTCGAGCTTCCCCTTCGCGTGCAGGGGCCGCAGAATCTCCAATGCCTCGCTCCACCGCGCGCGCGGGTCGTCGCCGGTCCATGCCAGCCTGACCAGCAGCAGGACGACGCTGGTCTGCCATTTGTAATTGCTCGGATCGCTGGCGGCGAGCTTGCGGCGGATGTCCAGGGCCTCGCCATAAGCGGTCCGCGCGCCGGCGAGGTCGCCCTGGGCGAGCAGCACGTCGCCGATATATTCGAGGCTGGCGGTAAGATCGCTCCGCCATTCCATATTGCCCGGATCCTTGGCGGTTAGTCTCCGTGCAATGTCGAGGGTCTCGCGAAAGGCGACGAGCGCTTCCGCAAGCTCGCGTTTTTCCATCTGCACGACACCGATTCGCTCGATGCCGATGGACAGAAGACGTTGCCGCTCGGAGTTGGTCGGATCCTGCGCCACGAGGGAGCGCGAGATGTCGGCACTCTCGCGATACGCCTTGAGCGCATTGCCAACATCACCTCGTGCCCGCAAAACATCGCCGTGTTGATACAGAGCGAAGGACAGATCACTCCGCAGATCCTGACCATCAGGATTCTTGCTGACAAGCGCACGTCTGATGTCGAGGCTCTCGGCAGTAGCAGCCAGAGCCCCTTCCAAATCCCCGTGAAGTCGTCGCACGCCACCTAGAGCGGCCAGCGCCGCGGCCAGTTCCACAGCAACGTCTTGTCGAGCCCACTTGCGGTTGAGCCCAACAAGCGGGCGATAAATATTTATGGCCTTCCCGAAATATTCGATCGCCAAAGGCCGATCGCCCAGACGGGTGTAAGTATCCGCGAAGAAGCCGAACATCGCCGCCTGGCTGCGCAGCACCTCGGGGTCGTTCTCGGTCCGCGACGCGAGCTTCTCCATCGCGGCTTCCGCGCGCCCGAGGATGCGGCGCGCCGTTTCGGCGCGCATGCCCTCGATGTCGCGCAGTCCCACAACGAGATCGACCATGACATTGTCGATGGTCGATTTCGCGGCCGTAAAATTGCGCTCCGCGCGCGCGGACTCGGCGACCGCGATGCGTTCGGAGCGCACGGCCGCATTCCATTGCCACGCCGCCGCTCCCGCGAAGATCAGGAGCGCCGCGGCCGCCGACCATGCCAGCCTGAGCGCGCGCCGCTGCTGCCGGACTTCCTGGGAGAGAAGGTCGTCCTTCGCCACGCCGTGGACGGCGGCCGCGAAGTTTGCCGCGAGCTCGGTGAGCTTCGCATCGCGGGAATCTGGGCTGTCGCGATGGGCGTGCAGGTCGACCCATTTCGGCTCGGCCGCGAAACGGCCGGTAAGCACCGCGGGCAGCGGGACGTCTTCGTGCCAGACGAAATCGCCGACCCTGTGGTCCCAGCGTAGCGTACCGTCGGTCACCGCGATCAGCAGCGTATCGGCGCCCTTGTGGTCGAGCCAGTACATCACCTCCCGCGCCACCCATGGCGAAGCCGCGGCCTCACGCGAGGCGAGCAGGATCAGATAGCGCGACTGGGCGAGCGCCTGCTCGATGGCGGGCCAGAGCGAGGGCGTAGCCGAGAGGCTCGCGTCGTCGCGGAAGACGCGCAGCGAGCGACGGCGGTACCAGGGTTTGCCGAGGCGCTGGACGATGGACTGCAACGCCGTCGCGAGCGGCTTGTCCTTGGCGTGGCTGTAGGAGATGAAGGCGTCGTAGCCCGTCATAACCGTCCCACCCCTTTACTCAACCCCCGGCGTCTTCTCCGGCCCCAAGACTAGCAGAATTTCCGACGGTTTTGCGGCACCTCCAAATGCAGATGCCCGGCACGAAGCCGGGCATCGCGACACACGACTTGCGACGCAACGCCGCGATCAGTTCACCCGCGGGGCCGCCTGAGGGGCGGGCGTGAGCTCGGCGCGGTTGCCGGGCCCGGCCGGGTCCTTCGCGGGCGGCGTGACATTGACCGCCTCCGGCTTCTTCGGCTCGGCCTTGAACGCCATCTTGCTCCACAGGCTTCCCTTCACCGCCTGGATCGGCTCGGCGATCTCGGCCTCGAGCTCGGGCGCGCAGACCTGGCCCGGCACGCGCGAGATGAACTCGCGCCGGATCTTGAGCGTGCGGTCCTCGAGCTTGTAGTTCGCGGTGTAGATGAAGCTCTTGGTCTCGACCTTGCGCGGCTTGTACTCGAGCGGCAGCGGCAGGCCTTCCGCGAACGTCAGCTCGATGTCCTCGATCTGCCGGCCGGCGAAGCAGGCGAACGGCATGGTGCGGTTCTCGTAGCGCTGCCCGAGGAGGTAGTCGCCAGGGCGGACCTGGATCGGCAGGCCGTTCGGGATGTTTTGCGAGGTGCCGGGCGCAACCTTGAGGCGCTGGTCGAGCACGAAGCGGCCCTTGATCACATAGCTGTCGCCGAGCTGCGTCAGCGAGCCGATCTCGAACTTGCCCTTGCCGGGCGTGCCGACGTTGCGCAACCGCTGCTCGGCGGAACGCTCGAAGCCGTCGTTCTGGAGCTGCGCCGCGAGGCTGCGCCCGCCAGCCGCGAACACGCCGGTCATGATCTGCGCGGTCTCGCCGGACACGGTGCCGTCGGCCTCGATGGTGGCGCGCACGCGCCGCGTCGAGACGTGATCCTTCGCCTTCATGGCCGGAGTGCGGGCCTGATAGGCGCCCTTCGCCGACACGTGCAGAACAGGCTTGTCGTAGGTGCCCGGGCTGAGCACGCCGAACGAGGAGAAAGCCGAGGTCGGATCGTCGTAGAGGCGGAACTCCGGCAAATAGATCATCGCGTGGTTGAGGTAGGCCATCGTCGCCGGCTCGGGCAGCGTGTAGGCGCTGCCGGCGCTGATCAGCACGTGCTCGGACTCGATGCCCTTGGCCGCCAGCATGGCCGCCATCAGCGTGACGTGGTCCTTGCAGTCGCCGTAGCGGTTCTTCAGCACCGAGGCGGCGCTGTTCGGCACCACCCGCGCGGACCCGAGATAGACCGCGACATAGCGGATGTTGAGCTTGACCCAGTGCGCGATCGCAGCGGCCTGGGCGCGCCGGTCCTCGATGCCGAGCGTGATGTCGTCGGCGAGCTTGGCGATCTCCGGCGTTACCTGGCCGAGGGGAGCGGCCATCTGCCAGTACGCCTGCCCCTGGTCTTCGTAGTTCTTGAAGGTCGAGATGAAGATGCGCGGGTCGCGGTCCATCGGCGAGGTCATGCCGGGCTCGGCCACGATGGTCGGCCGGCCGCGATAGGTGATCACGTGGCGCGTCTCGGTCTCGTCGCTGGTGGTGACGTGCTCGAGGCCGTCGCCAAGCACCGCGACCTTCAGCCCGGAGTCCTTCGGCGCGATCACGCGCACGGTGGAGTCGGCGAACGGGAAGCCGCGCTGGAACAGGTACTGGTCGAAGAAGTGGCCGGCGAAGATGCCGCCCTTATGCTCAAGCCGCGTGGTGTAGACGATGCTGTCGCCCGGCGACACGTCCGGGAAGATCAGCGTCACCACCTTCAGATCGCGCAGATAGACCGCGCCGAGGCCGGTGGCGGCGTCGCGCTTGAGGATGGTGTTGGGATCGACCGGGATCTTGGTGCCGTCGGCCTTCTCGGTATAGGCCTCGATGATTTCGAGCGTCTGCAGGCCCTCGATGTAGGAGAGGTTCTGCTGGCCGGCGCCCTGCACGGCGGACACGCCGATCACTTTCATGCGGCGGGTCTCGACCTTGGACGCGGTGTTGTCGGCGCGCACCGTGATGGTGACGTCCAGCGCCCCGGTGAAGGCCGCGGCGTCCTCCGCCAGCATGAAGGTCGCGGCCGGCGGCAGTGGCTCGGCCCAGGTCGGCTTGACGGTCAGGCCCACGGCGGCGGTCGAGGCCAGCAGCGCCAGCGCAAGCAAGCGGTTTCTCAGCGTATTCCTGGGACGCATGGCGGCCCCTCCTGTTGGGTCGTCGTTGGTGGCGGCACGGCGACCCCGATGGAGGTCCCGGCCCGATCTGGCCATTGGTCGGAAGGGAACGCGGGCGGGTTCACGTTGCGGCGCGCAAAAATTAACGGCCGGTCATGTTTGAACCTGCGGGCACAGCCGGCGGACCAAGACTTATCAACCCTGCCCGGGACCCCCGATGATCCGAACGATTCTGACCGCTCTGGCGCTGACCGGCGCGCTGGTCATCGCCCTCACGCCGGCGCCGGCGCTGGCCTGCCGCCCCCATCTGGCGATCGATACCGCCAGGGAGATCGCGGCAATCCGCCAGGCGCTGCCCAAGGCGACGCTGACCGCCGCCGAGCGTGGCAAGGTGAGGCTGGTGATCGCACTTTCGCGCAAAGGCAACGACGCGCGCGACGCCGCCGGCTTCGAGCAGGCTCTGGCCGAGGCGATGACGCTGCTCGGCCTGCCGCGCATCTACCGTCCCTCCGCCTGCCTGGTCATCAAGCCTGCGGCCACGAGCTGAGTGGCTTGCACGGCGGCGCAAAACAAAGAGCCCGGCAGCTTTCGCTGCCGGGCTTCCGCGTCAGAATTGACGCCTCACTTCGTTATTTCATCACGTGAATGATGTAGTAGCCGCCGGCGACCAACACCGGCACTCCGATCAACACAGGCAACAGAATCGGCATAACAACCTCCTAAGCGTTTCCACCCGTTACGCGCTCGCGAGCGCCACAACGGTCCACCACAAGAAGATCGGCACCAGCATGTCTTCAAACATGGCTGCCTCCTTTCCATGGGTTCGTGGAGGGAAAACGCGAGGGCCCAGGTTCCGTTCCCCGAGATTGGGAACTTCTGGTCCTGGATTTTTTTCGGCGCTATGGGAACCGGATGGACATCGAAAGCATGTCTGGAATCGACGTGTGGCGAGGTCAGTAAAGCCGCTGGCCATCGCGCATTTTCGAGCCTTTGACTGCAAACGCTGAACTGCCGGAAGCCGGGAACAATCCACCCCGTGGGCGCTTTTTATACCGTCGCAGCAGCGAACCGGGGATACCTCGTCCGCAACTTCCCCGGCTGCTGAATCTCGCCGCTCCTCCGGGCGCGGGCAGCGAGGTCGTCCCTATTCCGCCGCGAACCCGAACGGCGAAATCCCGCGCAGCGTCTCGTCCACCAGCAGCGGCCGGCTCGCCGGCGGCTCGGCGCGCTGGCTGCAGTTGACGCGTTCGCACAGCCGGCAATTGATCCCGATCGGGGTCGGGTCTGGATTGTCGAGGTTGAGCCCGCGCGAGTAGACGAGCCGGCTCGCGTGCTTGAGCTCGCAGCCGAGTCCGATCGCGAGCTGCGGCTCCGATTGCGCGAACGGCACCGTGGCGCGCCGCACCGTGCGCGCTACCGAGAAATAGCGGGTACCTTCCGGCATCTCGATGACCTGCACGAAGATCTGGTTCGGCACCTTGAAGGTGGAATGCACGTTCCACAGCGGGCAGGTGCCGCCGTAGCGGGAGAAGTGGAAGCCGCCGGAGGAAAGCCGCTTCGAAACGTTGCCGGCATTGTCGACCCGCAGCATGAAGAACGGCACGCCGCGCGCGCTCGGCCGCTGCATGGTGGTGAGCCGGTGGCAGACCTGCTCGAAGCTCGCGCCGAAGCGCTGGCAGAGCACGGAAATGTCGTAGCCGAGCGTTTCGGCCGCTTCGTAGAAGCGGCCATAGGGCATCATCAGGGCGCCCGCGAAATAATTGGCAAGCGTAATGCGCAGCATCTTCTGGGTGGCGAGATCGGTCTCGCCCGAGCGCGCCACGAGCTTCTCGATCGCCTCGGCGCATTCGGCGAGCCCGACGTGGAAGGCGACCTGGAAGGTGCGGCCGGAGGGCGAGAGCAGCTCGGAGATCAAAAGCTGCTTGCGGTGCGGATGATAGCGACGCAGGCTCTCCGGCATCACCTCGACCGGCATCACCCGTGCGCGGATGCCGTGGCGCTCGCGCAGCCGCTCGCTCAGCGCCGAGAAGATCTGGTCCGGGCCGGCGGCGAGCTCGCCGTTGAGCCGCTCGGCGGCGCCGTCGATGTCGGCGAAGTAGTTGCGGTTGCTCTCAAGGAAGGCGCGCACCCGGTCGATCGGATTGTGCCGCTCGTTTCCGGCCGGGCCGTCGCGGTCAGCGAATTTCTCGAGCGCCAGCGTCTCCTCGCCGCGGCGCGCCTTGATATAGGCGCCATAGAGCCGCTGCACGCCGTCGGCGATGGCGGGACAGAGCTGCGCGGCGTCGTGCAGCTCCTGCCGGGTGATGTTGAGGTCGCGGAAGAACGGATCGCTGAACACCTCGTTGAGCCCGGCCAGCGAACGGTCCTCGTGCGCGCCGGAGAGACTGCGCACGTCGATCTCATAGGCTTCCGCGAGGCGCAGGATGAGCTGCGCGGTGAGCGGGCGCTGATTGCGCTCCAGCAGATTCACGTAGCTCGGCGAGACCCCGAGATCCTCGGCCATGCGCGCCTGGGTGACGCCGAGCTCGCGTCGCAGCCGCCGCAGACGCGGCCCCAGGAACAGCTTGCGTTCGTCGGCATCCATGTCTGCGCTCCATATCTTTACAAGATTTACAACGTGACTGGATGACAATCGTTTCTATTACAACTGCGCATTCGTTGCAATGCGGAATGTTGCAGGAATCAACAATTACAGTCATTTATTACACAACGACACTGTTTCTATGCGCCGCAATGGATCGTTTCCGCGTCCGGCTTGTTGTGTCGTTGTGAACAGGAGAAATGGCATGACGAGCTTCGAGCAACTGATTCCCGCCGCGCCGCAGGGCCGCTTCACCGGGATCAGCCGCGGCTACAAGCCGGCGGACGTGCTGCGCCTGCGCGGCTCGGTCAGCGTCGAGCACACGCTCGCGACGCGCGGCGCCAACCGCCTGTGGGGGCTCTTGCACGATGAGGACTATGTGCAGGCGCTCGGCGCGGTCACCGGCAACCAGGCGATGCAGATGGTGCGCGCCGGCATCAAGGCGATCTATCTCTCCGGCTGGCAGGTCGCCGCCGACGCCAATACCGCCGGCGCCATGTATCCCGACCAGAGCCTCTACCCGGCGGATTCGGGACCGGAGCTCTGCCGTCGCTTCAACCGCACGTTCATCCGCGCCGACCAGATCGAGCACGCCGAGGGCGGCGTGCAGCGCGACTGGTTCGCGCCGATCGTGGCCGACGCCGAGACCGGCTTCGGCGGACCGCTCAATGCCCACGAGATCATGAAGGCCTATATCGACGCCGGCGCCGCCGGCGTGCATTTCGAGGACCAACTCGCCTCGGAGAAGAAATGCGGCCACATGGGTGGCAAGGTGCTGATCCCGACCGCCGCGCACGAGCGCAACCTCAATGCGGCGCGCCTCGCCGCCGATATCTGCGGTGTGCCGACACTGGTGATCGCCCGCACCGACGCCGAAAGCGCGCGGCTGATCACCTCCGATACCGACGAGCGCGACCGCGAGTTCCTGACCGGCGAGCGCACCGCCGAGGGCTTCCACCGGCTCAAGCCCGGCACCGGGCTCGCCCATTGCATCAAGCGTGGGCTCGCCTTTGCGCGCTGCGCCGATCTGCTCTGGTGGGAAACCTCGATTCCGAAGCTCGACGAGGCACGCGCATTCGCGGAGGCGATCCATCGCGAGTTTCCGGGCAAGCTGCTGGCCTACAACTGCTCGCCCTCGTTCAACTGGCGCGCCAATCTCGACGCCGACACGATCGCGCGCTTCCAGCGCGAGCTTGGCGCGATGGGCTACAAGTTCCAGTTCATCACGCTCGCCGGCTTCCACAGCCTCAACTATTCGATGTTCGAGCTCGCGCGCGGCTATCGCGAGCGCGGCATGGCGGCCTATTGCGAGCTGCAGCAGGCGGAGTTCGCCGCCGAGGCGCACGGCTACACCGCAGTGCGCCACCAGCGCGAGGTCGGCACCGGCTATTTCGACGCTGTGAACATCGCGGTCTCCGGCGGCGCCGCCGCGACGCTGGCGATGGCGCATTCGACCGAGGCGCAGCAGTTCATCGATCCCACGCTGGCGCGGGCGGCGGAGTAGCGGCGATGCCGGCAATCTTGAGCCTGTGTCCCGGACAGATTCGGAGTTCGTAACGATCGCGGGTCTGCAGCGCATCACTTCGTGCTGCGCTGCGCCCGGGAAACGAAGAGGACATAGCCATGGAACGACCAGCACAAGCCAACGGCAACAGCACGAACGCCGCCGATGCATCGCGCTACTGGATCATCGGCGGCCAGTTCGCCTCGACCGATTTCACCGAGCTCGTCCCCGGCACCGAATGCCTGGTCGGGCCGTTCGAGCAGCGCGAATCGGCGATGCGGGCGTGGCGCGACCTGTCCGAGGAGCGCCGCAGCGAATGCACGGTTCGCTACACCATCGTCGCGGAGCCCTGGTCATGAACATCATCAGCACACGTGCGTCGTCATTGCAGGCGAGAGCGCCGAAGGTCGCTCCCGCGCCACCCGGCGTGCCAGGCATCGCGATCACCGGTGCCGCGGGACCGCGCTACGAGGAAATCCTCAGCCCGCCGGCGCTGCGCTTCCTCGCCGAGCTGCATCGCCGGTTCGAGCCACGGCGGGCGGCGCTGCTCGCCGCGCGCGCCGAGCAGCAGAAGCGCTACGACGCCGGCCTGCTCCCGGACTTCCAGCCGGCGACCAGCCATATCCGCGAAGGTGAATGGACCATCGCGCCGATCCCGCACGACCTGCAGGACCGCCGGGTGGAGATCACCGGGCCGGTCGATCGCAAGATGATCATCAACGCGCTCAATTCCGGCGCCAACGTCTACATGGCGGATTTCGAGGACGCCAACGCGCCGACCTGGGCCAACAACCTCGAAGGCCAGATCAATCTCAAGGACCGCTGGGACGGCAAGCTCGCCTTCGCCGATCCGCAGAGCGGCAAGCATTATGCGATCGGGCCCAACCCCGCGGTGCTGGTGGTGCGCCCGCGCGGGTGGCATCTGCAGGAGGAGCATCTCACCGTCGACGGCGCGCCGGTTTCGGCGGCGCTGTTCGATTTCGCGTTCTATTTCTTCCACAACGCACGCAAATGCATCGCGGCCGGCACCGGCCCCTATTTCTATCTCCCGAAGATCGAGACGCATCTCGAGGCGCGGCTGTGGAACGACGTGTTCGTGCTGGCGCAGAAGCTGCTCGGGCTGCCGGCCGGGACGATCAAGGCAACCGTGCTGATCGAGACTCTGCCGGCCGCCTTCGAGATGGACGAGATCCTGTGGGAGCTGCGCGAGCACATCACCGGGCTCAACGCCGGGCGCTGGGACTACATCTTCTCGTTCATCAAGAAGCTGAAGGCGCATCCGCGCTTCGTGTTCCCGGACCGCAGCCAGGTGCGGATGGGCGAGGCGTTCCTGCGCGCCTACGCGCTGCTCTTGATCAAGACCTGCCACCGCCGCGGCGCTTTCGCCATGGGCGGCATGGCGGCGCAAATCCCGGTCAAGAACGATGCCGCCGCCAACGAGGCCGCCTTCGCCAAGGTACGCGCCGACAAGGAACGCGAGGCGAAGGACGGCCACGACGGCACCTGGGTCGCGCATCCCGGGCTGGTCGCAGTCGCCAAGGAGGTATTTGACCGGCTGATGCCGGCGCCCAACCAGCTCGATCGATTGCGCGAGGACGTCGCGGTCACCCGCGATATCATGCTGCACATCCACGAGGGCACCCGGACCGAAGCCGGATTCCGCGAGAACATCCGCGTCGGGGTCCAGTACATCGAGTCCTGGCTGCGCGGGAACGGCGCGGTGCCGATCTACAACCTGATGGAGGATGCCGCCACCGCAGAAATCTCGCGCGCCCAGATCTGGCAATGGATGAAGCACGGCGCCACCCTCGACAGCGGCGTCAAGGTGACGCCGGAGTTCTTCGAGCGCGCGCTCGGCGAGGAGATGGCGCGGGTCGAGGGCGAGGTGGGGGCGGAAGCGTTTGCGCGCGGCCGCTTCAGCGAGGCGGTCTACCTCTTCCGCAAGCTCTCGCTATCGCCGGAGTTCATCGAGTTCCTGACGCTGCCGGCCTATCGGCTGATCGTGTGATTTCCGAAGTCGGTGTCCCGGACGCGATGCAGCGCACAGGAAATCGGGTGTACCCGACTTCCGGCACTCTTTTGAAGTGTCGCAAGTCGGATAAATCCGACTTGCGATGCACAGCGTAGCGGTGCGCTGCTCCCGGGACACACCGAACTTGGCATCGATCGGCATCCGTTGCACACTGCTCCAATGGGGAGCAGCGTGGCCGCGATCAAGTTCGGCGTGTTCGATCACATGGACGACGCGGGCGTGCCGCTCGCGCAGCTCTATGCCGACCGCGTTCGCCTGGCGGAGGCCTATGACCAGGCCGGGCTTCACGCCTACCACATCGCCGAGCATCACGTGACGCCGCTCGGCTGCGCCGCCTCGCCCGGCCTGTTCCTGGCGGCAATCGCGCAGTGCACCACGCGGCTGCGCTTCGGCCCGCTCGTTTATCTCCTGCCGTTCTACCACCCGCTGCGGCTGATCGAAGAAATCTGCATGCTCGACCAGATGAGCCGCGGCCGCTTCGAGCTTGGCATCGGCCGCGGCATCTCGCCGTTCGAGGCCGCGTCCTATGGCATCGACTTCAAGGCGGCGCCGCAGATCTACCGCGAGAGCTTCGAGGTGGTGCGGGCGGGCCTCGGCTCCGACGAGCTCACATTCGACGGCGAGCATTATCGCTTCCAGAAGGTGCCGATGGTGCTGCGGCCGGTGCAGCGCCCGCATCCACCGCTCTGGTGCGGCACGCTGAACGAAGCAAGCGCGGACTGGCCGGCGGCGAACGACGTGAACATCGTCACGCTCGGGCCGCCGGCGAAGGTGCGCGCCATCGTCGAGCGTTACCGGGCCGAGCGGACGCGGCTGGGCAAGGATCCGGACGGCACGCTGATCGGCGTCGGCCGACACGTGGTGGTGGCGGACACCGACGAGG
>Ga0114129_10009238_pt1 | contig 14062 bp, 12 predicted proteins | sample RhiMetdeltSRZDD1_FD_80071 | JGI IMG/M metagenome (GOLD analysis project Ga0114129, IMG submission 80071) | Populus rhizosphere microbial communities from Tennessee, USA - Rhizosphere MetaG P. deltoides SRZDD1 (version 2) (version 2) | ecosystem: Host-associated > Plants > Roots > Rhizosphere >... | reverse complement strand
TCGACCCACAGCGGCACGTACTTGATCGGCGGCATCCACGGCGTCCCGAACACCTTCTTGGTCGTGACCAAAGTGCCGAGGATGATCAGGATGCCGAGCCAGAACGAAGGCATCGCAATGCCGGCGATCGAGAAGCCGCGCACCGCGTAGTCGATCCAGGTGTTCTGCTTGACCGCCGAGATCGTGCCGAGCGGGATCGCGAGCAGGACGGCGGTGAGCGTCGCCATGATGGCGATTTGCAGCGAGAGCTGGAAGCGCAGCCCGATCTCCTCGACGATCGGACGGCCGGTCCACATCGAGTTGCCGAAGTCGAAGCGGACGAAGCCCCAGATGAAATCCAGGAACTGGATCACGTAGGGGCGATCGAGGCCAAGCTCGCGCTGACACAGCGCGATCGCCTTCGGATCGACGTATCCCGACCCGCCGGCCATGCGCAGCACGCAAACGTCGCCCGGGATCAGGCGCAGCAGCACGAATACCAGCAGCCCGGCGCCGAGCAGCGTCGGGATCATCAAGAGCAGGCGCTTGAGAATGTACTGGTGCATGATCCTCGGCGCCGGCGCCTCACCGCGGCGAGCGACGGCCGCCCGGCGCCTGCCACCGCTCGGCAGGCGCCCGGAAAGCCGCCTTGGTCACGCGCAACGCGCGGCGATCACTTGTCGAGCCAGACGTTCGCCAGGTCCTGGTTGATGTAGTGCGACGGGCTGATCTTAGCCCTTCACATAGGACCGGTGCGGGATGATCCGGTTCCACCACAGCGTGATCAGCGAGTGGGCCTCGGTGTCCAGCACGCGCTTCTCGAAATCGCGCATGATCGCCCGCTGCTTGGCGGGATCGGGTTCGCGGTTCATCGCCTCGAACATCTTGTCGGCCTCGCGGTCGGTGTAGCCGCCGTAGCTCTCGTTGCCGATGTCCTGCGACAGGAACTTGCCGATGTCGAGCAGCGGGTTGACGACGGACTGGCAGTTGAAGTCCAGCGTCACGTCGAATTCACTCGACCGCAGCCGCGCGTAGAATGGGCCGGTCGGCTCCATCTTCTGCTCGGCGGCGACGCCGATCTGGCGCCACTGGTCGATCAGCCAGGTGCCGACGATGGTGTAGGGCTGGTCGATCGCGCGGTTGGAGAGCGTGAACTTGAGATCGGACACGCCGGCCTCCTTGAGCAGGCGCTTGGCCTCCTCGCGCGACTTGTTGATGTCGCGGGAGTATCCGGGCAGTTTCTCGAGCTCGGCATCGGTCGCCGCCAGCGGATGGCCCGGGAAGGCGACGCCGCCGACCGCCTTGACGATCGCGATCTGCGACAGGTGCTTCGATCCGCCCCAGCGATCCACGGCGAGCGAGAGCGCGCGGCGCACGCGCGCGTCGTCGAACGGCTTCTTCTTGTGGTTCGGCGTGAACAGGAGCACGCAGTTCCAGTCGCTCTCCTGCACCGTGATGTCCTTGCCGAGGGCGTCGACGAGGTCGTCGCGGCTCTTGGGCGGCAGCCCGCGGAACTCGATCGCGGCGCGGTCGCCGCGGATCGCCTGCACGCGCACCGCCTGCTTATTGGAGAAGATCGCCTCGAAGCCGTCGAGATAGGGCTGGCCCTTGACGTAGAAGTCGGGGTTGCGCTCGCCGCGCACGAATGCACCGGCCTCGCGGCCTGCGAACTTGAACGGCCCGGAGCCGAGCACGTTCTTCTCGTACCAGCGGATGTCGGCGTCGAGCTTGGCCTTGGAGTAGATGAAGTTGTAGGGCGTCGCCAGCGCCGGGATGAAGGCGCCGGACGGATATTTGAGCTTGAACACGATGGTATGGTCGTCGGGCGCGCTGACGCTCTCGACCATCACATACATGGCGACACGGGCGCTGGTCGTGCCCTCCGGCGGGAAGATGATCTTCTTGTAGGTCGCCACGACGTCGTGGGCGGTGAGCGGCGTGCCGTCGGTGAACTTCACGCCCTGCCTGATCTTGAAGGTATAGGTCTTGCCGTCGTCGGTCGGCTTCGGCATCTCGGTGCACAGGTCGCACACGAAATCCGTCGGCGAGGACGGGTTGTCCGGATTGACCTTGATCAGCAGGCTGTAGAACGGCGCGAACGGATGGATGAGCGCGAAAGTGGTCTCGCGATGTCCATCCCAGCTCGGCGGTTCGTCGGGGACGACGAAGTTCAGCACCCCTCCCCGTTTGGGTTCCTTGGTGACGTCGACGGCCAGCGCCGTGCCCGCGAACGTCCAGCACAGTCCTGCAGCCAGTGCGCAGGCGAATTTCAGTCTGGAGCCTGTCGTTGCTCTTCCTCCCGTTTCGACGTTGACCCCCTCCTTCTCCCGCTGATCATTTTCAGCGTTCGGAGCCTTGCCGGCTCCCTTATATTTCGGTGCAGGCCACCCAGTGGCCCGGCTTCACCTCCCGCAGAGCCGGCACGGCCCTTGCGCACCCTTCCACCGCCAGTACGCAACGCGGATGGAACACGCAGCCGGCCGGCGGGTTCATCGGACTCGGCACCTCGCCCTTGAGGGTGCGGTGCTCGCGCTGTGACTCGACCGCAGGATCCGCAATAGGCACGGCCTCGAGCAGAGCGCGCGTATAGGGATGCAGCGGATTGCCGTAGAGCTCGTCGCACTCGGCGAGCTCCACCAGCTTGCCAAGATACATCACCGCGACGCGGTGGCAAAGGTGGCGCACGACGCTCAGGTCGTGGGCGATGAACAGGTAGGTGAGCTCGAATTCGTCGCGCAGCTCCTCCAAAAGGTTGATGATCTGCGCCTGAATCGAGACGTCGAGCGCCGAGATCGCTTCGTCGCAGACGATGAATTCCGGCTTCATCGAAAGCGCGCGCGCAATGCCGACGCGCTGCCGCTGGCCGCCGCTCATCTCGTGCGGGTAGCGGTCGGCGAATTTTGCCGGCAGGCCGCAGATGGTGAGAAGGTCGCGCACCCGCTTCGCCCTGGCCTTCCGGTCGGGCTCGAGCTCGTGCACGCGGATCGGCTCGGCGATGATGTCGCCGACCGTCATGCGCGGATTGAGCGAGCTGTAGGGATCCTGGAAGATGACCTGGATGCGCCGGCGCACCCGCGCCAGCGCCTTGCGGTCGAGCGTCGTCAGGCTCTGGCCGTCGAACAGGATCTCGCCCTCGCTCGCGCGCTCGAGTTGCAGGATGCAGCGGCCGGTCGTGGTCTTGCCGCAGCCCGACTCGCCGACCAGACCGAGGGTTTCGCCGCGGCGGATGTCGAAGCTCACCCCGTCGACCGCCTTGACCTGCGCGACCACGCGCGGAATGAGCGCGCCCTCGGTGACCGGGAAGTACTTCTTCAAGCCGCGGACGCTGACGAGGACCTCGCTCGGCGACGACTTGACGCCGGGCCGGGCGGTCGCGGACGCGACGGCGACGGCCGCGGTCACGAGGCCATTCTCCTGAACTCGGTCAGGCGGGCCTTTTCCCAGCACGCGGAGTGATGGCCCTCCGCCACCGGCGCGAGCGCGGGCGCGGCGTCGCCGCATTGCGCGACCGCAAACGTGCAGCGCGGCCGGAAGGCGCAGCCGGCGTCGAGCCGCATGAGATCGGGCGGCTGGCCCTCGACCGGGACGAGCTTGGCCTTGCGCGGCTGGTCCATGCGCGGCACGGAGCGCAGCAGCGCGAGCGTGTAGGGATGGCTGGGGCTGTGATAGATCTGCCGCGCCGTGCCGCTTTCGACGATGCGGCCAGCATACATCACGTTGACCCGGTCGGCGTAGCGCGCGACGACGCCGAGATTGTGGGTGATGATGATCAGCGCCACCCCGAGGCGCCGGGTCAGATCCTTCATCAGCTCCAGGATTTGCGCCTGGATGGTGACGTCGAGCGCGGTCGTCGGCTCGTCGGCGATGATCAGCTTGGGCCCGCACGAGAGCGCCAGCGCGATCATCACGCGCTGGCGCATGCCGCCGCTGAAATGGTGCGGGTATTGCCGCAGCCGGCGCCGCGGCTCCGAGATGCCGACCATGCCCAGGAGCTCGATGGCGCGCGCCTCCGCGGCCTCCTGCGACACGCCCATGTGCTGCCGCACCGTCTCGGTGAGCTGAAGCCCGATGGTGAGTACCGGGTTGAGCGAGGTCATCGGCTCCTGGAAGATCATGCCGATCTCGCGGCCGCGCACGCGACGGATCTCCTCCTCGTCGAGGGTCAGCAGGTCCCGGCCGTTGAAGCGAATGCGGCCGCCCATGATCTTCCCGGGCGGGTCGGGAATGAGCCGCAGGATCGACAGCGCGCCGACCGACTTGCCGCAGCCGGATTCGCCGACGACGGCAACCGTCTCGCCTTCGCCGACCTCGTAGGAGATGCCGTCAACCGCCTTGACAACGCCGACCGACGTCAAAAAATGCGTCCGGAGGCCCTCGACCTCGAGCAGCTTGGCCACATTCCTCCCCTTGTGGTCTCGGCGCCCCCGCCGCGCAACTCGCCCCTTCTCGGGTCGTTCACCTCGGAGCGTCCTGGGCCGCTCCCCGTGCGGCCCGGACAGTCTCCGCCGGGAGCCTGATCGATTTTGTCGCGCGGCGCAATCGGGCATCGCTCGCACAAGGGCCGAGCGGCTCGAGACGCACGTGGGGCGCGCCAACGTACGCGTCAAACGCGCGCCGCGCGCACATGGACTGCGAGGCGGAACGTGCGCACGCGCCGCACTTGCGGCCTCCCCCGTCTGCCCGGGGGCAAGCTTTGCGCACCCTACGCGCTCCGCTAGATTTGAGCGGATCGTCTTTGGGGGGAGGACAGCATGGCTCGCGTCAGGCATGCGGGGACGCTTCTGCTCGCCGGGAGCGCCGGGATCGCCGCCGCGTTCGCGTTGACGGAGCCCGCCCTCGCCCAGAAGCCGGGCGGGATCCTGCGCTCCTACAACAGCTCGAACCCGCCGAGCGCCTCGATCATCGAGGAGGCAACGGTCGCGACCGCGATGGCGTTCTCGGGGCTGTTCAACAACCTGGTGATGTTCGACCAATCGAAATCGCGCAATGGCCTCGACACCATCGTGCCGGAGCTGGCCGAGAGCTGGACCTGGGACGAGGCCCGCACGGCGCTAACCTTAAAGCTCCGCCACGGCGTCAAATGGCACGACGGCAAGCCGCTCACCGCCCGCGACGTGCAGTGTACCTGGCAGCGGATCCAGGGCATCGGGCCCGACCCGTTCCGCAAGAACCCGCGGCAGAACTGGTGGATCAACCTGCAGGAGGTCAAAGTCGGCGGCGACCACGAGGTCACCTTCGTGCTCGCGAGGCCGCAGGCGTCGTTCCTCGCGCTGCTGGCGAGCAACCTGTCGCCGGTCTATCCCTGCCATGTCTCGGCGCGCGACATGCGCACCAAGCCGATCGGCACCGGGCCGTTCCGGTTCGAGGCGTTCGAATCCAACGTTGTCGTCAAGCTGGCGAAGAACCAGAACTACTGGAAGCCCGGCCGGCCCTACCTCGACGGGGTCGAGTTCCGCATCATCGGCAGCCGCGCCACCCGCATCCTTGCGTTCGGGGCGAACGAGTTCGATCTGACCTTCGTGGTCGACGTGACCCCGCCGCTGGTCGGCGACGTGATGGCGCGCTCGCCGAAGGCGACCTGCGCCATGGTGTCGACCGGCGTGAGCACCAACCTCCTGGTCAACCGCGGCCGGGCGCCGTTCGACCGCGAGGAGCTGCGCAAGGCGATGGTCTTGGCGCTCGACCGCCAGGCGATGATCGACATCCTGAGCCTCGGCAAATCGAGCCTGGCGGGCGCCATGCTGCCGCCGCCCGAGGGCGTATGGGGCATGCCGCCGGAGGCGGTCGCCAATCTGCCGGGCTACGGCGGCGACATGGCGGCGCGCCGCGCGCAGGCGCGCGAGATCATGGCCAAGCTCGGCTACGGCCCGGACAAGCGGCTCAAGGTCAAGGTCTCGACCCGCGATTTTCAGGCGTTCAAGGACCCGGCGGTACTCCTGGTCGACCAGCTCAACCAGATCCACTTCGACGCCGAGCTCGAAGTGATCGAGTCGACGGTCTGATACAATCGCTTGGTGCGGCAGGACTATTCGGTCGCCCTCAATCTCACCGGATCGGGCGTCGATGATCCCGACGTGACCCTGACCGAAGGCTATGCCTGCAAATCCGAGCGCAACTATACCAAGTACTGCAATCCGGCGGTCGAGAGGCTGCTCGACGAGCAGTCGGAGGAGGCCGACGTCGAAAAGCGCAAGCGCCTGGTGTGGCGCATCGAGGAGATCTTGGCCCAGGAAGCGGTGCGGCCGATCATCTTTCACAGCCGCGCCGCGACCTGCTGGCATGCGCACGTGAAGGGCCACGTCGCGCACGAGAATTCGATCTACAACAATTGGCGTTTTGAAGATGTCTGGCTCGACAAGTAGCAGCCCGTAGCCCGGATTGAGCATTTGCGAAATCCGGGGCGAGGTAGGCTGAAAGGAATCCCGGCTTTCGCTGCGTTCAAGCCGGGCTACGTGCTTCGAACACGATCTCAGCATTCGCCGCCCGCGCAAGCACTACTCGAAAAGGAAGGAAGCCCGCCCATGCCGGATCAGATCTTTGCGGGCCTGAAAGTCCTCGACTGCGCGAGCTTCATTGCGGCGCCGGCCGCCGCCACCATCCTGTCGGACTTCGGCGCCGACGTGATCAAGGTCGAGCCGCCGGGGGCCGGCGATCCCTATCGCCGGCTGTCGAGCCTGCCGGGCTATCCGGTGAGCGAGCACAACTATTGTTGGCTCTTGGAATCGCGCAACAAGCGCAGCCTCGCGCTCGATCTCACGCAGCCGCAAGGCCGCGCCGTCCTCTATCGGCTGGTCGAGCAGACCGACGTCTTCATCACCAACATGCCGTTCCCGGCCCGCGGCCGGCTCGGCATCACCTACGAGACGCTCAAGCCCATCAACCCGCGGCTGATCTACGCCTCGTTCAGCGGCTACGGCGAGACCAGCGAGGAAGCCAATAAGCCCGGCTTCGACAGCAACGCCTATTGGGCGCGCTCCGGGCTCATGGACATGGTGCGGCCGAGCGGCGACGCGCCGCCGGCCCGCTCGGCGCCGGGCATGGGCGACCACCCGTCGGCGCTGGCGCTGTTCTCCGGCATCGTCACCGCGCTCTACCGGCGCGAGCGCACCGGCGCGGGCGCCCACGTGTGCACCTCGCTGATCGCCAACGGCGCCTGGTCGAACGGCTGCTGGGTGCAGGCCAAGCTGTGCGGCGCGCGCTTCCTCGACCGTCCGCCGCGCGAGCACGGCCGCAACGCCATCGCCAACCACTACCGCTGCCGCGACGGCCGCTGGATCCTGTTGTCGCTGCTCAACGAGGAGCGGCAGTGGCCGGCGTTTGCCCGATGCATCGGCAAGGCGGAGCTGATCGACGACCCGCGCTTCGCCACCAACGCCGAGCGCCGCGCCCATGCGCGCGAGCTGATCGCGATTCTGGACGCGGTGTTCGCGAGCAAGGACCTCGCCGAGTGGCGCGCGCGGCTCGATGCCCACGGGCTGGTGTTCGGCTTCATGGCGCTGATGGACGACCTCCCCAACGATCGCCAGATGTTGGAGACCGGCGTGTTCGTGCCGATCGAAGGCGACACCATGCTCACGATCGATAGCCCGATCCGGATCGACGGCGCCGAGAAGGTCAGGCCGCGCCGCGCGCCGGCGCTCGGCCAGCACAGCGACGAGGTCCTGCGCGAGGCGGGCTACGACGGCGAGACGATCGGCGCGCTGCGCGCGGGTGGCGTGGTGGGATGATGCCCCGCCGGTCATTGCGAGAAGCTTTACCCACGGAGCAATTCAGAAACGGCATCGCATGCCTGGATTGCTGCGCTTCGGTTTCCCTCAGCACGCTCCAAGATCGCCCGGCTTTCGCTCCGCGCAAGCCAGGTTAGCTGCTTTGCCCCGATGGTCGGGGATCGCGTTACTATCCCGTCATGCAGCCCGCCGAATTCTTCAGCTATCACGCGCCCGCGCTCGAAGTGCAGGAGGCGCGCCACAACCTCATTCTCGCGATCCTCGCGCGGGCGGCGCGCGAGAGCGTGCAGGACGTCGTCACCTGGAGCCTGGGCGCGCCCGGCCAATGCGCCGCCATGTCGCTCGGCTGGCAGATCGTTCTCGGCGAGCTCGACACCGCGCGCTGCAGGGAACTGGCCGATATCACCGCCGACGTCGCGTATCCGGGCGTGATCGGCCCGGATCGCACCGCGCAATGGTTCGTCGAGCGCGCGAACGCGCTCGGCCTCGCGTTTCTCGATCCCGTGCGCCATCACATTCAAGTTCTGATCGAGCCGCCGAAATACCCCGGCGCGGCGGGCCACGCGCGGCCGGTGACGGCCGAGGATGCGTCTTTGTTTGCCGACTGGATGGTGGCGTTCGCGGCCGAAGCGGTACCGCACGATCCCCCGCCGGTGCGCGAACGACTGGAGCGGGCCGCCGGCGAAGGCCGGCATCTGTTCTGGATCGTGGACGGCGAACCGGTGTCGGTCGCCGGCATCGGACGGCGAACCCGCAACGCGGTTGCGATCAACGGCGTCTATACGCCGGCGGCGCTGCGCGGACGCGGCTATGCGGGCTCGGTCACGGCCGCGGTCGTCGAGCGGGCCTATGCGGAGGGCAGGACGATCGCGTGCCTTTACACTGACGACGCAAACCCGTTCTCGAACCGCTGCTACGCCAAGATCGGGTTCAGGCCGGTGTGCGCATCGGTGAACTTTCCGAAGCGCTTGCCGGCGGGCGCGTAGCCCGTTGTCGGCGCGCCATGACGGACTGGTCGAGCGCACCAAGCCCAACTACGATGCCGCGACGATTTAGGCGCGCACAGGGGCAGCTCTGATGATGCTCGTTCGGTTTATGGCGGTGCTCGCGGCGCTGACCGCGGTCGCGCCGCTGCCGGCTCACGCCCAGCAATGGCCGAGCCGCCCGATCCGCATGATCGTGCCGTTCGCGGCCGGGGGCTCGACCGATGTCGCCGCGCGCCTCGTCGGCGAGCAGCTTTCGCGCGCGCTCGGCCAGCAGGTGTACGTGGAGAACCGCACCGGCGCCAACGGCAATATCGGCATCGAGGCCGCCGCCAAGAGCGAGGCCGACGGCTACACGGTCCTGATCGCGCCCGACGCGATCGCGAGCAACCCGCACGTCTACAAGGTCAACTACGACGCGCTCAAGGATCTCACGCCGGTGATCCAGCTCTCGCGCCAGCCGATCGTGCTGGCCGCGCACCCTTCCCTCGGCGTCAACACGGTCGCCGAGCTGGTCACGCTGGTCAAGGCGCAGCCGGGGCTGCGCTACGCGACCGGCAGCGGTTTCGGCTCATCGCAACACATGGTGACGCAGTGGTTCGCGCAGATCGCCGGCATCGCGCTCGAGCAGGTTTCGTATCGCGGCGGCGGGCAAGCGATCAACGACCTCATCGCCGGCCACGTCAAGCTCGGCTCGCTCGGCTCGACGCCGCTCATTCCGCACTATCGGGCCGGCAACCTGCGCCTCCTGGCGCAGACCACCGCCGAGCGCTCGGCGAGCCTGCCGGACGTGCCGACCTACCAGGAGGCCGGCATCAAGGGGCTGGTGCTCGACCAGTGGCTCGGCGCTTTCGTGCCGGCTGGAACGCCGCCGGCGATCGCGGCGCGGCTCAACGCCGAGATCGGCAAGGCGCTCGCCGAGCCGGCGATCCGCGACAACCTGGTGGCGTCCGCGCAGGAGCCGATCGGCGGCAGCGCGGACGCCTTCGCCCGCCTGGTCCGCGACGACTTCGAGAAATACGCGCGGCTCGCCAAGGAACTCAACATCAAGGTGAATTAGTTGGGCAGGCTGCGCCCGCGGCCATCCTTCAAGACGCCGCGCGTTCCGCGCGGCTCCTTAAGGAGCGGTCCGAAGGATGTTCGCTTTCATAGGACGTTGCACCTCGCGGCCCTTCGCCAAGCGGGGTCAATCCAAGTCCTTGCCGTCCATGCCGGCATTCTTGCGCGCCTTTGCGATCATGTCCTTGACGATCGGGCCGAGCTTGGTCGGGTCGCCGATCTGATCGATGGTCGGCCCGCGGTGCCAGCCCTCCAATACCGAAAGGATGCCGTTGCCGGTCTGGAACACGCGCGCGGTCACGTCCTGCGACTGCTCGCTCGCGAGCCAGGTCACGATCGGCGACACCCACTTGGTGTCGCGGCGCGCGCGCTCCTCCGGGGTAAGCTGCCGCAGGCCCTCGGTCATGCGGGTCTGCGCCGACGGCGAGATGCAGTTGACGGTCACGCCGTAGCGCCACAGCTCGCGCGCCGCGATGATCGAGAACGCCGCGATCCCGGCCTTGGCGGCGCCGTAGTTGGTCTGCCCGACGTTGCCGAAGATGCCGGAGGTCGACGAGGTGTTGATAATGCGCGCCTTCACCGGGCCGCCGCCCTTGCTCTGGTCGCGCCAATGTGCCGCGGCGTGGCGCGAGGGCGCGAACGTGCCCTTGAGATGCACCTTGATGACAGCATCCCATTCGTCCTCGCTCATGTTGGCGAGCATGCGGTCGCGCAGGATGCCGGCATTGTTGACCAGCACGTCGAGCCTGCCGAAGGTCTTGATGGCATGGCCGATCAGGTTGCCGGCGCCGGTCCAGTCGCTGACGTCGTCGCCGTTGGCGACCGCCTCGCCGCCGGCCGCGCGGATCTCCGCCACCACCTGGCTGGCGGGCGAAGCGTCGGTGCCGGTGCCGTCGACGCCGGCGCCGAGATCGTTGACCACGACCTTGGCGCCGTGCGCGGCCAGCATCAGCGCATGCTCGCGCCCCAGTCCCCGGCCGGCGCCGGTCACGATCGCAACCCGTCCCTCGCACAAGCGGCTCATGCGTTTCCCCTTTTTCCTGTCTCCGTCCGGCGGTCAGATCCCCGGCGCAAAACCGAACGTGCGCTCATAACGCTCCGCGTAGCGCGGCCACGCCTCCGGATTGACGATCCGCAGCGGGCGCTTGCCGTCGAGCGCGTCGAGCATCTGCTCGGCGGCAATGCGGCCCATCCTGATGCGCGCCTCCTTGGTGACGCCGGCGGTGTGCGGGCTGACCAGGACATTGTCGAGCGCGAGCAGCGGATGGTCGCGCGGCGGCGGCTCCTTCATCCACACGTCGAGCCCGGCCCCGGCAATGCGGCGGGCACGGAGCGCGTCGAGCAACGCGTCCTCGTCATGGATGAAGCCGCGCGCGGTGGTGATGAAGTAGGCGTGCGGCGGCATCAGGGCATATTCGCGCGCGCCGATCATGCCGCGGGTCTCATCCGTGAGCGGACAGTTGATCGAGACGTAGTCGGCCTGCCGCAAGAGGTCGGCAAGCTCGACCTTCTCGGCGCCGTACGCGGCCATTTCGTCGACCGAAAGGTAGGGATCGTAGGCGACCACGCGCATGCGGAAAAGTCCGCGGCAGAGCTCGCCCAGGCGGCGACCGACGTTGCCGAGCCCGACGATGCCGATGGTCTTGCCCAAGACCTCGGTGCTCAGGAAGGCATTGCGCTCGATGCCGTCCTGGCGGCGCATCATCCGGTCGGTCTCGATGATGCGCTTCGACAGGCAGAGCAGCATCGCGAGCGCATGCTCGGCGACCGATTCGGCATTGCCGCCGGCCTGGTTCACCACCAGGACACCGGCCTCCGTGCACGCCTTGACGTCGACGGTGTCGTAGCCGGCGCCGTTGCTGGAAACGATCAGCAGGTTGGGCGTGCGGCCGATGAGGTCGCGATCGACGTGATACTTGAAGTTCAACTCATCGCGCGCGGCACCGACCTGGTAGCCATGGGCTTCCGCCAGAATGGGCGCCGCGACGGCGTCGTCGCTGTCATTCTCGAGCCGGTCCAGGCGCACGTCCGGGCGCGTCGCCAACAGCTCGGCATAGCCGCCGTGCGCCAGGTACTTCACATAGAAGACGCGCTTGGTGTTGACCGGCATGGACCGAAACCCTGGAGCTCGAGGCTTGAATGGCGGCGGCGGGCTGAGGCCATTATTGCCGCGCCGGCATGGATCGCACAAACTGCCCCATCCACAGGGGTCAGCAAGGGAGCGGAAATGGCTGCCGTCGGAGAGGCCGCATCGGACAACCGGGCCTGGCACGAGATCGTGCAGGCGACGCTCAAGGCGAACGACGTCCGGCTCGTGACCTATGTCCCCGACAACGTGCTCAAGCCGCTGATCGCCGGCATCCACGCCGATCCGTTCTTCACCGTCTTTGCGGCCACGCGCGAGGAGGAGGCGCTCGGCATCGTCGCCGGCGCCTGGATGGGCGGGATGCGCGGGATCCTGCTGATGCAGACCAGCGGGTTCGGCACGCTCGCCAACGTGCTCGCCTCGCTCCCGGTCGCGTTCCAGATCCCGGTGCTGATGATGATCTCCGAGCGCGGCACGCTCGGCGAGTTCAACCTCGGCCAGGCGCTGGTCTGCCGCACCATGCGGCCGGTGCTCTCCGCGCTCGCGGTCGAGCACCACACCATCACCCGGCTCGACGAGGTCGAGTTCATCGTCGACCGCTCGATCAAGCAGGCGGTCGCGACCCGGGCGCCGGCAGCGCTGATCCTGTCGCCGCTGTTGACCGGCGGCAAGGTGTTCAAGGCCTGAGGAGCACCTGATGTCAGTGGTCGAGCAGCGGCCGACCGGTCCCGGCAACGCCCAGGTGATGAGCCGCTTCGAGCTCACCAAGCGGCTGGTCGCCAAGCTTCCCGGCGAGGAGGCGGTGATCGGCGGCATCGGCAACACCAACTTCGATCTCTGGTGCGCCGGCCGTCGGCCGCAGAATTTCTACATGCTCGGCAGCATGGGGCTCGCCTGCCCGATCGCGCTCGGCGTGGCGCTGGCGCAGCCGGCGCGGCGCGTGATCGCGCTCGAGGGCGACGGCTCGCTGCTGATGCAGCTCGGCTCGCTCACCACCATCGCCATGCTGGCGCCGAAGAACCTGATCGTGGTGGTGATGGACAACCAGAGCTACCAGATCACCGGCGGACAGCCGACCGCGACCGCGGCCGGCGCCGACCTCGTTACCATCGCGCGCGGGGCCGGCATCGCACAGAGCACCTGGGCCGCCGACGAGGCGATGTTCGACGAGCTCGTCGACAAGGCGCTCAAGGCCGACGGACCTTGGCTGATCGCGGCGCGGATCGACGACCAGCCGGGCGCCGGGGCGACCGACCGCGACCCGGTCGTCATCACCGACCGCTTCATGCGCGGCCTCGGCACCAAGAAATAGCGGGAGGCGCCCGCCTCTCGCCTCGGCCGTGCTGCCCGGCTGCCCTCCTCCGCGCGACCAATCCGGCGCGCCTCTACGGCTTTCCGTGGAACGTGCAAAGGCTGCGACCGGCGGCGTCGACCGACATGGGCGACCGTCTGCCCGCCGGGAGCTTATCGGCTCGGCGCCCGCGGAGATGCGGCGATGTTTTGGGCCTCGCAAAGCCCCCGCGCTGGCCCGGGCCGTGCCCGATTGTCGGACGACGCCGACGCATGATATGGGAATAGCGCGTCATGATTTGACCCAAACTGCCGACGGTGGCGCCCCTGCCGCAACGCAAGACGTTCCGGGCCGTACTGATCAAGCCCTCACACTACGACGACGACGGCTACGTCATCCAGTGGGTCAGGAGCGGCCTGCCGGCGAACTCGCTGGCGTGCGTCTACGCCCTGGTCGAGGACTGTGCGCGGCGGGGCGTCCTGGGCGAGGACGTCGACTTCGAGGTCATTCCCTACGACGAGACCAACACGATCATCCGCGTCAATCGCATCATTCGCGACCTCAAGCGCGCGGACGCCGGCTTCGTGGGCCTGGTCGGGGTGCAGTCGAACCAGTTCCCACGCGCCAGCGATTTGGCGCGGCAGTTTCGTGCCGCCGGCATTCCGGTGGTGATCGGCGGGTTCCACGTCTCCGGCTGCCTTGCCATGCTCCCCGAGCTGCCGGACGACATCAAGGCGGCGCAGGCGATGGGCGTCACGCTGTTCGCGGGCGAGGCCGAAGGCCGCATGGACGGCTTGCTGCGCGACATCTGGCACGGCCGGCTCAAGCCGCTCTACAACTTCATGAACGACCTGCCCGAGATGAGCCGGGCGGTGCCGCCGTTCCTGCCGCGCGCAGCGGTCAAGAAGACCATGCGGGATTATTCCAGCTTCGACGC
>Ga0114129_10009237_pt1 | contig 14064 bp, 14 predicted proteins | sample RhiMetdeltSRZDD1_FD_80071 | JGI IMG/M metagenome (GOLD analysis project Ga0114129, IMG submission 80071) | Populus rhizosphere microbial communities from Tennessee, USA - Rhizosphere MetaG P. deltoides SRZDD1 (version 2) (version 2) | ecosystem: Host-associated > Plants > Roots > Rhizosphere >... | reverse complement strand
CCACCGGCACCGGAGGCCAGCATGGACGACGCGACACGCGCGGCGCAGGGGATGACGGTCCGCCGGGAGGTGCTCGGCGACTCCCACGTCGACCGGGCCGTGGCCGGGTCGACCGCGTTCACCGGGGACTTCCAGGACTTCATCACCCGGTATGCGTGGGGTGAGGTCTGGTCCAGGCCCGGCCTGTCCCAGGCCGAGCGCAGCATGCTCACGCTGACCGCGCTGGTCGTGCTGCGGCAGGAAACGGAACTGACCGTGCACGTGCGGGCCGCCCTGCGGAACGGGCTCACCCCGGACCAGATCGCCGAAGTGTTCCTTCACGTGGGCATCTACGCGGGCATACCGGCCGTCAACCGGGCGTTTGCCGTGGCCGAGCAGGTAATGGCGGAAGCCGGATGAGTGGGGCCGGGCCAGCTACCGATCCCGGCATCCCCTCGATACAGTGTCCGTATCCCGCACGATTGTGCTGATTGCGTCCAAACCAGATCGTCACAATGACCTTGGTGAAAGGGAGAGGGCGGGGGAGGGAATGGCGGAGATCGTGTCACTTACGGACGCCGTGGCCGCGGCCATCCGTGACGGCGACGCCGTGGCGATGGAGGGGTTCACGCACCTCATCCCGTTCGCGGCCGGGCACGAGGTCATCAGGCAGCGGCGTCGCGATCTCACCTTGATCCGGATGACCCCGGACGTGATCTATGACCAGCTCATCGGGGCCGGGTGCGCGAGCAAGCTGATCTTCTCATGGGGCGGGAACCCCGGAGTGGGGTCGCTGCACAGGTTTCGCGACGCGGTGGAGAACCGCTGGCCGGGGCCGCTCAAGCTGGAGGAGCACAGCCACGCGGGCATGGCCAACCGGTACGTCGCCGGCGCCTCCGGGGTTCCCTTCGCGGTGCTGCGGGGATACCGCGGCACCGGCCTGGAGGGCCTGCCCGGGCTGGACGGCCAGCCGTCTGTGCGGCCGATCACCTGCCCGTTCACCGGGGAGACGCTGACCGCCGTGGCGGCGCTCAACCCCGACGTGGCGGTGATCCACGCGCAGCATGCCGACCGGGCGGGCAACGTCCAGCTGTGGGGGATCACCGGAGTGCAGAAGGAGGCGGTGCTCAGCGCACGGCGCGCGGTGGTCACCGTCGAGGAGATCGTGCCCGAGCTGCGCCCGCAGCCGGGCGCGATCGTGCTGCCGGGCTGGACGATCGACTACATCGCGCGGGTGCCGGGCGGGGCGCATCCCTCCTACGCGCTCGGCTACTCCCAGCGCGACAACGACTTCTACGTCGCCTGGGACGCCATCAGCCGGGAGCGGGCGAGCTTCCGGCGGTGGCTGGAAACCGACGTCTTCGCCCTTGCCGGAACGGCAAGGGCGAAGAGCGAGGACGGATCGGGATCATGAGCGCGTCCGGCACCGCTGTGACCGAGGGCGGCACGTTCACCTCCGACCAGATGATGACCGCCTGTGCCGCCCGGACCCTGCGCGACGGCATGACCTGTTTCGTGGGCATCGGCCTGCCCAGCGCGGCGGCCAACCTCGCCCGGGCCACCCATGCCCCTAACCTGGTGCTGATCTACGAGTCGGGTACGATCGGCGCCAAGCCCGGCTGGCTGCCGCTGTCGATCGGCGACGGTGTGCTCGCGGAGACCGCGGACGCGGTGGTGAGCGTGCCAGAGATCTTCAACTACTGGCTGCAATCCGGCCGGATCGACGTCGGCTTCCTCGGCGCCGGCCAGCTCGACCGGTTCGGGAACATCAACACGACCGTCATCGGCGCCCAGTACGCCGACCCGAAGGTGCGCCTGCCCGGCGCGGGCGGCGCCCCCGAGATCGCCGCGTCCTGCCAGGAGGTGATCATCGTGCTGCGGCAGACGCGCCGGTCGTTCGTGGAGCGGGTCGACTTCATCACCTCCGTCGGCTATGGGGACGGGCCCGGGCACCGGGAGCGGCTCGGGCTGACCGGCGCCGGGCCGCGCAAGGTCATCACCGATCTCGGCATGCTCGAGCCGGACCCGGTCACCCGCGAGCTGACCATGACCGGCCTCTACCCGGGGGTGACCACCGACGAGGTGAGGTCCAGGACCGGCTGGGACCTGGCGGTCTCGGCCGACCTGCAGGCGCTGGCGGCGCCGACCGGCCCGGAGCTCGCCGCGCTGCATGCCCTGCAAGCAATGACCCCCGGTTCCTAAGGAGCTCCATGCCCGCCAACCCGCTCCCCGGCGCCGCGCTCGACCTGCCCACCTACCGGCGGCCGGCGGGCGTGCACCCGCCGCTCGATTCCCCCGGGTACCGCTCAACCGCGCTGCGCCACCCACGCGAGCCGCTGGTGCGGCTGCCGCACGGGCTGACCGAGATCACCGGCCCGGTGCTGGGCGAGGGCCGGGTCACCGCGGCCGACGCCGACCTGACCACCCAGCACGCGGGCGAGCCGCTGGGTGAGCGGATCATCGTGACGGGCCGGGTGCTCGACAGCGATGGCCGGCCTGTCCCCGGCACCCTGATCGAGGTCTGGCAGGCCAACGCGGCCGGCCGCTACCACCATGCAGTGGACAACCACTCGGCGCCGCTCGACCCGAACTTCTCCGGGGCCGGCCGGTGCATCACCGACTCCGAGGGCAGGTACCGGTTCGTCACCATCAAGCCGGGCGCCTACCCGTGGGGCAACCACTACAACGCATGGCGGCCCGCGCACATCCACTTCTCGCTGTTCGGGTGCGCGTTCACGCAGCGACTGGTCACACGGATGTACTTTCCTGGCGACCCGCTGTTCGCCCAGGACCCGATCTTCAACTCGGTGCCCGACGCGGCCGCGCGGCAGCGCATGATCTGCCGGTTCGACCTGTCCATCACGCAGCCGGAGTGGGCGCTGGGGTACGAGTGGGACATCGTGCTGCGTGGCCGGGAGGCGGCCGTCTTCGAGCGGGAGGAGGGCTGGTGACGCTGCCGCTGACCCCGTCCCAGACCGCCGGGCCGTTCTTCGCCATCGGGCTGCCCTGGGCGGACGGGCCGCACGTGGTGCCCGAGGGGACGCCGGGCGCGATCACGATCAGCGGGCGGGTGCTGGACGGGGCCGGCGCGCCGGTGACCGACGGACTGGTCGAGACGTGGCAGGCCGGCCCGGATGGCAGGTTCGCGCACCCCGATGACCCGCGCAGCGGCGGGGAGGCAGCGGGATTCCGCGGGTTCGGCAGGTGCCCGACCGACGCGGCGGGCCGCTATTGCGTCATGACGCTGCGTCCCGGTCGGCTGCCGTCGGCCGGTGGCGGCTGGGAAGCGCCGCACCTGGATGTGTCGGTGTTCGCCCGCGGGCTGCTGGACCGGGTGGTGACCCGGATCTACTTCCCCGACGAGGAGGAGGCGAACCTGGCCGACCCGGTGCTGCGGGCCATCGCGGACCCCGGCCGCAGGGCTACGCTGATCGCCGCAGCGCAGCCGGGCCAGCCAGGCCAGCCGGGCGAGTTCCGGTTCGACATCCGGCTGCAGGGCCGACAGGAGACCGTCTTCTTCGAAGTCTGAGCACACGTGCCGGAGAGGAGCAGTGACGTGCCGGTAGTTGTACGGAACACCCCCCGAACCGACCTCGAGGTGGTTGACGGCCTGGCGGACGCGGGGGTGGCCACTGTGCATGAGGCCCAGGGCCGCACGGGCCTGCTCCGCCCGGACATCCGCCCGATCTTCAGGCCGGCGCGCATCGCCGGGAACGCGCTGACCTGCGAGGTGGCTCCGGGTGACAACTGGCCGATCCACGTCGCCGTCGAGCAGGCGCGGCCCGGCGACCTGCTCGTGGTCACCCCCACGAGCGCGTGCGACGACGGGTACGTGGGCGAGCTGCTCGCCGGGAGCCTGCGGGCGCACGGAGTCAGGGGGGTGGTCATCGACGCGGGTGTTCGTGACGTGGCGGCCCTCACCGAGATGGGCTTCCCCGTCTGGTCCAAGGTGATCTCCGCGAAGGGCACGGTGAAGGAGACGCCTGGGAACGTCCAGACCCCCATCGTCTGCGCCGGCGCGCACGTCCGGCCGGGTGATGTGATCGTCGCCGACGACGACGGCGTCGTGGTCGTGCCGCGCGAGCAGGCCGCGGCAGTGCTCGAGGCCGCCCGGAAACGGGAGGCCAGCGAGGCGTCCCGGCGGCCCCGGCTCACCGGCGGCGAGCTGGGCCTCGACATCTACGACATGCGCGGCCGGCTCGCCGACCGGGGACTGCGCTACGTCGACTACGTGGACTCGCAGTGATCCAGACCGCTATCCCCTGCTCCGCCATGCGGGGCGGGACGTCCAAGGGCCTGATGTTCCTCGCCGATGACCTGCCGCGCGACCCCGCGACGCGCGACGCGGTGCTGCTCGCAGCGATGGGATCCCCGGACGAGCGGCAGATCGACGGCATGGGCGGCAGCCACCCCCTGACGTCGAAGGTGGCCGTGGTGAGTTCGTCGTCCCGCGACAACGCGGACGTCGAGTATCTGTTCCTCCAGGTCTGGCCAGACCGGGCGGAGGTCTCCGACAGTCAGAACTGTGGCAACATGCTTGCGGCCGTCGGGCCGTTCGCGATCGAGCAGGGGCTCGTGGCCGCGGCCGGGGAGGTGACCCCGGTGCGCATCTGGATGCGCAACACGCAGACTCTCGCCACGGCGTTCGTCCAGACGCCCGGTGGGTGCGTCCGCTACGACGGGCCCGCGCGCATCGACGGCGTGCCGGGCACCCACGCACCCATCCCCATCGAGTTCGCTGACGTGGCCGGATCCTCGTGTGGCGCGCTGCTCCCGACCGGGAACGTGACTGACGTCATCGAGGGAACGCGGGTGACCTGCATCGACAATGGCATGCCGGTCGTGTGCGTCGCGGCATCCGACCTCGGGCTGTCCGGGCACGAGTCACCGGCCGAGCTCGAGGGCAACGCCGAGCTGACCCGGCGGGTCGAGGCGATCCGGCTCGCCGCCGGGCCCCTGATGAATCTCGGCGACGTCACCAGCGCGACGGTACCGAAAATGAGCCTGCTGTCGTCCCCGGCGCATGGCGGCGCCATCTCGACCCGGACGTTCATCCCGCACCGGGTGCACGAGGCGATCGGGGTCCTGGGCGCGGTGTCCGTCGCCACGGCCTGTCTGCTGACCGGATCCGTCGCGCACGCGATCGCGGACATCGGCGACCCGGCCGAGGGCGCAGCCGAGATCGAGGTCGAGCACCCCACCGGTTTCTTCACCGTCACCATCGAGGTGAAAGCGTCCGACGGCACGGTCGCCGTCACCAGGTCGGCGCTGCTGCGCACCGCCCGGCTGCTGATGCGCGGCGAGGTCTTCGTGCCGGCATCGGTGTGGAACCCGGGGGCACCGCGGTGATTATCGACTGCCACGGGCACTACACGACCGCCCCGGGGCCGCACAACGACTGGCGCCAAAGCCAGCTGGCGGCGTTCCGGGAGGGCCGCCGGGCACCGGACTACCCGGCCATCTCCGACGACGAGATCCGCGAGTCGATCGAGCAGAATCAGCTCCGGCTGCTCCGCGAGCGCGGCGCCGACATGACGATCTTCTCGCCGCGGGCGTCCGCCATGGCCCACCACCAGGGCGACGAGCGGGTCAGCGCCGAGTGGGCGCGGGCCTGCAACGATCTCATCGCCCGCGTCGTCGGGCTGTTCCCGGCGACGTTCATCGGCGTCTGCCAGCTGCCGCAGTCACCCGGTGCCGCACTCGACTCGTCCGTCGCCGAACTCGAGCGCTGCGTCCTGGAGCTGGGGTTCGTGGGCTGCAACCTGAACCCGGACCCGAGCGGAGGGAGGTGGACTGCCCCGCCGCTCACCGACCGGTACTGGTACCCGATCTTCGAGAAGATGGTCGAGCTGGACGTGCCCGCCATGGTGCACGTCTCGAGCAGCTGCAACCCCGTTTTCCATGCGACGGGCGCGCACTACATCAACGCCGACACCACGGCGTTCATGCAGTTCATCCAGGGTGATCTGTTCACCGACCTCCCGGACCTGCGCCTGGTGATCCCGCATGGCGGCGGTGCCGTCCCGTACCACTGGGGCCGCTACCGCGGGCTCGCCGACATGCTGAAAAAGCCGCCGCTGAGCGAGCATGTCATGCGGAACGTGCTCTTCGACACGTGCGTCTACCACCAGCCCGGCATCGACCTGCTGTTCGAGGTCATCGATACCGGCAACATCCTGTTCGGGTCCGAGATGGTGGGCGCGGTCCGCGGGATCGACCCGGAGACCGGCCACTACTTCGACGACACGAAACGGTACATCGACGCGCTCGGCCTGCCCGAGGCCGAGCGCGCGATGGTGTACTCGGGCAACGCACGGCGGGTGTACCCGCGCCTCGACAAGGCCCTGCGCGAACGGGGACTCTAAGTGGCTGCCACCTTCACCCCGGACGCCGACTGGCTCGCGTTCCACCCGAACCCCAGCAAGCCGGACTACACCCCGCCCCCGGGTGCTGTCGACGCCCACTGCCATGTGTTCGGCCCGGGCGACGTCTTCCCTTACGCGCCGGAGCGGAAGTACACGCCAGCCGACGCCGGGAAGGAGCAGCTGTTCGCGCTGCGCGACTTCCTCGGCTTCGAGCGCAACGTCATCGTCCAGGCGACCTGTCACGGTGCCGACAACAGCGCGATGGTGGACGCGCTGCTCGCGGCCGGCGACCGGGCACGCGGCGTGGCGACGGTCCGGCCCGGCGTCTCCCGGGCCGAGCTCGCCGACCTGCACGCGGCCGGTGTCCGCGGTATCCGCTTCAACTTCGTGAAGCGCCTCGTCGACCCCAAGCCGGATGACTATTACCGTGGCCTGGCCGACCTGGTCGCCGAGCTCGGCTGGCACATCGTTGTGTATTTCGAGGCCCCGGACCTGGCTGAGCGCTGGCAGCTGTTCACGAGCCTGCCGACGATCGTGGTCGTGGATCACATGGGCCGGCCCGATGTATCGCAGCCGCTCGACAGCCCTGGCTTCGCGCAGTTCACGCGCTTCATGCGAGAACACGAGAACGTCTGGTCCAAGGTTAGCGGCGCGGAACGCCTGTCGGTTTCCGGCCCGCCGGAGTACGCCGACGTCGTCCCCTTCGCACGCCACATCGTGCAGGCGTTCCCCGACCGGGTCATCTGGGGAACCGACTGGCCGCACCCGAACATGAAGAGCCACATGCCCGACGACGGCAACCTGGTCGACGTCGTCCCGCGCATCGCCCCCACCGATGACCTGCAGCGCCGGCTGCTGGTCGCCAACCCGCTGCGCCTGTACTGGGAGGCCCGATGACGGCGTACAGCTCAGAGTTCGATGACATCCCCGGCACCCGGGTCTTCACCGCCCAGCGCGCGAAGCAGGGCTACCACCTGAACCAGTTCTGCATGAGCCTGATGAAGCCGGAGAACCGGGAGCGGTTCAAGGCCGGCGAACGGGCGTACCTCGACGAGTGGCCGATGACCGAGGCACAGAAGAAGGCAGTGCTCGACCGCGACTACAACGCGATGCTCGACCTCGGCGGCAACATCTACTTCCTGGCGAAGATCTTCGCCACCGACGGGCTCAGCTACGTCCAGGCGGTGAGCACGATGACCGGCATGTCAGTGCCGGACTACCAGCAGATGATGCTGGACGGCGGGCGCTCGCCGGACGGCTGGCGTTCCGTGAAGGAAGGGAACTGACAATGGCGCGCATCACCGGCGGGCTGACCACCAGCCATATCCCGGCCATCGGCGCCGCGATCGACCTTGGTAAGACCCAGGAGGACTACTGGAAGCCGCTGTTCGCAGGGTACGAGTGGACCAAGAAGTGGGCCGCCGAGAACGTCCCCGATGTGGTGATCCTGGTCTACAACGACCACGCGTCCGCGTTCACGCCGGAAATGGTCCCCACGTTCGCGCTCGGCTGCGCCGACGAGTTCAAGCCGGCCGACGAAGGCTACGGCCCGCGCCCGGTGCCCGTGGTGCAGGGTGCACCTGACCTCGCGGCCCACCTGGCGCAGTCGCTCATCCTCGACGAGTTCGATCTCACCCTGCTGTACAAGCTCGACGTCGACCACGGCCTCACCGTGCCGCTGTCCCTGGTCTACGGCCAGCCGGACGGGTGGCCGGTGCGGGTCATCCCGCTGGCCGTGAACGTCGTGCAGTACCCGCCTCCCACCGGCCACCGCTGCTACCGGCTGGGCCAGGCGATCCGCCGGGCCGTGCAGAGCTACGGCGAGGACCTCACGGTCCACGTCTGGGGCACCGGCGGCATGAGCCACCAGCTTCAGGGGCCCCGCGCGGGCTTCATCAACTCCGCGTTCGACCGCGCGTTTCTCGACCGGCTGGTCGCCGACCCGGACGGCCTGGCGCTGGTGCAGCACATCGAGTACGTGCGTGAGGCGGGCTCCGAGGGGATTGAGCTGGTCATGCAGCTGATCATGCGCGGAGCCATGGGCGCCGAGGTCGAGGAGCTGTACCGCTTCTACCACGTCCCGGGATCCAACACCGCCGTCGGGCACATCGTGCTGCGCCCCTCCGACGGGACCGGCCCCTCCCGCCAGGAAGAGAGCTAACCCATGCGGATCGCACTCGCCGGGGCCGGCGCCTTCGGCACCAAGCACCTGGACGGCCTCGCGGTCGTCGACGGCGTCACCGTCACGTCCGTGGTCAGCCGCAGGCTGGAGCAGGCCGAGGAGGTCGCGCGCAAGTACGGCGTCGGCCACGCCTCGACGGACCTGGACGAGGTACTCGCCCGCGGCGACGTCGACGCCGTCATCCTCGCTACGCCGACCCAGCTGCATGCGCGGCAGGCCATCGCCGCGATGCGCGCGGGCAAGCACGTCCAGGTCGAGATACCGCTGGCAGACAGCTGGGCGGACGCGCAGGAGGTCGATCGCACGGCGCAGGCGACCGGCCTGGTCTGCATGGTCGGGCACACCCGCCGGTTCAACCCGTCGCACCAGTGGATCCGCCGCCGCATCGCCGCTGGCGAGCTGTCGATCCAGCAGATGGACGTGCAGACCTATTTCTTCCGCCGCAAGAACCTGAACGCCCTGGGCGAACCCCGAAGCTGGACCGATCAGCTGCTCTGGCATCACGCCGCGCACACCGTCGACCTGTTCCAGTACCAGACCGGCGAGGACATCCAGATCGCCCATGCCGTGCGGGGGCCGATCCACCCCGAGCTCGGCATCGCGATGGACATGTCCATCCAGCTGCGCACCCCGGAGGGCCGCATCTGCACGCTCTCGCTGAGCTTCAACAACGACGGGCCGCTCGGCACGTTCTTCCGCTACATCTGCGACAACGGCACGTACACCGCCCGGTACGACGACCTGGTCACCGGGCGTGAGGAGCCGGTCGACGTGTCGGGGGTCGACGTCTCCACCAACGGCATCGAGCTGCAGGACCGCGAGTTCGTCGCGGCGATCCGCGAAGGGCGCGAACCAAACTCCAGCGTGCGCGACGTCCTGCCCTGCTACCGGGTGCTCGGCGAACTGGAGACCCAGCTCGCAGGTCAGCGGTAGCCAGCCAGATGGCCGAGCGGCTGGTCGCGTCGCTTCAGGGGCCGCCGGGCGCGCCGGTGGTGGTGCTCGGCAACTCGCTCGGCACCACCCGCGAGCTGTGGGAGCCGCAGGTGGGAGCGCTGGGCGGCCGGTTCCGGCTGCTGCGTTACGAGCACCGCGGGCATGGCGGCTCCCCGGCCCCGCCCGGCCCGTACGCTCTCGCCGACCTGGCCGCCGACGTGCTCCAGCTGCTCGACGACTTCGGGATAACGGCGGCCTCCTACTGCGGCATCTCGCTGGGCGGGATGATCGGGATGTGGCTGGCGGTGCACGCGCCGGAACGGATCGACGCGCTCGGCCTGTGCTGCACGTCCGCCCACCTGCCGCCGGCGCAGACGTGGGAGTCCCGGGCGGCGCAGGTGCGGGCCGCGGGCATGGCGTCCATCTCCGGGCAGGCGGCGGGACGCTGGTTCACCGCCGCGTTCGCCGAGCGCGACCCGGCGACGGTGGCCGGCTTCGTGACGGCGCTGGAACGCGTGAACCCGGAAGGGTACGCGGGCTGCTGCGAGGCGGTCGCGGCGATGGACCTGCGGCCCTCGCTCGCGCGGATCTCCGCGCCGGTACTGGTCATCGCCGGGGCGGAGGACCCGGCGACGCCCCCCTGGCACGGCGCCCGCATCGCCTCAGCCGTCGGCCGTGCCCGGCTCCGGGTGATCCGCGGCGGCGCGCACCTCGCCAACGTCTCCCAGCCCGGCGAGGTCACCGCCGCCCTCATGGAGCACCTGACCAGCGCCTGACCGGGGCTGCCCGCCGAGCAGCACCCGGGTGAGCTGGTTGCGGGTGTCGAGCAGCTGGTCGAGGGCGATGGCCATGTGCGCATCGGTGACCGTGATCGGCTTGCCGGGCACCTCATCCGCCGACTCGTCGGCGGCGCTCAGGGCGGCGCGGCGCAGCAGTTCCTTCATGAACGAGGCGGTCACGCCCTCGGTGCGGCTGATCACCGTGTCCGGCTCGGACAGCTCGAGCCGCAGCTTGCCCTGGTAGAGATGGAGCAGCCGGAGCCGGGCGTCGGCGTCGGGCACGGGCAGCAGCGCCGCGTGGTCCACCCGCCCCGGCCGTTCGGCCAGGGCAGGCTCGAGCAGGTCGGCCCGGTTGGTGGTGAGCAGGAACGTCACGTCCAGGTCCTGGCCGAGCCCGTCCATCTCGTTGAGCAACTGGAACAGGAGCGGGTGCGTGCCCTCGCCGAACTCCCGCTGCTCGGCGATGAGGTCCACGTCTTCCACCACGATCACCGACGGCTGCAGCGTCCGCGCCACCGAGCAGGCCTCGGCGATCAGGCGCAGCGCTTTCCCCGAGAGCAGCATCACCGTGACCCCGGACAGCTGACCGAGCAGGTAGCGGATCGTGTGGGTCTTGCCGGTGCCGGGCGCGCCGTACAGCAGGACGCCTCGCTTGAGGTGCTGGCCGCTGGCGAGCAGCCGGCCGGCATGCCGGGCGACCCCGAGCACCTGCCGCTCGATGCCGTCGAGTACGTCTGATGGCAGGATCACCTGCTCGCGGTCGACCTGTGGCCGGGTCTGAAAGCTCAGCAGGGCGCCGCCGTCATACTCGAACACCTCGCCGCCGAACTCGATGACGTGGCCGCGGAACACGTTATGCGCAATGCTCAGGCGGCGGATGTCATCGATCGCCCGCTGGGCCCGCCCGGCGCCGTCGGCCACCGCCTCGACGGTGACGCCCTGCCCCGTACCCCGCTCGTGGGGCCCCCTGACCAACAGCGCGATCGGGCCCTCGGGATCGGTGACCAGGTAGAGCGCGCACTGCACGCAGGCGAGCGTGACCCCGCCCGGCCCGGCGGGCAGCGAGTCCGTGGTAACGCTGCCCAGGCCCAGGCCCGGCTGCCAGGAGCCGGGCTGGATCAGATCGGCCAGCCCGAACACGCGATGGTGGAAGCCGGTGAGCCCTGAGACCTCATGATCGCGGCCGGGTTCGGCGAGCCAGGCGTCGAGCCCGGCCTGGACGTTCACGTGGTCGTAACGCGGCCACGACCCGCTGGCCACCGGCAGAGTGCCCGTCTGGCCGCCGAGGTGGTCAGCCAGCAGGCGCCGGACCGAGGCATCCTCGGCCCTGGCGATGTGGACCACCTGCCGCACGAGGCGCCGGGCGAGCCTGCCGACGTCGGCGAGCTCGGGGCGATCGCCGCCCTCGGCCACCGCTTGCTGTGCCACCGGAATTCCCGGGCCAGGAGGCGTATACCCGAGCCAGCCGCGGCTTCGCATGCCGCCAGGATAGGCGCCCTGGTGCGGTGTCAGCGCATCAGTTTCCGGGCGGCCGCCTCGATGATCTCCTGGGAGAGCAGCACGGCGTCCGCCGCATCGCCGAGCGGGACAAAGCTGTCTTCGCTCGTCACCCTCCTGACCCAGCCGCCAAAGCGGTCATCGGCGAGGATGGAGAGCACACCCTCCGACACCCCCGCGGTGCGCCGGGTCTCATCCGCGATCAGCACCCGCCCGGTCGCCCTCGCCTCGCGCAGGATGTCCTCGGCCGGCAGCGGCGCCAGCCAGCGCAGGTCCACCACCCGGGACGTGATTCCCTCCAGCATCAGCCGGGCCGCCGCCCGCAGGCTGAGCCGCAGCCCGTTGCCGAAAGTCATGATCGTCAGGTCGGTGCCGTCCCCGTGTGTCCGGGCCCGGCCGACCGGCACGTGCCCGGGCGCCCAGCCTTCGGGCGGCTCGTAGGTCGCGCGCCACCCGTCGTCCTCCCGTTTGTACAGGTCCCGCGCGTGGTAGAGCGCGATCGGTTCCAGGAACACGCAGACGCTGCCGTCGGCGGCCGCGGTGGCCAGGCAGGTCCGCAGCATCGCGGCGGCGTCCTCGGGCCGGGCAGGTGAGGCGATGATCAGGCCCGGGATGTCCCGCAGCGCTCCGATCGCGTTGTCGTTGTGGAAGTGCCCGCCGAAGCCTTCCTGATAGGCGTAACCGGCGACCCGCGCCACCAGCGGGTTGCGGTACTGGCCCTGGGAGAAGAACGACAGGGTCGCGGCCTCGCCGCGGATCTGGTCGGCGGCGTTGTGCAGGTAGGCGAGGTACTGGATCTCCGGCACGGGCAGCAGCCCGTCCAGGCCTGCGCCCAGCGCCAGGCCGAGTATGGCCTGCTCGTCCAGCAGGGTGTCGAACACCCGCCCGGCGCCGAACCGGGACAGCAGGCCCCTGGTCACCCCGTACACCCCGCCCTTGCGGGCGACATCCTGGCCGAACACCATCATCTCCGGCCGGGCCGCCAGCGCATCGGTGAGCGTGGCGTTGATGGTCTGCGCCAGCGTGAGCGGGCCGGCCGACTCGGGCAGGCGGCCACCGAAGACGGCGCGCCGCCTGTCCTCGTCGGCCGTGGCCAGGATCGTATCGGCCCAGACGGCGTCCGGGTTGCGGGGCGCCAGCGGCACCATCACCTGCTCCGCGGTCGCCAGCCGCGGGGCGCCGGCTATCTCCTGCGCGCGTTCCAGGATCCGGGCGCGGCTGCGCTCGTAGCGGTCCAGCACCTCGGTCGGCGTGAGCACGCCCGCCTCCACGAGCAGCCGGGCGGTGCCGACCAGGGGGTCGGCGGCCAGGTCGGCGGCGACGGCGTCGCGGTCACGGTAGCCGACCTCGGCGTCCGCTCCCGCGTGCCCGCCGAGGCGGACCATCGACAGGTGCAGGAACACGGGGGAGCGGTGGTGCCTGGCCAGCGCGGCGGCGGCCAGCGTGGTGTCGTAGACGTCGGCGAGGTCGGACCCGTCGGCGTGGAAGTAGGTGATGCCGGGCCGGCCCGAGACGGCGGCCTCGACCCAGCCGGGCGGCGTGCGCACGCTGATGCCCAGGCCGTTGTCCTCGCACACGACCAGCAGCGGGAGCGGCAGGCGCTGGTACGCGCAGTACCCGGCGGTGTTGAGCGCGCCCACCGCGGTGGAGTGGTTGATCGAGGCATCGCCCAGGCTGGCCACCACGATCGCATCGGCGGGCCAGCGGCTGGCGGTGCCCAGCCGGGCGGCGCGGCCCTGCGCGAAGGCGAGCCCGACCGCGCGCGGCAGATGCGAGGCGATCGTGGAGGTCTGCGGGATGATGTGAAGGTCGGCGCGGCCGAACACCTTGTGCCGCCCACCCGCGATCGGCTCGGCAGCCGCCGCGACCAGCCCGAGCAGCACGTCGCGCACACCGTCCCGGGGCGGAATGGCGTCGGCGGCACGCACCTGGTAGAACGCCCCGGACCGGTAGTGCAGCAGCGCCGGGTCGTCCATCCGCAGCGCCGCCGCGACCGCCGCGTTGCCCTCGTGGCCGGAAGAGCCGATCGTGTAGAAACCGGCCCCGATCTTGCGCAGCCACCGCGCGGCCAGGTCGAGATGCCGGCTGGCGAGCTGGGCATCGAACAGCTCCAGGCAGCGCTGCCCGGTCAGCGCCGAGCCCGGCCGGACGGCGCCGGCCAGATCCCGGTCGGCGAACGAAGCGGGTGGGCTGGCCGCCCGCAGCTTCAGCACCGAGTCGGCGAAATGCTGCTCGGCTTCGTCGCGGTCGGCCGCCGGGTGGCTCATGATGTCTACGGTAAAGCCGCGACGGAACTGCGCCAGCGGAACCGGCCTGACGGGCGGTCCTG
>Ga0114129_10009234_pt1 | contig 14065 bp, 11 predicted proteins | sample RhiMetdeltSRZDD1_FD_80071 | JGI IMG/M metagenome (GOLD analysis project Ga0114129, IMG submission 80071) | Populus rhizosphere microbial communities from Tennessee, USA - Rhizosphere MetaG P. deltoides SRZDD1 (version 2) (version 2) | ecosystem: Host-associated > Plants > Roots > Rhizosphere >... | reverse complement strand
TGGGTTGCAGTCACCGCCGGCGCGTTTGTTGCGCAGCGTTCGAGAACACGGCGAGTTGCTCGCATCCCGCTGCCGGGTAATTATCCGGCTTGCGGCCGTCACCTTTTGGGTCAGCGTTAGTTTATATATAGTCGGTGTTCTTGGCGATATCTGGACTGCGGGAGCAGCCTTTTTGCAATTGCGCTGGAAGGTGGGAGCAACTGAAATATCCATAGAGGGCCTGGCGCTATTTCTCGCGGTGCTTGTGAGCGCAATCTTAGTCTCCCGCCTATTACGCTTTATTCTGACCGAGGAAATCTTCTCGCGCATTGAATTGCCACGCGGCGTGCCCGGCGCTGTGGATCTCCTTTCCCGGTACGGGGTTTTGTTGCTGGGCTTTTTCATCGCCTTGGCCGCCGCCGGTGTGGATTTGAGTAAAGTGACACTCTTGATCAGCGCCCTCGGCGTAGGCATCGGGTTTGGTCTGCAAAACGTGGTGAACAACTTCGTGTCGGGTCTCATTCTCGTATTCGAACACCCCGTGCAGGTGGGCGATTCCGTCGAGGTTGGAACGATTTTCGGCGACGTCCGTAAGATTGGCTTCCGGGCTAGCGTGCTGCGCACGCCCGATGGCGCCGATGTCATCGTTCCCAACAGCGAGCTCATCGGGTCGAGGGTGATCAACTGGTCGCTTTTCGATCGGTTCCGAAGAATCAGTATTTCCGTGACCGCGGCGTATGGCACCGATCCTGATCGCGTCATAGAAATCCTGGTCGGAGTAGCTCGAAAGCATCCAGCCGTGTTAGCGAACCCTGCGCCGTTGGCGGTATTCGATCGCTTCGGTGACAGTGCGCTAAGTTTTACGCTGTTCTGTTGGTCCTTCGTCGATACTTTTTTCATTGCACGGAGCGAACTAACGATCGCGATCAACAGCGCGTTCAAAGAAGCAGGCATAGAAATCCCATTCCCACAACAAGATGTTCATGTTCACTGGCCCGAAGGGCAAGGAGCCGCAGCCGGATCCATTTCGAGATCGAAAGAAGTGAGCCAATGGAAAAGCGACAAGAATCCTGCGTTTGTTTCAATGGAGGAGTCTCTGACGAAGAAGTAGTTGATCGTTGATGGATACGACGTCGGCCGCTCGCGATTCTCCTCAATCGGCGTCGACCCGCTCCCAAGACAAAAGTGGGCGGTACAAACAGTTGAAATTAGTGAGTTTAGAAAAAGCCTTAGTTAGCGCGCCTGCCGCAGCTCAACTTTCTCGACGACAAGACGGGCAAACCCGTCGCCATCACAATCGGCAAATCGTCCGGCAGCCAATCTCTGCCTTCGGTAATTCCGACGGCGACCTGCAAATGCTTCAGTGGACCGCCGCCGGCAGCGGCGTTCGTTTCATGGGCCTCGTCTATCACACCGACGCCGAGCGTTGGCGTGCTGACGCTGGCGATGGCAGGGCAATAACAAATGGGAGGGAAAAATCAAAGAGAGAAAGGATCAGAACAGTTCGCCGGCGCGTAAGCGCTGGCAAAAATCCGTGGCGGAAAGGACGAGGATACCGTCCTCGGTGCGGCGACTCTTCGGTTCCAGGCATACAATGATGCGCTGTTTGACCCTTGGATAATCCTGTATGAGAGCGCGGAGGCCGCGTAGATGATCGGCACTGACTTTGGAACTGGCTTTCGCCTCGATCGCAACTTGCATGTCGTTGACCACAAAGTTCACTTCGATGCCACTAGCCAGGCGCCAGTAGCTGAGGCTGGCGAAAGCTTCGCTGTAGGCGTTATGAGAGCTTAACTCGTGAAAAATCCAATTCTCCAGAGCCTTGCCATAAAGCTCCGAGCCCGGTCGCAGTTCGCCGCGTTTGGCCAGATAGTTCACGATGCCTACGTCGGCGAAGAAAAATTTGGGAGCGGCGATGACCCGGCGTTTCGGACGCTTCGTGTAACCAGGGAGCCAGCGGCCGAGCAAGGTGTCTTCAAGAATCTGAAAATGGCTCTTGATGGTGTGACTGGAGACACCGCAGTCGCGCGCGATCGTCGAAAAATTTACCAGCTCGGTGTCGGAGAGCGAGGCGACGTTGAGAAATTCGGAAAAAACCGGAAGGTTTCGAACGAGTCCTTCCGCCGCCACTTCTTCTTTCAAGTAGTCGGCGACGTACGAGTTCAACAAGCGCCGCGGCCTACTAGACAAATACATTCTCGGCAAATACCCGTGGTTGAGCATTCGAGTCAGATTAAAATCTTTGCCGATCTCGGTTGCAGTCAAGCCGTGAAGCTCATAGCGCACCGCCCGGCCTCCAAGCAGATTGGCTTGGCCGCGCTTGACCTTGCGGGCGCTCGAACCACAGAGGGCGAAGTGAACGCCGCGATTCTCGTGCAGCCAGTGGGCTTCGTCGAGCAATTGCGGAACTTTTTGCACCTCGTCGATAACTACCTGGCGTACGGACTTGTCAGCTTCGAGCTCGCCTCGAAGCAACTCGGGGTTGTGAAGATAGCGGCGAAATTCCTCGGCTTTGAGCAGGTCTATCCACAGCGCGTCCGGATAGGCCGCGGTCAACAGCGTGGTTTTGCCCGTCTGCCGCGGACCCCACAGAAAAAAGGTCTCCGTACCGGGCTTGGGGAGCTGCAGTGATCGTATGAACATATACTTCAAATTATCATGATTAATTGAAGTGTCAATGCTAAACATACAATTGGAACGAGAGGGAATTCCCCTCGACACCCGTCACTCACACTCTAAATCTCACAGGGAATCTAACATGGGATACGGTATAGTCGCTCCGTTATTTGGTATCGGTCTATTTTTTGGGATGGGAAATCGGGCGGCGCATCGGCATCCGGCGCTCCGCTAACAAACCAAGGCATCCGCGTAATTTGGGAGATAAATGTCCACCCTCCGTGTTGGACCAAAGTCCAATATACAGCTTCGCTGTTCTTGGCTAAGAACGAAGCCTCGTTGGTGTTACTCGTGACCCGGAAAGTGATGGCAAAGAGCTTGTTATGAAAAGATCACAGCGTCTGATTTTCGCATTGATCGTTTTATTGTCAGTGCTAGCGCCCCGTTCGAATGCGTCGGCGGAGACCGCGAAAGAGCAGCTTCAGGGTACACTAGATCGCGTTGTCCAAGTTCTCCGAACCATCCGCAGCGCAGAGGACATAGAAAAGAACAAAAGTCTCTTTCGACAGATTCTCCTGACCCGTTTTGATTTTGCGGCCATGGCGCAGCGGACGCTTGGAAACCGTTGGAATGAACTGGCGGGCAGAGAGCAAGAATTCATAGCGGCGTTCACGGACTTCATCGAAGGCGCCTACATGGGCACGCTCGGCGCCTATCAAGGGGAAACTATTATTTACGAGAATGACCGGGCTGCGGGAGAGCTTGCAGAGGTGGATACCCGGGTAGTCGGAGGTCGAGGCGCGCCCCTTGAAGTTGAATACAAACTTCGTCGCAGCGGTGATGAGTGGAAAGTCTATGACGTCGTCATCGACGACGTTAGCGTCATTAGCAATTATCAATCGCAGTTCCGGCGCATACTTCAGAAGGCCTCATTGCAGGAGTTAATTCAAAGGCTCCGGGACAAAACAACGGGCGGCTAATCTTGCAGAAGAAGCCGCGCCGTTTTATGGCTCCGAAATCGCAGGCGGAGGTGTCGGTCACGCCTCATGCGACAATCAACGGAGACTTAATCGCGATTCACGGCGTGAGAAATTTGATTACCGCACTGAAAACGGACTACACGCCGCGCTGGCAGACGCGCACGTACGATCTCAGCAAACTCGTTTCCGTCGACTTTGCTTTTCGCAAATTGAATAGTTAGATGTTAAAGAACATGGCAAAACGACTAAGAATCTGCCTCATCAATCCCAAGTTTGAACCGTCCTATTGGGGTTTTGATTATGCGTTACCGCTTTACGCGGCAATAAAAAATCTTCGATGATCACGGGCGCGAAGTACAAGACGAACCTCGCGGTGGCTGAAACAGTCTCAGGACGAACGGATATCAGGTTGAAATCGCTGAGACATTTCCGCTCATCCTGAGCCCGTCGAAGCATTCTTGCATTTTTCAGCATCCTGCTAGTGCAAACTGATCGAACTCGCAAGTTGGGAGGGGAACGTTGTTTACAATTCTAGTTAATGGCTTTCGGTACGGAGTCCTGGCGCCTTGCTTGATCGTTTTTGCTTTATCGGGTTGTATCTTGTACATGGCGCATGAGGTTTCCGGCCCTTCCCCACAGCCGAAACCGGAGACGCCCAAGCCGTCGGGAACTCTCCTGCAACCTCAACTCCGAATCGGTATCTCACCCGACTATGTGCCATTGGCTTACAAAGACCCAACCTTTGGGCTTTCGGGGGTCGAAGTCGACTTTGCTAACCAACTGGGCAAGGGACTTGGGAAGACCATAGTCTTCGGCGAGACCCCGTTTCCCGATTTAATCCAAGCCCTGCTCGAAGAACGCATCGACATCGTTATGTCCGGGATGTCAATCACGAGCGAAAGGGCGAAGCTGGTAAGCTTTACGGATCCTTATACGCGCATCGGTCAGATGGCGCTCGTGCGCGCCAAAGATCGGTCCGCCTTTCCCGACGTACAGTCCTTCTCCAAGCTGACTTCGGGGGTCGGCTTCGTACAAAAAACCACCGGCGAAATGGCCGCCAAAGCGTTTTTTTCACGGGCGACCCTAGCACCTCAGCCAACAGTTGATGATGGCATCGCAGCTTTGCGCAAGGGGGAAATACAAGTCTTCATCCATGATGCTCCTACTGTTTGGCGCATTGCGGGCAATCCGAATGAAAAAGAACTGGAGGGATTGTACTGGCCTTTGACCAAAGAGCCGCTCGCATGGGCCGTGAGAAAAGATGGCGAGCCGTTACGGTTTGCGCTCAATCGCGAGCTTGAACAGTGGAAGTTAAACGGCAGCTTAAAACAAATACTGTCTCGTTGGGTTACATTAAGAATCTGGTAGAGGAAACTGACTGAACGGACATTAACAGGCTGTTGAAAAACCCTGATTCCAGGCTGTTGAAGTTTGAACAGCAGGCAATAGGGTTAGCAGAGAATGGAAGACCGAAAAGAATGACAAGGCGGAACAACGGAATGCTGGTTGGGCAATATTCCAATGTTCCAATTTGGTTATTCCAGCAGGCGGCGATAGCGACGGTAGTCTTGGCAGTCATGACAGCGGCTTGCGGCGCACCGAGCACGTCAAGAGATATCGCCGGCTCGAGGGAAATTGTCAGGGCTCGCGGACAGCTCGATGATCACATGGCGGACTGTACTAAGCGCTACGGTTATGATCCCGAAGCTGCCTCCAAACTCGGGTCGAATGTCCTTGGGTCAGGTGAGCGGGAATGGCGGGGATGCGTCTATCAGGGAATCGAAAAGTACTTGATACCGAGAACGCAGAGTCCCGACGTATACCGACAAGCGATTGTGGAGGACCGCAAGATGACCGAAGCCGTGGCCAACGGCGAGATGACGCGCGCGCAGCGTCAGGCTCGCGTCCAACAGATGCTTGAAGAGATCGACCGGATAGAGGAAGCAAACCAGGCTAAGCTTGAGAGGCAAACGATGAGCCGCTTGGAGGTGGAGATGCGACAGGACATGATGCGGCGGTCGCTCAGTCCGCTTCTCCGTGAGGCGTCGGACCTGGACTGGCTAACCGGGTCTCGCTGGCTTACGACCGGCGCATGGGCGGATAGTCAAGAGGGGCGTTTCGCAATTTGAATTGTTAGAGTGTTAAAGAACATGACAAAACGACTAAGAATCTGCCTCATCAATCCCAAGTTTGAACCATCCTATTGGGGTTTTGATTATGCGTTACCGCTTTACCCCGGCAATAAAAAATCTTCGATGATCACGGGCGCGCTGCCCTATCTCGCCGGACTGGTTCCGGATCACGATGTCAGGTTGCTTGATGAAAACGTCGAAGAGATTTCGTGGCAGGAGCTTAAGGATTTCGACATCGTCGGTGTGACCGGTATGAATGTGCAAAAGGAACGGATGCGGCAGATTCTCGAAAGGCTGCGGCTCATGAATGTTCTCACTGCCGTCGGCGGCGCCTACGCCTCGGTGGATGAACCCTTTTTCGACGGCTTGTGCAACGTTCTTTTCTCTGGCGAGGCCGATGAGACTTGGCCCGAATTTGTCCGTTGCGTCGCTGACGGAAAAAACTACGATACGTTCTACAAGCAACAGCATCCAACCGACATGACCCGCGTCGCCAAGCCGCGCTTCGATCTGCTCAAGGTCGAGCGTTACGCTTCAGGCGCGCTCCAGTTCTCTCGCGGCTGCCCATTTCAGTGTGAGTTTTGCGACATCATCGTTACCTTCGGGCGCCGCCCCAGAACTAAAAAGCCGCGGCAGGTATTGGAAGAACTGGACGAGATGCGCCGGGTCGGTTTTTTCTCCTGCTTTATCGTCGACGACAATTTCATCGGCAATAAGAAAGCCGCCAAAGAGCTGCTTCGACTAATCGTCCCCTGGCAACAGAAACATGGCTATCCCTTGCGTCTGACCACCGAAGCTAGCATCAATCTCGCCGACGATGCGGAGCTGCTTGATTTGCTCTACCAGGCGAATTTTCGCTCAGTGTTTATCGGTATCGAAACTCCCAGAGTCGCATCGCTCAAGGAAACCAAGAAATTTCAAAATACGGTAGGCGATTCGCTTGATGCAAAGCTAGCCAGGATACGCAACGCCGGGATAGAAGTCAGCGCCGGGTTCATCGTTGGTTTCGACAACGATGACCGAACCATCTTTGAGGATCAGTTTCGCTTTATTCAGGACAATGGAATTCTCTTAGCCATGGTCGGCATGCTCACTGCGGTGCCGAAGACACCCCTCTATGAACGACTGAAACAGGACGGTCGTCTTAGGTTGGACGACCTTAACTGTAACATCGTGCCGAAGCAGATGACCCCGTCTGAGCTCCAGCAGGGATATTGGGAACTGCTCAAACGGTTATACGATCCGCAAGCCTTCTTTGACCGGTACTTCAAAATTAATGAATACCCTGATTTCAAGCGCCGGCGTGCGGAGATCAGTGAGCGGGCGAATGAAGGCAAGGCACTGCCGACGCTCGTGTATGGTCTACTGCTGCTTCGGAGTTTGGTGCTAGCGCTGTTTAAAGATCGCAGCTTGATGACGATCGGAGCTGTCTACCTGAAAAACTTTTTCCAGGGAAGTCTCCGGGTGCGAGCGGATATTATTGGCTTTGCGCAATTTATGAACCGGTGCGTGACCCATTGGCATTTCTACAAGTTTACTTGCAAAGGCACCGCCGGCAAACTCCGATTGTTCAACTCGGGGTGACAAGTTGTTTGCCCGGCGTGAGGAATGATTAGGAGTTGCGAGCATCACGATGAGAATCGCTTTAAGGTTATTCGTTGGCATAGTGATTACTGCGATAACACTATGGGGCGTCGGGGCGTTATATTTCTCACCACTTTTGCCTGACGAATGGCGCGCAATCGGAGCGGGCGGCTACGCGCTGATAACGATTCTGCTTTTTCTCTTTCTGCCCCGGCGGGGAAGAACGGCCGCCATGGCGGCATTTGGCTTCGCGATTCTGGTTGTTTTGTTTTTGCGGATTCCCGCCTCCAATGACCGCGATTGGCAATCTGAAGTCGCGAATTTACCCTATGCAACAATCAATGGCGATGTGATCACGATCCACAACGTAAGAAATTTTAATTATCGCACTGAGACCGACTTCGATCCGCGCTGGGAAACCCGCAGTTATAATCTGAGCAAGCTCGATTCCGGGGACATCATCGCAGTGTACTGGGCCGGCAAAGCGATCGCGCACGTGATGGTGAGCTTTGGATTCGAAGGCAAAGATTATCTAACGGTGTCGATCGAGACGCGCAAAGAGAAGGGTGAGAGTTATTCGACCCTGGCGGGTTTTTTCAGGCAATATGAACTCTATTATGTCGTTGCCGACGAACGGGACGTCGTTCGCGTGAGAACCACCTACCGTCAACCGCAGGAGGACGTTTATATCTACCGAGTCAACGGACCGCTTAGGAACCTGCGGCGGGTGTTTCTCGATTACCTGAAGTCGATGAACGATCTGCGCGAGCGGCCGAGTTACTACAATACGCTCACGACCAATTGCACGACCAGCATTCTGTTTCACACGCGGATGAACCCGGAGTCGCCGCCCATGTCTTGGAAAGTCTTGCTGAGTGGCTACGTGCCGGACTACCTTTATGAACTGGGCCGCCTGGATACAACGAGACCATTCGGCGAGCTGGAAAAGATCTCGCGCGTCAATGAACGCGCGCACGCCGCTGGCGCGGACTCCGCGTTTTCGCGGCGCATTCGAGAGGGCTTGCCCAACCCAGGTGTCACGCCATGAAATCTAAATTTTTATGAAAATTTGACGCGCCGGCTGATCGAGTTTGTTTCGGTTGTCGCTTTATTATGTCTCACAGTGGGGTGCGCGACGCCAATTGGCGTAAATCACGTGGATCGTCGCGTCGCGTACCAGTCGCTTACGGCGAATGTGCTTTCCACCGAGAAGATTAGCTCTTTCTCCGCGCGCGAGCTGATCAATTTTAACCTATACCAGGAATTCGAACTCGGGACATTCGATGCAGGGTAATCCGGAAACGATTCAGGAAGTGAAGCGCATCCTGATCGAACACGCGCAAAAGATGCAGTGATTCAGCGAGATTCAGTCCGCGGCTCACGCAAAAACCAACCTACCCTCCTTATCGCGGATCAGCCCCTGGCCGTCCCTCGAAGAGGGCATGTTCTCTGGACCTATTTTCAGTTCATCGAGCATGACGTGGCCGTGAAAGGTATCGACTTCGAGCATGCCGTTTGGTTCACGATCGACGCCCTTGGGGTCCTTGCCGTTGGCAACATCTTCCATCGCTTTGTGCCATATTCGCCGCATCAGGATCACGCCGCGATCAGATGTGCCCAAATGCTCGAGTCGACGCTCGGGAATGGCTCCTTGAGATTCCTGCAAGACTAAATCTTCCAGCGCCGGCACCCCTTCCCATCCCGAATATCTGCGCTTATCGTGCTCCTTTTTTTCGGCCGTGCCTTTCAAGCCCGGCGGCAGCCCGAACGTGAACGGTCCTGGAAAATTTCCCGTGCGGAACAAGTTATAGCGAATCAACTCGAAGTGAGTGTCGTCGATGATCCGAATCATGCCGCCGCCCTCTTGTCGTTCATCGGTAAAATCAGGCGGAAAACCGGAGCGGATGCCGGAAAAGCGCCAGTGAATCGGCATGGCCATGCTCCATGTGTTGACGAATTTGACTTGCGGATCGCCGGTGTCGAGCACGGATACCGTCTTCATGCCATAATCCGTTTCCACGTGCTCGAGCGGCAACGGCATCCAGTTCTTGATGCTGTAATCATTAAAAGGTTTTAGCTCTTCAGGTAAATCTCTGACGACGAGCCCATGAAGCACCACGGAGTGGCCCATATCGGCGAAGTTTTCCATCCAGTTGAGATAACTGTAATTGCGCACGTCGCCGTCGACTAGTTTCACTTCTCCGTCGATGCGAGCAAGGACATCGATCTTTGGCAGTGGCGGTGGGTTCTCTTTCTCCGGTCCCATATAGGTCCAGATGACGCCTCCCCACTCTTGGACGGGATACCAAAGATGGCGGATCTTATTCTTGAGATCGCTGTCGCGCGGCTCCAAAGGCTGGTCGATGCAGCGGCCTTGGGTATCGTATCTCCAGCCGTGATAGGAGCACATCAGACCGTCTTCCATGACTTGGCCATATTCCAAAGACGCCAGCCGATGCGCGCAGTGAACGCCTAACAACCCCGGCCGTCCTTGACCGTCGCGAAACGCCACTAGATCTTCGCAGAGCATCCTGACGGCGATGGGAATATCCTTGAGGTTGGCCGACAAACATACAGGGTGCCAATACCTGCGCAACATCTCACCGCCCCTGGTTCCCGGCCCAGTGCGCGGCAGATCTTCCAGCAATTTTTGATACGTCGAAGGCGCGCTTTCGGTTTTGGTGTCTGACATGCTTTGAACCTCCGTCATACTTTACGCTAAAGCATTGGTTCAAAATTTATCGAGGGAACCTGATTCCTGTCAATAACCGAAGCTCCTGTAGCCCAAGCTGCAAGGCTATGATGAGCAACGTTTGCTTTGCGTACGCGGCTACCGCGTTAGCGGCGTGTTTCCGTCAAGCGCGGGTCGAGAGCGTCGCGCAGCGCGTCGCCCAGCAAGTTGAAGCTCATCAAAGCAAAGAAAATGAAAAGCCCGGGAAGAAACACCTGCAGCGGCGCGATGAAAATATTGGTCGCGGCGTTGGTGAGTAAATTGCCCCAACTGGGCGTCGGCGGCTGAATACCGAGGCCCAAGAAGCTCAGCGTTGTTTCAGCTCGAATCGCCGCGCCGGCGTCGAGCGTCGCTGCGACGATCAGCGGCGCGAGCGAGTTCGGCAGCAGGTGGCGCAGCATCACGCGCCAGCGCGATGCCCCGAGGCATCGTGCTGCGAGCACGAATTCCTGCTCGCGAAACGACAGCACGGCGCCGCGCGCCAAACGAGCGGCATTGGTCCATTCGAGCGCGACGAGAATGATGATGATGTTCAACAAGCCGGGCCCGGCCAATTTCGAAAGCACCAGAAGCAACACAATGCGCGGTATCGTGTAAATGGCATCGACCAGGCGCATGAGCACATTATCTAAAACTCCACCGACGTAGCCCGCGAGGATACCGATCAACCCGCCGAGAATCACCGTGCTGATGCCGACGATCAGACCCACAGTGAGTGAAACCCTTCCACCGTGCATGATCCGCACCCAGGTATCTCGTCCCAACTCATCCGTGCCAAACCAGTGTTTCCAGGACGGCATGTGCATTCGTTCCGCCAACGACACTTCATCGAGTTGGTAGGGCACCATGTAAGGCCCGGCGATGACGAGGACGAGCAGAAAGACGAAAAAAAAGAAGCCGACGTAGGCGACGCGATGCTTCCTGAAGCGGCGCCAGACAACCCGCCAATAGCCAGGTTGAGCCGGAAACACCGTCGGTAGCTCAGCTTTGATAGCGAATTCTTGGGTCGAGCCAGCCATAGATAATGTCCGCCAACAGGTTAAAGAAAACTACCGTCACCGCGATGATCATTACCACCGTCATGGCCACCACATAGTCGTTGCCCATGATCGAAGTAAACAACAACCGGCCCATGCCGGGATAGGCGAAAACAGTTTCCACGACGGCCGAGCCGCCGACGACTCGCGGCATAGTAACGGCAATAATCGTCACCACGGGAATAAGCGCGTTCTTGAGCGCATGACGCCCGATGACCACTTTTTCGCTCAATCCTTTGGCCCGCGCGGTGGTCAAGTAATCCTGGCGCAGCACCTCCAACAAACTCGAGCGCATGAAGCGTTGCACCTGGATGATCTCGGAGATCGCGAGCACCGACACCGGCAGGATTAAATGTTTGATCCAGTCGACCTTGGCTTCCCAACTACCGGGCGTGAGATCCGTGCCGACCATGCCGGATGTCGGCAACCAACCGAGTTTAACGGAGAAGACGATGATCAACATCAGACCGAGCCAAAACGCCGGAACCGAGTAGGAAATAAAAGTCATCGCGGTTAGAATGTAATCGCCGATGGAATATTGCCGGACAGCGGAAAAAATACCCAAGAGAATCGCCACCACCTTGCCGATCACGACCGCGGTGATGGTCAGCACCAGCGTGTTTTTTAACGCCGGAAGAATAATATCGATGACCGGTTGGCCGTACTCGCGCGAGTAACCGGGGTTGAGCTGGACTAACTGCCAGAGCCACTTCCAATACTGAATATACACAGGATCATCCAGGCCGTAGAGTTTGCGCAGCCGCTCATAATCTTGTGGACGCAAATTAGGGACATCTTCGAGCATCCGATAGAGCGGATCGCCCGGCATGAGATAAAGCAGAAGATAGATGAACGCCGAAATGATGAAAAGCAGCGGCACGAGTTGAAACGTTCGACGGATCAAATAATGGAGCATGACTGCTTTTCTGGATCAGTTTCCGGGTTTCGGGTTTCAGGTTTCGGGTTCACCCGAGACCGGAGACGCGAATCGTTCATTACGTCAAACGGCTTGAACGTTTTGAACCACTTGAACGGTCTTTTTTCATACCTTGTCCCACCGGTGCATATTCCACGTGTTCATATTCTGACCGCCGCTCTCGATGCGCGGAGTCACCCCCGTCAATCCTTTCCTGATCGCGAGCCACTCCAGCCGGTAGTAAAGCGGGAGGTACGGCAAATCGCGGGTATAAAGCTTGACGAACTCTACTTGAAGATCGATGGCACGTTCTTCGGGAATAACGGAGTTCAGTTCGTCCATGATTGCGTCCGCCTGGGCGTTTTTCCAGAGGGACACTGACTCGGTTGACCAACGGTTTTCTGGCGTCGGCGTGCCGGCGCTGTGGAAGCGTTCGGCCCATTCTTCGACGACGAGATTATGCCCGCCGAGCATTGCTCCCGGCCAGCGGTTTCGGTTCTCCTCGGCATTGAGAATACGCTGCGGCATGTTCTTTATTTGGCAGCGTACGCCGATCTTTTTCCAGTAATCCGCGATGATCGCTTGCGCCTGTTCGTCCTCACGGCTCCCCGCTTCGGTGCGGAACTCGAACTCCAACCGCTCGCCCTTGCTGTTCGCGAGCACTCCGTCTGATCCAAGAGTGAATCCCGCGTCGCTCAAAAGCTGCTTCGCCTTGTCGACGTTGTACTCGTATTTCATCGCCGCGGCATCCGCCCGCTTGTAGGCCTTGCGGAACGGTGAGAGCGGAAAATGAATGATCGGCGCCACGCCCCGGAAAACATTATTCACCATCGTGTTGCGGTCGATGGCGTGGAGCAGCGCGCGCTTGACGCGAACGTCTTTGAACAGCGGATTGGTTCCGCTCAGATTCACCCAGCGGAACGTAATCGGTCTGATGCTGATTGTTCCGAGACCTTTCGCTTCCCACTGCTCCTTCAACACCATGGCGCCATCGAAGGAAAGCGTATCACGCAGCGCTAAATCGACTTCCCCGGCGAGCATCGCCGAGAGAGCCGTGTTGCTATCCTCCACAACTCTGTAGGTAATCCGATCGATCTTCGGCTTTCCCAGCGCATAATAGGGATTGGCCTCGACTTCGATCTGCGCGCCGCCGCCCCAATCAACTAGACGATAGGGCCCCGTGCCTATGAATTTCTGATTCCAGTAAGCATCGCGGGTTAACGCTTTGATATCTCCCGCCTGAAAGGCATCCTGCAGAATATGCCTGGGCCAGGCGCGCAACTGCTGCTTCTGAATGGCATGGGCTTCGTTGTAAAGCCCCTTCCAGTGAATCGCGATTGTGCGGTCATCGGGCGTCTCGATCTTTTCGATTAAATCGGGTACCAGCCGATCGCGCAGCGGAAATTCCGGATGGCGGTGAACCTCCCAGCCGAACTTGAAGTCGTGGGATGTGTGCGGTTTGCCATCCTGCCACTTCAGTCCCGATCGTAGACGATAGACAGTCACCATGGTTTTTTTCTGTTTGTCGATCTTCCAGGTCCCTTTCTTGATCGACGGAAGCTCCTCAGCGAGCCATGGAAAGCGCTCCAACGTGACAGGATCCTGTCCGGCGAGGCCCGCGTCCACCAAACCTGTCAGCTCGGTATCCGAGCGGCCATGGTTAGCAAAGCCAGCGGTGCGCCGGCCACCCATTATGACAATACGCTTCTGGCCGACCTGCGCAGCCAACACCCGACGCGCTCGAGTTGACAGCCCAATGCCGATAGCCGCCATCCCCGAACGCAAAATGAATTCCCGTCTAGTGAGCGATTGAATCTTCCGGCTCGCCATAATCTAACTCTCCATTAAAGACTCGCATACATATTCACCACGAAGCACACGAAGAACACGAAGGATTCGGAAATTGATATTTTCGAATTTCTCAACTTCGTGCTCTTCGTGACTTTCGTGATGCAAGTCTGTTTCGCCTAACCCGAGACCGGCAAGACGATGCACGCATGAGGTTCGAATTGCAAGAAAACCTCTTCCGCTTGGCTCAAATCACTGGTTGGCGGCAGCTTTGCGCGCACCATTTGCTCGCCGACGCGAAT
>Ga0114129_10009233_pt1 | contig 14065 bp, 8 predicted proteins | sample RhiMetdeltSRZDD1_FD_80071 | JGI IMG/M metagenome (GOLD analysis project Ga0114129, IMG submission 80071) | Populus rhizosphere microbial communities from Tennessee, USA - Rhizosphere MetaG P. deltoides SRZDD1 (version 2) (version 2) | ecosystem: Host-associated > Plants > Roots > Rhizosphere >... | reverse complement strand
CGTCACCGCCGCGCCGGGGACGAATTGCGGGTCGCCAGGGGCCGTCATGCGGAATCGGCCGGCACGAAACCAGCCGAACGCGTCGAAGCTTGTCGTCTGCCGCTCGTAGTCCTGGAGCTCGGGCGCCGACATCCACATCATCGTGTTCGGGTTCGGATCTCTCGTGTTGACGCCGTACAGCAACACGAAGCGTTCGCCGTCCGGGTACGGGAGCGGCCGCAGAAGCACGCCGTTGATGACGGTGAAGATCGCGATGGTGGAGCCGATCCCGATCGCAAACGCGACCACGGCGAGCAGCGCGACGCCGGGCGCCGTTTTCCAGGAGGCCCAGGCTTGGAAGAAGGCCGATAACACGTCGCCGTGACTCTAGCGCGGAGTCGGACGGCACTTCAACGGCGGCCGATTGCCAACACGCGCTCAGAAAAACGTCGCCGCTGAAAGAGGCGGCGAGGAACGCGCTGACAGAAGGGCAACGCGTCATCACCATCGCCGATTGACTCTGCGCTCGTTGACAGCGCGTCTTGCACCGTGTTACATCACGTGCTCGTTCGCCCGACCGCCTGCGTGCCGCTGACCTTGGTCCTCTTTCCCGCGAGGTGACCATGCGTTGCTTTCGGCCGTTCGTGCTGCTCCCCTTCGCCTGTGCGCTCCTGCTTCCGGCCGCTCGCCTGGAAGCGCAGGTCACCACCGGAACGCTCGTCGGCCAGCTGCGCGACAGCTCCGCGGCGGCCATTCCCGGCGCGACGGTCGTCGCCACCCACGAAGGGACCGGCGTGTCCCGCGAGGCGGCCACGGATAACAACGGCGAGTTCGTCCTGTCGGCGCTGCCGCCCGGCTCGTACACGGTGAAGCTGAGCCTGACGGGATTCAAGGCGCTGCAAAAGAAAGGCATCGAGCTCGGCGCCGGTCAAACGGTGCGCGAGACGTTCACGCTCGAAGTCGGAACCCTGTCGGAGACCGTGACGGTGACCGGTCAGTCGCCGCTCGTCGACACGTCGGAGTCGCTGCAGGCCGACCGCCTCGGATCGCAGGAAGTGCGGGAGCTGCCCGTCAACCGCCGCAACCTGACCAATCTCATGAACCTGACGCCCGGCGTCAGCACGAGCGGCGCGGGCGACGTGCAGATGAACGGCGTGGCCGCGGGCGGAACGGGCGTGACGGTGGACGGCACCGAGGCGAACTCGAATCCCGAGGCGCGATCGCTGGCTCAATACGGCGGGCAGAACCAGATCTCCGTCATGAGCCTCGACTCGATCGCGGAGGTCCAGATCGTCAAGGGTGTCCTGCCCGCCGAGTACGGCGGCGTCGCCGGCGGTCAAATCAACGTGATCAGCCGATCGGGGACGAACAGTTTCCACGGCTCGTCGTTCTACAGCGGCCAGAACGCGAAGTTCAACGCCCGCAGCTTCTTCTCGTCGTCGGCGAAGCCGGTTGGTTCCTTTAACCAGTACGGCGGCACGCTCGGTGGGCCCATCATTCGCAACAGAGCGTTCTTCTTCGGGACCTACGAGGGCTATCACGAGAACGTTCAGATTAACCTGACGACCACGGTGCCGTACCAGGCCGTCCGCGACGAGCTGCTGAGCGCGCTGCCGTTTCCCGAGACGAAAATCGTCTTCGACGTGCTCAACCTGCCGACCGAGCCCATCGTGTCGACGTCGGGCGTCGTCGATCCGCGAGTCGGTCGGTGGCGCGGTCTCGGAACGCGCAAGCGCACCGAGAACCACGTGGTCGCCAAAGGCGAGGTGGCGGTCTTCAACGGGGCGAACGTGGCCGCCACCTACACGCGCCTGCGGCCCTTCACGCTGGAGCCGCGACCGGTCCTGAACAACGCCAACGATCGCGAATACCCGAACGAGCAGGATCGCGTCGCGGCTCAGATGACGATGACCCGCGGCGCGTGGGTGTCGGAGAGCCGCTTCGGCTGGAACCATACGTATCTCGCGCGGCTCGATGCGTTCCTGAGCGTGAAGCAGCCCAACGCGCCCGCCGAGATCCTGCCGTACGGCCGCCGCATGCCCGCGTTCAGCATCACGAACGTCTTCGCGACGCCGAGGTCCGAGATCTGGGATATGGCCGGCACGACGTTCAGCGTCGAGCAGAAAGTGAGCCGCGGCTTCCAGCGACACCTCGTCAAGGCGGGATTCCGCTTCATGCGGGAGACCGGAGGCCGACTGAATCCGGAGAACCCGTCGTTCTCGTTTCAGACGTACGCGGACGCGCTGGCGAACATTCCGCAGTCGCTGAGCACGTCATTCGGCGCGCCGCCCCACGACTCGAAGATGGATCAGTACAGCGGGTTTCTCCAGGACGACTGGCGCGTCGGCAATCGACTCGTGCTGAACCTCGGCCTGCGGTACGACTACTACGGCGTCGTCAAAGTCCGGGCGACGACTCCCGTCGAGGTCGAGATCGTCAATTACGAAGCTCCCACGGATCTGCGGAAGATGGACTTCGGCGCCTTGCGGGATCCGCTTCGACCGTACGAACCGGACCGCAACAACTTCGGACCGCGCGCCGGGTTTGCCTGGACGGTCGATCGAAGCGATCGAACCGTCGTGCGCGGCGGCGTCGGTTACATGTTCAGCCCGCACCTGGTCGCGACCGTTCGACAGAGCGCGGCCAATCCGTTCATCCCGTTCCGGATCGTCTACAACCGGACCGAAATCGCGGCGAGAGGCATCAAGTGGCCGATCTACACCGACGAGTCCCGCGTGTACGCGCTGAACGACGCGCAGGGTCGGAGAAGCGTCTTCTCGCTGTTCGATCCGAACATCCAGGTGCCTTACACGATTCAGTCGATGGTCGGCGTGCAGCGCGCGTTCGGCCAGACGATGGCCGCGGAGGTGAGCTACCTGCGGACCGATGGCAGGGATTTCCCGCTGCAGCGCCAGTTCACGCAGGCCTTCGACAGAGAGACGGGCGCACGGCCGAACCCGGCGCTCGGAGCGCCCGGCGGCTACTACGTGGACAGCAGCCAGACGATGGTCTACGACGGGTTGCAGTCCTCGCTGCGCAAGCGTTTCTCGGATCGGTACTCGTGGGAGGTCAACTACACGCTGGGGAAGAGCGTCGCGACACAGGGCGGCGATCTGTCCGCGTATTACATCGCGAGCTTCGACAACAACCAGGACTTCTGGAATCCGGAGTTCGATCGCGGACCCGCCAGCAACGACGTCCGTCATCGTCTGAACGGGTCGTTCATCTACGAGCTTCCGGGCCTCCGCGGCGGACACGGCGTGCTCAACGGCGTGCTTGGCGGATGGCAGCTGAGCGGCATCGTTCAGGCGCGCTCGGGCCAGGCGCTGCGGGTTCAGCAGCCGTCGGGAATCGACCGCAGCCGGCCCGATGTCGTGCCCGGCATCGATCTGATCTTTTCGGACTGGAGAGACCGGTGCGATGCGCGCGGATGCAACTACCTCAATCCTGCCGGCTTTGTCCGCGTTCCCGTCAGTCCGGTGACCAATGCCACGCTGCGTCCGGGCACCTACATGCTCGACATGGCCCGCGGCCCCTCGTCGTTGAACGCGCACACGACGATCGCGAAGAACTTCGCGCTGGGATCGGGACGGCGGCTGCAGGTGCGCGCCGATGTGTTCAACGTGCTCAACCGCAAGAACTACGACAATCCCGAGCTCCGGATCAATAACATCGACTTCGGCCGGATTACGGGCGCCAGCGGTTCACGGACGTTTCAGTTTGGAGGCCGCCTGACTTTCTGACGACCACTAAAAATTGAGACTGATTCCCGCGTCGATCTTTCGCATGTCCCGGACGCTCGTCGGCCTCCCGAAAAACGGCGACGACAGCGTCCCGCTGTACCCGAGATAGTTCGCCCGATTCGTCAGGTTCTGCGCCTGGATGAAGAACAGCACGCGATAGCGACTTCCGCTCTGATCCACGGTCCGAACCGTCGCGGAGCCGCCGCCGCCGAAGACGCCGATGCCTGGAGGCAGCGTGGCCTGGCGGCCGAACGCGATCTGATATCCGAGGAACATGGTGACGCTGGTCTGGCCTGTCGCGCGCAGCGTGTTGCGGCCGGTCCCGGCGGGGCGGTCGTTGAAGATGCCGTCGCCGTTGTCGTCGCGGCCCGTGAGCAGCGTGTACGGGTCGCCCGTGGTCGCGTTGACATTCAGGCTGACGAGCAGGTTGCGCACGATCTGATTGTTGAACGAGATGTTCGCGCGCTGCCGTACGTCGTTGACCGCCGGACCCCACTCGGTGCGCAGATCGCCCGTCGCAGGAATCGCGAAGGCGCCGTCGGTGTTGTTCCGCAGCCGCGTCGCCTGGTAGTTGATGAACACCGTCGTCCGCTTCCAGCTGATGAGCGGTCCCTTGAACGCCGGCAGCAGCGCGCCGGGATTCAGGGTGGCGTCGAACTGCACCTGGTGCTGGCGCGACTCCGCATCGGACACCGCCTCGATGATGTTTCGGAACGCCGGGTCGGGCCGGATGCCGTTCACCGCCGCGTTGAGGTTTTCGCCGCGCGCCAGGCGGGATCCCTGCTGATAGCTGTACGTCAACGACACCCGATACACTCGCAGGAACCCCTGATCCACGCCGGCGCTGACGCGCGCGATGCGCGGCATGCGATAGCCGGCGTCGAGCAGGTACTTGTTGATGGGCGGAATCGTGCCGAGCACGCCGGGATCCGGATACGACGGGTTGAGGATGTTCAATTCCCGCTGGCGCGCGCCATCCACGCGCAGCGATTGCTCGTACGTGCCGGTCGGCAGCCAGTCGTAGAAGATGCCGGTGCTCGCGCGCAGCGTCGTCTGTCCCGACGCCGTCGGGGCCCACGTGAGCCCGAAGCGCGGGCCGATGTCGACGGCGCCGCCGATGTGCGACTGCGCTTCGAACCGCACGCCGGGACTGAGCGTCAGGTTTCTCCTCGGACGGATATCGTCCTGGACGTAGACCGCGAACTGCACGTTCTGGAACGACAGGTTCGGATCGCCGATCCGCCGCGAGTAGTTGCTCGGACGGTTGGCGAGATACGCGTCCATGTTGTCGAAGGTGTACGTCCCCAGGTAGTTGGCCGACGCGTCGGATCGGTACCAGCCGCCATCGAGCACGATGCCGGTCCGCCACGACTGCCGTCCGCGCACGTAATCCAGATCGGACGCGAAGTTCAGGCGCTTCGAATGCTCGCCGCCGGCGAGCTGCGCGCCGCCGCTCGTGAAGAAGTCGTTGACGCGAATCGTCGGCGCCTCGGTCGCCGAGACCGATCTCGCGTCTGCGACGAACAGCTGGAGCCGCGACCGCCAGAACGCGCGGCGTCCAAGCGGCCCGAAATGCTGCACGCGGAGGTTGTGGGTGCTGGTTTCGTTCGAGAACGCCCGCTCGGGCGCGTCGTAGCCGCCGGCGCCGAGATTGTCGTTCGTGAACCGCGAGAGGTTGTAGCCGACCCGCAGCGACTGGTCGAGCGTCAGCGCGTAGTCCATCTGCCCGTTCACGAACACGTTGTCGCGCGGCGTCTTCAGCTTCAGCGACTCGGCACGCGTGCCCGTCGGGAAGATCGCGTTGAGGTTTGGTGTGTCGTACGCATTCGTGCCGAACACGAACAGGCCGAACGAGCTCTTGTCCTTGATGAGCGTGCCGTTCAGACCGCCCCCGAAGTTCGTGTTGCGCTCGGGGCCTCTCGCCGCGACGAACGGGCTCGTCCCCGTCAAGGCATCGTCGCGGACGCGGAAGGTCGTGAAGTACCGGATCGGTCCGATGCCGGGCTGCGTGATGATTTCGATCGACACGCCCCCTGCACTGTGATACTCGGCGGCGAACTGATCGCGCGAAATCCGGATCGAGCGGATCTGCGCCTTCGCCGGCAGCGGGCTGCCCTCGAAGCCGTCGACCCGGATGATCGCGCCGGGCCCCGCCATGTCCTGCAGCTGCTGCTGCAGTTGCTGCGGGTCGTCCGACAGCGCTTCGATTTCCTCGCGCGTCAGCGTCGTGCCGAAGGATCGTCCGCGCGGGTCGGCGGCGGCCGCCTGCTTGTCCTGCCCGACGGTGACCGACGCTTCGAGCTTCGAGAGCGAGAGCATCGCCACCTGCTTGTTCTCGCCGCTGCGAATTCTGACGTCCTGCAGCGTCCGCGCGTCGAAGCCTGGAAACTCCGCCTGGATCGTGTAGCGGCCCGGCACGAGGCCTGTCAGGGTCGCGATGCCGGAGTCTTCGGTTTTCGCGGCCGGGACGGCCTGGGCGCGCGTTGCCGGTTCGGCGCCGGCCACCGTCACCGTGGCGCCGACGACGATCGCTCGGCTGGGGTCGAGGACGGTGACGCGCAGCGTCCCGGTGGCAGCCGGCTGCGCGAGCGCGCGGGTGGCGAACACGGCCGTAATACAAATGGCGAGCGGAACGGACTTCATTATGATGTCTCCGCGTTTGACGATGGAACGCCGGGAGACGTTGGCGGGACCGCGTACTTGCAGAGCTCTGCCCGCGCCGGTCGTGTCTCCCTCGGTATTTGACGTGCGACAACGAAGAAATGTCCGTCCCGAACGCGGACAGTCCGTCCCGCAAGCGGTCACACGTGCGACAGTTTCACTTTTCGACGCAGGCGATAGTTTCTCGTCGACGACCACGTCACCTTGACCGCAGGCGGTGATGCGAGCCGGATGATCTACGAGCACGAGCGGCGGTCTTCGGGCGAGCCGGCGACGATCTCGATTGCCGCCAATTCTTCGAGGTCATGATGGGCATGCGCAATCGCCTCCTGCTGTCCGCCGCGCTGGTCGGCCTTCTCGGTGTGGCGGTGCGCGTCGCTGAGATCGCCAGCCGCCGCGAGGCAGCGACCAGCGCGCAGGTTGCCGGGCAGCCGCTCGCCGCAAACGTCGACCGGATCGCGCAGGCGCTCGAGGCGCTCGGCGCGCCGCTCTCGAGGGACGTTCGCGGGGCGCTCGGACGCGCGGGGCAATCGCGCGACGCCACGGCGATCCAGCGTCTGCTGGACCCGCATGTGCTGCTCGACGTGCACATCAATCCGGAATCTCGCGTCAAGGTGACGCGAGGAACGGCGTCTGCGGTTCTGCAGCAGGCCGGCTATACACCCGTGCTCGTCAAGGTCGTCAACGAAGGGGGCGTCACCGCACGGCTGCGCATCGGCAGCCCGCAGGCCGGCCCGGTCTACGCCGGCATGTCGCAGCTCTCTGGCAGCCGAATGCAGCAGCAGCATCTCCGCGAGAACGAGAACGTCGAGCGGCGCACCGACCGGTTTCTCGACCTGGAGATGTTCACCGCGGCGCCGATGACGCCGGCCCTCAGTGGCCTCGAGGTCGAATACGCGATCGCGCTGATCTACTCGAGCGAGGCCGGGCGCCGCGAAGCGACGATTGCGTTCGACCTCGGTCAGGGCACGCAGGACCTCGGGTTCCGGGCGGAAGTCCCGGTGCTCTTCGCCGTCAAACCCGCCGTGCCGGTGACGCTCAAGGTCATCGATCACGATGGCTCGCCGACTACCGGCCGGTTCCTGTTCCAGGACGATCAGGGGCACGTCTATCCCCCGCAGCCGAAGCGGCTCGCGCCCGATTTGTTCTTCCAGCAACAGATCTATCGGGCAGACGGAGAGCAGGTGCTGTTGCCGCCAGGCAGCCTGACGATGTCATATGGGCGAGGGCCGGAATATCGATGGATGCAGCGCCGCGTGACGATCGCGGCGCCAGGCTCCGGTGCGCGCGCGACCCGCCCCGAGATCGTCGTGAAGCTCGAACGCTGGATCGATCCGTCCGCACACGGGTTCTACAGCGGCGACCATCACATCCACGCCGCGGGCTGCGCGCACTACACGCATCCAACCGAGGGCGTCGATCCGGCGGACATGTTCCGCCAGGTGAAAGGCGAGGGGCTCAACGTCGGCAGCGTGCTCACCTGGGGCCCGGGATTCGATCACCAGAAGCAGTTTTTCGCGCCGGTGGCCGATCGGCGCAGCGAGCCGCTGACACTGATCAAGTACGACATCGAGGTGAGCGGCTACGGATCCGAGGCGCTCGGGCACCTGTGTCTGCTCAATCTGAAGGAGCAGATCTATCCCGGCGCGGCCGGCAGCCAGGGCTGGCCGACCTGGACGCTGCCGGTGCTGCGCTGGGTCAGGTCGCAGGGCGCCGTTGGCGGCTACGCCCACTCCGGCAGCGGTCTCGAGGTCGATGCCGCCGCCGCCTCGTCCCGGCTGCTCGAGCAGCTCGACGCGAATCGGGACGGACGGGTCGACCGCGCCGAAGCGGCGCGTGGGCTGTTACCCGAAGCGTTTGCCGACAGCGACGCGGACAAGGACGGCGTGCTCAGCGCCGCGGAGCTGAAAGACAGCCACGACCGCGCGGTGGACCAGCTGCCGAACTTCGCCGTGCCGGAGTTGAACAGCGTCGGTGCGCAGGAGATCTTCGTCACCGCGGCACTCGGCGCGGTGGATTTCATCAGCGCGATGGACACCGGCCGCATCCGCGAATGGAACGCGTGGTATCACTTGTTGAACAGCGGCTTCTCGGTGAAAGCGAGCGGCGAGACCGACTTCCCGTGCATGAGCGGCACGCGCGTCGGCCAGGGACGCAGCTACGTGCGGCTCGGGAAGCAGACGCGCATCGACTACGCGCAGTGGATGGACGGCGTGGCGCGCGGCCGCAGCTACGTGAGCGACGGCTTCGCCCACGCGCTCGAGTTCACCGTGGACGGAAAGCGATCCGGCGACGAGCTCAGTCTCGCGGAATCCCGTGCCGTGACCGTCTCGGCGACGGTCGCGTTCTCGCCCGAGACACCGCTCGAGCCGCCTTACGGCGCGGTCATTCCGATCGGTGGCCCTCGCCATGTCGGCGATACGGTGAACAAGCGGGAGGGCCAGGCGCGCGATCCGATCTACGCGCGCGGGCAGCGGCTCGTCGAAGTGATCGTGAACGGCCATGCGGTCGCGAGCCGCGAGGTACCGGCGGACGGCCGCCCCCGCCTGCTCGAATGGCGAGTGCCGATCGCGCGGAGCAGCTGGATTGCCGTCCGCCAGTTCCCCCAGCTGCACACCAATCCCGTCAACGTGATCGTGGGGGGCAAGCCCATTCGCGCCTCGCGTGAGAGCGCGTTGTGGGCGCTCGCGTGTGTCGATCAGCTCTGGCGCGTTCGCGCCAACCGCATCGCGCCCGCCGAGCGCGCCGACGCACAGCGCGCCTACGACGAGGCGCGGGCAGTTTATCGGCGCATCGCCGCAGAATCACCTTCGGTGCGATAGGCGTCGCCCGCGCCCTTTCGGGGAGACGCTCGCGACGAAGCGCCCTGTGCGGCTATAGTGCGAAGCATCGTGGCCGGATTCCGCACGCGGTGGAGGCACCGCGCACTCGTGGCCGAAGCGGTGCTCGAGGTGATTCGGGCCGAAATCGAATTGCGTCGCGTGCCGTTCCATCGGTTGGCGCGGCGCCTCGGGCAGCCGGGCGCTGAAAGCTCCGGCACCGACGGGGGACGCGAGGACGAGGCCCGGCTCGTCCGCGGATGCCTGTGGACCGCCTCGTCCCGACTGCCATGGAAGCCGCGGTGCCTCGTCATGGTCTTCGCCGGCCACCGCATGCTCGAGCGGCGCGGCATCGCGTCGACCGTTTACTTCGGGGCCGCGGCGTCGACCGGCAAGTTGGCGACGCATGCGTGGCTGCGCAGCGGCGGCGTGTACGTCAGTGGCGAGGGGCCACTGAAGGACTTCACCGTGCTCGCCTCGTTTGCCCGTCCCGCGGAGCCGTTCGATCCGGTCTGAAAAGGAGCGGGCCGGGCATGTAAGCGAGCGCGATGTGCTAGAGTTTTTGCCAATCTCGATGGCTCCCACGCCACGCATCACGCGCGATACCGTCCTCGCGCGCAGCCGTGAGGCGCTGCACTGCGAAGTTGACGGCGACACGGTGTTCATGAGCATCGCAAACGGCATGTATTACGCGATCGACTCGATCGGCACCCGCATCTGGGCCCTGCTCGAGGCGCCGCGGCGGCCGGCGGACCTCTGCGACCTTCTGGTCCGCGAATACGACGTGCCCGCGCGACAATGCGAGGACGACGTGCTGGCGTTTCTGCACGAGCTGGCCTCCTTCGATCTCGTCCAGGTAGTCAATGACCCGGCCCCCTCATCCCAGATCGCACGTGAGTTGCCTTAGCCATCAGCAGAAAGCTACGGCGACGCAAATGGGAATCAGTGTGAGCCAGAACTAGGCAGACGACTTTCATCTTCACCTGAGATGCCTGGCACAGAAGCGCCGGCAACCTGGATCGTGGTTGGCGCGTACGCGCTCTGGCTGATCCTCTCGATTACGATGCAGGCCCCGGCGATCGGCCGCCGGATCCGGCGCGTCGATGTCCTGAGGCTCGTGTTCATGTGGACGCTGTTCGACGCGGCGCCGCGGCTCACCGCCCTTGCGTGGCGGGATCAGCGGCGCGATCACGCTTTCACCGAGTGGCAGCAGGTTTCGTTGACGTCGCGATCTGGTTGGCTCACGGCGCTGTGGCATCCGCTGCTCCTTCGGCCGCACCTGCTGTACCTGTCCACGTTAGGGATCGTCCGCGCCCTCCGGCCCACGGCAGCCGGCGGATTGCGCGTCATCGAAGAGACCTTCGCGTATCGGACCCTGTGGCACTACGTCATGCGGCTTCCACGAACGAGCGGCGCCGCCGCACGACAGTTCGAGGTGATGGTCCTCGACGACCTCACCAGGCCCCGAGCCGTGTACGTCTCCGCCATGCGAAAGTTCCTCGACCGATAGATGAGCATCTTTGCCGATCCGAGTTTCAGCTTGCGCGCGATAACCGTGATCGCCTCGTCCGGATTGATCATCAGTACCGTGCAGATGCTATGGAACTGGCGGGAGTTCCGTGACGATGGTCTTTTGAGCTGGGATCTGTGTGCGACCCAGCGCATGGTCGCGAAATATCGTCGGTTCCGTATCCTCGACGCTCTCTTCGGCTTCCCCGGTGTGCTCTGGGTTATCGCCTGGCAGTCCGCCTCGGCTGTGATTTTGCTCGCCTCCTCCGATCGCATCGTCCGCCCCGCGGTGCTCGCCGCGATCATGACGGCGTTCTTGCTGCAACGTTTCCGTCACGTGGGTTACCCCACGTTTGGCTCGGACGGCATGTACTTCATCGTCTTCGGAGCCCTCTCGGTCCGAGAGCTCGCACCGGAGAGCCGGCTGGCCACTCAGGCATGCCTGTGGTTCATCGCTCTGCAGTCGTGCCTGTCGTACACGGCGAACGGCCTCGTCAAGCTCAAGTCCGCGTCCTGGCGGCACGGCGGAGCGCTGCGGTCGGTCGCCCATCACCCGGTATACGGCAACATCACCTGGGTCCGCCTCGTCGAGTCGCTCCCGGGTCTGGAAAAATGGGTCGGCTGGAGCGTCGTCGGCTTCGAGCTCGCCTTCCCGCTCGCGCTCCTCGGACCGCCGGCATGCTGGATCCTCCTCGCGTGCGGATTGTGCTTCCATGCGGCCACGGCGGTCTTCATGGGTCTCAACATGTTTCTCTTCGCCTGGTTCGCCACGTATCCGGCCATTCTATTCGTCGCACTCCGCTGAGCTCGATGACTCCTCGACATCGAGACCGATACACGGCCTTCGGTCTGACCCTCGCGACAGAGCTCAGTCTCCCGGGATGGCAGCCCGGCGCGGGGGACGCGGACGTGACGGTGCGATTCGGGACGGTGCCGGACACCCTGGGGCCCGATGCCGAACGGCTCGGGCCTCACGAGCTGACGCCAGGAGCCGTGCTGGTGTCTGTTCCGGGGATGGGACGCTTCTGGGTGCATGACGGCAAGGAGATTGTCGTCGCGCCGGACCCGCAGGCGGGAGATGACGACCTGCGGCTGGTGCTGTCGGGCATGGCCATCACAGTCTTGCTCCACCAGCGCGGGCTGCTGGCTTTGCACGCGAGCGCGGTCGCAACGCCGGGCGGCAGTATCGTGTTTGCCGGGGCCGTGGGCGCCGGCAAGTCGATGCTGGCAACCGCGTGCTGTCGACAGGGCTATCCGATTCTGACCGATGACATCTGCGTCATCGCGCCCGCTGCCGACGATGGTGCGCTGCGGGTTCGGCCGGGCCACGCGCACGTCAGGCTCTGGCCGGAGGCGTTGAGCCATTTCCAAATCGCACCGGCGTCGCTGCCCCGCGTTCACCCCTTGCGAGACAAGCGCGTCTGGCCCGCGGAAGAAGCCTTTTTCCCGGAGCCCAGACCGCTGCGCTCGATCTATGTCGTGTCCGGGGACCCGAGGCCCATCTCGACGGTCGTCCCGTTGTCGGGCGCAGACAAGATCACGGCGCTGACGGCGCACGTCTGCCGGTCGTATTTCCTCGTGGGATCGGAAGCGCGGGCCCGTCATTTTGCGCGTCTGGCCGCAGTGGCGCAGCAGACGCCAATATTTCGCCTGGAGCGCTCCGACGATCTCGGCCAGCTCGAGCCGCTGATCGCCCGGCTTGCAGCCGACTGGCAATGAACCGGCTCCCACATTGAGCGCGATCTATGGAATTTTCCGGCGGATTGGCGCGCCCGTGGAGCCAGAGGCGCTCGAAGGGATGACGACCTCCATGGCACCGTGGGGGCCCGATGCGCGAGGTACGTGGTGCGACGGCTGCGTCGCCCTGGGCCACGTGCTGCTGCGGACCACGCCCGAGTCGTGTTTCGAGGTTCAGCCGCTCCGCGCTCCGGGCGACACCGTCGTGCTGACCGCTGTGTCGCGTCTCGATAACCGGGACGAGTTGTGCGATGCGCTGGGCGTCGCCGGGCCCGATCGCACGGGCACGGCGGACAGCACGCTGATCCTCAAGGCTTACGAAGCCTGGGGCGAGGCGTGCCCGGAGCGCCTGCTCGGAGACTGGGCGTTCGCGCTCTGGGACGCGCGGAGGCGACAATTGTTTCTGGCGCGCGATCATCAAGGCGCCGCCGGCCTCTTCTACTACCACACGCAGCGCACGTTCGTGTTTGCGTCCGGTCTGGCCGGCTTGCTCGCGCTTCCGGAGGTGCCGCGGCGTCCCAGTGTCCTCGCCGCCGCGGAGTTGCTGGTGCCGTGGCTGGGTGATGGCCAAGCGACAGCGTATGCCGATCTGTGGCATCTGCCGGCGGCGCATGCGATGGTCGTCACGGCGGATCGGATCACGAGGCGACGCTTCTGGACGGTGGAAGCGACCTCGCCGGTGAGGCTCTCCTCCGATGCGGCTTACGTCGAAGCGTTCCAGGATCTCTACCGCAAGGCCGTCGGCTGTCGGCTGCGCAGCGTGCGCCCGGTCGGGATTTTCCTCAGCGGCGGACTCGACTCCGGCTCGGTGGCCGCGCTTGCCGCTGCGCAGCTGCGGGAGCAGGGCCGACCGCCCCTGCAGGCGTTTACCTCCCTCCCCGCCTATCCCACGACGGCGGTCACCCAGGCCGGACGATGCGGAGACGAATGGCCGTGGGTCGAGGCGATATGCCGACACGTGGGCCACATCGAGGCGCATCCCCGTCGGGCCTTGGACATGACGCCCATCCGCGGGATTGAGCGCCTGATAGCCGTCCTGCGCGAGCCAAGTCCGATCACGATCAACGGGTATTGGATCTCCGATCTGCTGGACGCGGCCAAAGCGCGGAATGTCGGCGTGCTGCTCACCGGCCAGGGAGGCAACGCGACCGTGTCGTGGAGCGGCGACCGTCCGTCCTTATGGGCCAGATTGGGCGCGCTTCCAACCGCGGGGGAGCGGAGGACGACCCCGCGCCAGCTCATCGCGTCGCTCTGTCCCGCGTGGCTGCTGTACGCCCGGGCACGGCGCCAGACTCCGTCCAACGCCTGGAGTGCCGGCACGGCGTTGGCGGCAGCCATGATTCGAACCGTTTCTCTCGAGATGCGTCGGCACAACTACGATCCGACCGGAGTCCGTCAGCGATTCCGCACGCGGGAGGCGCGCGCTCTGCTCTTGCAGCCGGGTCTGGCGATGCTGGGCGCCACATGGCACACGATCGGATCGGGATGGAATCTAGAAGCCCGGGATCCGACGATGGACAAGCGGGTGGTGGAGTTTTGCTGGGCAATTCCCGAGGCGCAGTATGCCCGGCCGGACCGAGGTCAGCGGCTGCTCATCCGTCGGGCGATGAACGATCT
>Ga0114129_10009232_pt1 | contig 14066 bp, 18 predicted proteins | sample RhiMetdeltSRZDD1_FD_80071 | JGI IMG/M metagenome (GOLD analysis project Ga0114129, IMG submission 80071) | Populus rhizosphere microbial communities from Tennessee, USA - Rhizosphere MetaG P. deltoides SRZDD1 (version 2) (version 2) | ecosystem: Host-associated > Plants > Roots > Rhizosphere >... | reverse complement strand
TAATTTTGAATAATACAACTTTTATAACAATAAATTTCTAAACTTAATGAGCTCCGATGGTGTAGTCCGGTTAAGCATTTCGCCCTCTCAAGGCGACGATCCCGGGTTCAAATCCCGGTCGGAGCACTTTCTATAAAATTCAGTAGTCCGGTATTCTCTTCATTTTACATGTTTCCATGATAATAGGGGGACTATCAAAGACATCATTATTTTTATAGCATTCTTTTTGAAGGCGTTGGATAAATAAATTTATCTTAACAGATATGACTATTATGTTATTTTATTTATGTGGTAGGAATTTGATATTCGGAGAAAATTTCTTTTGATTCACCTTATAATAAATAATTTCACCTCTTCTCTCAATAACAGCTATAATAGCTTCTTTACCCATTTTTTCTATTGAACGAATATTTTCAAATAATATATTAGCTTTTACACTTAGCCCCTCATTTATCCCAAAAATCACATATTTGGCAGCTTTTCTGGAATATTGGCCCCTTTCATATACTCGAAAATCATTCCCAAAACCGAAACCTTCCTTTGGAATATAACCACGTGTGCGAAGATCCCTAAATATCAAAAATTTTGTAAAAATAGAAAGATCTATTTCCAACAATGTTTGAAGAAAAGTTGAGAAATCCAGTATAGACTTCTGTTTTTTTAGAACTAATCTATTATAGTATAAGAGAAAAAGAGCTTCATAACTTTCCAATATATACATATCTTTGATTTTTTCTCCATATCCTTTACTTCTTAATTGATCTTGTTGTTTAACGGACTCTACCACTATTACACCATTCTGATCAATCATACCGTCTATATTAAAAGCAAATTCTGTATCTTTATCATTTGATAGGTTCAAATTCTCCAACGTAAACGAATAAATCAAAGTTTATTTTAAATATAAAAAGATTCGTGATTCAAAAATGAAAGGTGCTAATTATAGGGAACCCCGTGGAATGCCATATGTTAGACGAGAATATATTGCAGGTAAACCTCAATCTAAAATTGCAAAGTTTTCTTCTGGACATGCACGCAATGACTATGATTTTAAGTTAGAATTATTAGTAACTGAAAATATTCAAATACGACATAATGCGTTAGAAGCTGCTCGCTTGGCAGTTAATAAAAGATTGGCACAAGCAGGAGAAGATACTTTCTTTTCAAAATTAAAGGTCTATCCACATGTTCTGCTTCGAGAAAATAAGATGATTGCTACAGCTGGTGCCGACCGACTTCAAGAAGGAATGAGAAGGGCATTTGGTAAAGCTACAGGTCTAGCCGCACGTCTTAAACCAGGCCAATCTATCATTGAAGCCTACGTTCTTTTAGGTAATCTTTCATTGGCAAAAGAGGGTTTTAAAATAGCATCAAGCAAAATAGGATGTCCAACCGAAATTCGTATTACCAAAATAAACCAGTAGATTTTAAAATTTTATGAATATTGTATCGTATCTCCTATTCTTTATTAATTAGTTCAGCAGATAGTTTCATAATTATATTTAAAGTAAAAATATTAATGTATTTATAATTCACTATTATCTAATTGACTAATTTATGGTAAAAATATATAAATTTCTTCATTACTTATTTTGATTACTTCAAGATATTTACTGTAATAAACGGATCTTTAAATCAGAAAGAAGATTATAGATATTTTGGGAAAATTTATTTGCATTTACATAATTATCATAATAAAGTAACCTGAATACTTTTCATAGTATAATTTTTGGATAAAAACTTAATTATATAGTTGAAGTTTTTTTTACTTGGTATTTAACAGTACTTTAACTATCATAACCTTTAATGTATGAAAATTGTTTTTCATATGTAAGTAATATGAGATTTCTTCCGGATTTAGATGATAAAGAATATGAAGGAAAAATAGCTTTTGTAAGGGTTGATTTTAATGTAAGCATACAAAATGGTAATATCGGGGAGGATTACAGAATCCGAATGTCTCTTCCCACCATAGAATATCTTAGTAAAAGAAATTGCAAAGTTATTTTGGCATCTCATCTGGGAAGGCCTACAAACCATCAAAATAAATATTCGCTAAAACCTGTAGCACAGAGATTATCAGCAATTCTTTCTAAAAGACAAGTATGCTTTGTCAATAATTCGATAGGCGAGGAAGTTGAAAACAAAATTAAAAGCCTTCCATGTGATGGTGTTTTATTATTAGAGAATCTTAGGTTTTATAAAGAAGAAGAACTCAATGATCCAGAATTCTCAAAGAAACTTGCCTCTCTAGCTGATATCTATATTAACGATGCTTTTAGTACTTCTCATAGAAAACATTCTTCAACTTATGGAGCAGCTACACTCTTTAATATAAAATTAGGGGGATTTAATTTAAAAAAGGAAATTGAATATTTGACCATGATAAAAGAAAAACCTATTCGTCCATTTACAATAGTTATTGGAGGTGTAAAGATTAAAGATAAAATCGGTGCTTTAGAAAATTTATTACCCAAAGCTGATAAAGTGTTGATAGGTGGGGCTGCTGCCTATACTTTTTTAAAATCAAAAGGATATAAAATTGGAAACTCCATTATCGATTATGACCATCTCAAATGGGTAGAGCTTTCCTTAGAAAGATATGGTGAAAAAATTCTTTTACCTACTGATCATCTCGTATCATCAAATCCAGAAAACTCTTCTCCTATTTACTCTAAGAAAAACATCCCTGATGGTATGAGCGGATTTGATATTGGAAAAGAAACCATACAAAATTTTTCTTCCCAACTTGGTTCTCATAGAAAAGGCACAGTCTTTTGGAATGGTCCAATGGGATTCTTTGAAAAGGAGGTTTTTTCAAAGGGAACGATAAATATTGCTAGGAGTATGGCCCTTGCATATTGGAGAGGAGCCACAACTCTTATTGGTGGAGGGGACACTATGGAAGGAATGAAAAAAGCAGGTGTCTCTGAAAAAGAGGTAAGTCATGTATCAACTGGTGGAGGAGCTACATTAAGATATCTAGCAGGGGATAGGATGCCTGGATTGTTTATACTAGAATAGAACTTGAAAATTCAAGTAGGAATTTTAAGAATCATCTTCTAGGGCTAGTATATCATCTAAATTATTAATTCTTAAATTATTCATTATTATAATTATTTATAAATTCATCAATATTTTCTAAACAATGTAATACCATACTTTTACTTCTCTTTATAATCCAATAAGGAAATTCAGCAGGAGTAAATATATGCTGTTCTCTAAATAAGACCGGTAGATATCCTCCATGAGTAAAAATTTGAACTACTACATACTTTTCTGATACACTGGCTATCTCCTCCTCAATACTCACCTCATTCTCCTCTATCGTTCTTCTATACAAAACAACAGGGTGATTATTCTTATTGCTAATTAAAAGTACTTTTTCTATCTTTTCTTCGAATTTTTTGATTATGACTTCATCTAATGTAATTTGGGTATTATGAATAGAATTTTTCTTTCTCTTGCGCAAGTAGTATTAATTAATTAGGAACGAAGGAAATTAAATATTTCTGTTAATAATTTTTAACTAAAGAATAAGCCGTTGATTTCCAAATTGTTATTGTAATAATATCTTTTACGTAACTATTAGGAATAACATAATCCTTTATATTTTATATTCCTTTATATATTAGATTTAAATCCTCAAATGGTTATTAAAGTAGTTTTAGCCCGCCTGTAATTTTATCTATTAAATGATTTGGTGCTGGCCCAATTCCAACACAAGTAGCAGTACCGGTTTCAAGTTGAGTTAATCCAGCATCTATAACAATCGCAGTTGCTAAGTTATTAAACTGCCCTAGCTTATGAATTGTCTCTAATTCCTTTATTGAATTAACCTTTAAAATTATTTTGGGTTGACCTACATTAAACCATTCCTTAAACCATTCAAAATTTTTATTTCTGGCTTTTTCACTTGCTAATATTGCAGCATGGGCTACTTGAGCAGCTAATTTCCCACTTCCCATTTTCAAATCTTTTCTCACTATTATGACCTGTTTTATTTCCATGAAAAATACATTTTAATTATTAATATTAAAGTAATTTTATAGTATCATGGAAAAAAAATTTGATTCCATTGTTGTTGGTGGAAGCATTTCAGGATTATTATGCGCTAGAGAAATTTCCAAGTCTGGTCTTTCTGTTGCTGTATTAGAAGAAGATTATGAAATTGGTACTCCAGAGCATTGTGGGGGTTTAGTTAGTCTTGATGGATTAAAAAAGTTAGGAATAATTCCATCAAGTAAGGCAATTTTAAATGAAGTAAATAAAGCGAAAATTGTTTCCTCTACTAAAGGATTTGAAGTCTGTACAAGTAGAGGAGAAATAATAGTTCTAGACAGACGAGAACTCGACAAACAAGTGGCATTTCAAGCTCAAAAATTCGGAAGTGAAATAAGAACAAGGAGCCTAGTAATTTCAGTTAATTACGATAAATCCAAAAAAGAGTTCGTAATCAAAACTAAAGATAACGTTTACTATTCCCAGTTTTTTATTGATGCAAGAGGCATAACATCTCTAATAAATAATCATAATCGAGAAGGTGCTTTGCAATCAGCACAATATGAGATTTATGCAGATTGGATAAGTCCAGATGAAATACTTGTAAAATTTGATAAAGAAAAATTCCCGGATTTCTTTGCATGGATCATCCCAAGCGGAAATGGCAAAGGCAAATTCGGAGTAGCCGGGAGGAAAATAAATACATTAAAAACTTTAGAGTCCTTTATTGAAAGTTTTGGTTCTAAATATTCTATCATAAGGAAAATTTATGCGCCAGTTTGGATAGGAGGACCATTAAAAAAATTTGTATATGATAATACAATAATCATCGGAGATGCAGCAGGCCAAACAAAACCTACTACTGCTGGAGGTATTTTTTCCTGCGGGATGGGGGGAATTTTAGGTGGAAAAAATATTGTCCGCTATAAAAAAAGAGTTGTTAATTCGTTATTGAATGATTATGAGAGAGAGTGGTTTTCAATATTTGGTAAAGAGTTCCAACGAATGATTTTTTTTAGAAAGATCATGGAAAGATTAGACAACAAGTCACTTGATGCCGTTTTTTCTATTATTTCTGATGCTGATATTTTAGAGATGTCAAGATCTGCTAATTTTGATTTTCATAGCTTTGCTTTATCAAAGATATTAGGATCAAAAAAAGCTATTAAATTAATAAGTACTTTGTTAGGAAATGAATTTAGGCATTTGCTAAATTAAGCAAGATATAAATTCGGTGTTTTTTCAATAGAATTAAAATGTCAACGTTGCAATTGCCTGTGTGTTCATCATGTAATAGACCTATCATGCCAAATGATGAATGTGTGAAATTTTATTGTCCAAATTGTGGGTATGTATTACTGTGGAGATGTCAAAGCTGTAGAGAATTTGCAAGACTATATAAATGTGTTAACTGTTCTTTCGAAGGCCCTTAAAATGTCAAGACTGATAGCTCGAATTAAAATTCTTCCATCAGAAGCTGACACAGATCTAGATGCGGTGATTTCTAAATTAAAGTCCAACATCCCAAATGGAATGGGTTTAGAAAGATACGGAAAAGAACCTATTGCTTTTGGACTTAATTCTTTAATATGTGATTTTAGTTTGGATGATATAGAGGGCCAGATGGATTCTCTTGAAGAATATATAAAAAAAACTCAAGGTGTTAGCGAAATTCAGATTATGAATATAAGTCGAAAATCAGTAAATATCAAATAACCAATGAATACAACCATGAAGATATTTTAATATAATTGCAAAGACCTATTTTAATTAGTGTATGAGATATCCTATAAGAAATATTGTTTATGAAAAAATAAAACAATCTAACACATTGACTGATTCAGAATTAAGTTCAGTCCTTGCCAAAGATGGAATAGAATTGGGCCTTCCTGAAATAAATAAGATACTACTGGACCTGGAAATCTATGGCCTTTTAAAAGTTTCTTGGATAGCCAAAGATAAGAAGAGGATAGAACTGATTAAATGATTGAACAGTTTAGACGGAAATTCAAGACCTGACTCTTTTCTTAAATTCTATAATATAAAAGGGCATCAACTGCAATTGCAATAAATATTATCACAAGATAGGGAGCAGTTACTTTGTATGCTTTCCACGCAAATTCTGGAGTAGGATTCTGAGTTAATTTATAATGATAAATGAGCATGAGAGTACCCGAAACTAAGGCTATGGTAGTATATAAAAGACCTAATCCGAAAAAGTACAAGGAAAGGGAAAATGGAAGCAATATCGCTGTATTAATGAAGATATATTTAGCAGTCCTTTGATTACCTATTAAAACAGGTAACATGGGAACATTGACACTTGCATATTCTTCTCTTGTTTTTATTGCTAAACACCAAAAGTGAGGAGGGGTCCACATAAAGACTAGCCAACCCACTAAGAATCCTGTTAAATCAATTGTTCCGGTTGTAGTTGCCCATCCTGCCATTGATGCAGCACTTCCAGCGAATCCTCCTATTACAATATTAGATGCATGTGACCTTTTAAGCCAAACGGTATAAATTATAACATAGAAAAATATTCCCAAAGCAATCATAAATGTAGCGACAGGATTTAATGTAAACCAGGCAATTATAACGGATATTATACTGAGTGACAGACCATAAAGTAGAACATTCTTTGCCGATAATTTACTACCAGGAATTGGTCTTTTAGCGGTTCGTACCATGGATTTATCTATATCCCTATCATAGTAATGGTTCAATGCACTTGAACCCATGGATGCAAGTGCTCCTGCTAGAAATAAAAAACCAAGTTGCCAGAAAGATACATCCCAAGGAATTGATGGTGTACTATCAAACCTGGTTGCGCCTAGCAAAGAGGTTATTGCTGTTATAACCAAAACGACAACAATACGCGGTTTTGAAACTTCAATATATGATTTTATGTCCACTGCATTGGATCTCCAAATTTTATTTACATGTCTTGGATTTATTTTATTCGTTAACCAGGTATTGAATCTTATAATATTTCGATAAATATTTCATAGGAACATATGGTGTAAAGGTTAAAATTATAGCGAAATTCTTCAACTTATAAAGCATGGCAGACTGGGACTTGCTAACGCCAGGCATTGGATTGACCTCTATAGGGATTGTAGGTGTATTTGTTTCTCTTTCTGGAATTGCAAAAACATTTCTTGATGGGATGCATGCTGTTTCTCTGCTGACGCTTTTGATAGGTATGGTTTTTTTGACGCCAGGTATTTTTAAAGATGGATTTCCCTCTTCTCGTAAAGCGAAATTAGGATCTTTTATAACCTTAGGAGTATTGATTATAATTGGGTTAGTTGCTGCTATCTTTTCAAGTGGACAAACACCGTCAATATTTGTTTACATTGGAATACTAATCCTTATTTCTGTACCTGCAGCAGCTGTAATTCTTGGACTCTATAGAAATAGTTCAAGAGTGAAACTTTATCTTGCATCATTTGTTGTGGCAGTTATAATAGGTATTATTTCTTTTTCTACACTCGGTATGCAGCTCCAAAATCCAGAAGCTGACTCACAAGAAAAAAAGGAAGGATTGCCCGCTCAAAAAACTGAAAACTCCATCGATATAACAAAATTAGCTAAAGTTAGTATTCTTGCAGGATCTTCTGCCCAAGGCAATCCCGCTTATGATCCAGCTCAATTAGTAGTCAAGAAAGATTACATAGGTATTAATTGGGTAAACCAGGACAATGTGCCCCATACAGTAACTAGTTTCAAAGATGATGGTAAATCATTTGACTCTTCTATTATAATGGCAAATGCTAACTATACTCTTCTGCTTTCCGCTCTTAAAGAAAAAGAATATGAGTATTTCTGTACAATACATCCATATATGAAGGGGAAATTCCAGTTAGAATAAAAATATTCTTCATTACTTACTAAATATAATTAATTAATTTTTTGTATTTTCTCTACTATCAAAAGTATATATTAATAAATTATCATTTCATTATCTAACAAAAACTAGGATATTATTTTCTCTTTGTATTGTTATGGGATATAAAGAATACCTGCTTTTTCTTTAATGTATGGAATATATACTAATCCATCATAGCCAATTAGATGCCCTAGAGAAATTAGCAGTAACAACATTACCCAATGAATCTTGTGCTATATTATTAGGTAAAAAATCTAAAACTAAATCAATTGTTCAACATATTTTACCTATGAACAATTCCTATCATTCATCGATCGAATTTAATATCGATTCTGATGATCTATATGAGGCATATAATAAAGCTAGAATAATGAATTTAGATATTCTTGCCATTTTTCACTCACATCCTGCTAAACCCATTCCTTCTACTAAGGATAAAATCTTTATGTTGATTAATCCTATTATTTGGCTAATATACTCAACTTCTTCCCATACCTTTAAAGCATTTATAATTGACAAGGAAGACGAAATCAAAGAAATTAATGTACTTTCAATTAAGGATTAATTCTGTAAGGATCTCTGGGATATAATACAACCTCTCTGACATTCATCGACCCAGTTAAACACATCATCAATCTATCAAGACCCAAACCACAACCAGCATGGGGGGGCATTCCCCAATCAAACACCTTTAAATGGTCTGAGAACATAGATGGATTTAGACCCTGTTCTGATAATCTGTTTCTAATTTTGGATGGATCATGTTGTCGTGTTCCCCCAGATATTAATTCTAAATAACCAATTTGTAAGTCAAATGAATCAGAAAGAAAAGGATCTTTTTCATTTTCAAGAATATAAAAGGGTTTTAATTTTAAAGGCCAATCTGTTATAAAATAAAAACCAGTATGTAATTGTCCTAGTTTTCTTAAAGAGGAGTCAGATAAATCATCTCCATATTCCACACATTCACCATTTTCCTTTAGTTCTTCAATACAGGAAGAATATGTTAGTCTCTCAAAGTTTGTTTTCATCGACTTGTTTACAAATGCATTTTTGGTATAGTCTATCAAACCTGAATCCTTTATTCCTTGAATTACTTTTTTAATTACTCGTTCCATTATTTCCATTATATCGTAATAGTCTAAAAAAGCCGCTTCAATATCTACACTATAAAATTCTGTTAAATGCCTTACCGTATTTGATTTCTCTGCTCTAAAATAGGGTGCTATTTCAAAGACACGATCCAATGCTAATATAAGTTGTTCTTTATAAAGCTGAGGACTTTGAGCAAGATATGCTTTATTCTTGAAGTAATCAAATTCGAATAAATTTGCACCTCCTTCACTGGCACTTCCTATAATCTTCGGTGTATTAACTTCAAGAAAAGACATTTCCCTTAAAGTTTTTCTTATGATTTCTAAAGCAATTGATCTTATAACAAATAATTTTGAAACATTTTCATTTCTTAAATCTAATGCTCTTGCATCCAGTCTCTTATCAATTGCTGATTCTAAACGTCCCGTGGGATCTATTGGAAGAGGATGGCTAGAATGATAAATGTCTCCAATTTCTTCTAATTTTAATTCTACTTTCATTTCTTTTGCCTTGCTTTTTTGTAACTTACCGGAGAGTAAGATAGAGCTTTGTCGCTGTAAATCTCTTATTTGTGGAAACTCTTTGGGATCAACTATTACTTGAATTGGTCCTGTTATATCCTTAATTAATAAAAAAATTATTTTTCCAATATCACGAATATCTTCAATCCAACCACCAACATTTACTGTATGTCCTAGTAAATTTTCATTTAATTCTTTAGCCAAATGGGTTCTCTTCATTTTTTCTTTCTATTGAATTTAGTCCCAACGGTTTATTTCAATTTTTTCCATATGTTAAGGGTTAATCTATATATTCTACAAGCAATTCAATATTTCTAATTTCTTTTGCGATTTTCGTAACAAGTTGTGTATCCAGATTCATATTTTGATTTTTCTTATTGGATATTATTATTTTTGTAAGTTTATTTCCATCAGGCAACCAGACTAAATTAATTGAAACAATCTTTACAGGATAGATTAAATTTTCAATAAATCTTCTTTCTGTGGCACCACTTTCAATGAACCATACACTATTGTTAAATCCTTTTTTAATATAATTTAACAATTCCATATTCGAACGTAATAAACTAATATCTGAAGTGGGGAGTATCAATATCAATTCTTCATCAATTTTGTGAGCTCCAACTAATGTAAATTTATCAATTATATTTTTTTTATCTGCTAATTCAGTTAATTTCATAGATGCTTCAATATCGCCGACTGAAAGATGACCATTTTTGAATTTAGATTCACATTTTGAACATAAAATTCCTGTTTTAGCATCGAATGAACAAATAGGAGTTTTCAATAAATCTCAATCATTAATTCTGTTTGCTCTATATATATATAGAGAGCCGCAACTCGATAAGAATTTGAGAGTTCAAAATATATTTATTTAGGTTCTATATTAAATAGATTTGTTAAATAATAAGTTACTTATAAATGGTCTAAGTGTCTCCTACTATCTACATAATAAAATTATCAATGCAGTTGAGAATGTATTTATAGAATTAAAAGAAGGTGAATCACTTGGCATTGCTGGAGAATCAGGATGTGGTAAAAGCACATTAGTTTCTGCAATAATGAGAAATATAACACCTCCAGGGAAAATTACAACGGGAAGTATTTTTCTGGATGGAGAAGAAATAACAAAGTTATCAAATAAAGACTTTGATTCAAGAATCAGATGGAAAAAAATTTCGCTTATTTTTCAAGGAGCTTTAAACTCATTAGATCCTGTGTATACAATAAAAACCCAAATTAGAGATATATTTGAATCGCACGGTCAATCTTATAACAAGGAAAAAGTCATAACACTGCTAGAAAATGTTGGATTAGAAAAATCTATACTTAAGAAATATCCACATGAATTAAGTGGAGGTATGAAACAGCGCGTTGTTATAGCTATCGCTTTATTGCTAGAACCAGATATTATCATTGCTGATGAACCAACTACCGCTTTGGATGTACTTATTCAGGCACAAATAATTAAGGTATTGAAAAAGCTTAAAGAAAAGGGAATCAGCATAATTTTAATTTCTCATGATCTTGCTTTAATTTCAGAGTTAGTAGACAAAATAGGAATTATGTATGCAGGCAAAATTGTAGAATTTAATTTAACTAAAGAAATTATATTTGCTCCAAAAAATGAATATACTAAAAAACTAATATTATCTACTCCTCAACTAGAACATGCTTTAAGAAAAAGAAATTTAAAGTAGATGAAAAATATTCTTTATGTTTCTATCTTTTAAAATCAAAGTAATGCTATTTCTAGTATTGAGATTTACATTCTAAAAATATCCTCAAATATAGAAATAGAGAGGCTTGATCTGAAATATGAAATGAAATTTTATTGAAAATCATGTAATGGCTTATCTTTATGTCGACCAATTTTTGTGTCTAGTTCAGACATATGCCTTTTTAATATATGTGAATTAGCACATTTGTCATGCATAATACCAATTTCACAAAATTCGCATGATGTTACGAAGGATAAACCATTAAATTTTCCTTTGCAAAAGCCACAATTTTCAGAACCAAGATCATAGTCTATTAAGGGTTTCAACCACGGCTCTCTCCATAACAACTGCATAGATAAATTGAGTTGATTAAACATATATATTATTTTCAATTGTCTTTTTCACTTGTCACTGAGGGAATCAATTGAATATGTATAAAAATCCTATTCCTACTGTTGATGCTATTATTCACCGATATTCTTCAATACTATTAGTAAAACGTAGGAAGAATCCTTATAAAAATTGTTTCGCATTACCAGGAGGTTTTGTAAATGAAGGAGAGACCATAGAAGACGCTATAATAAGAGAAGTGTACGAAGAGACTTCATTAGATGTTCATCCAATAGACATTTTGGGAGTTTATTCTGATCCTAAAAGAGATCCACGAGGACACATGCTGACTGTTGTTTTTATTGTGTTAGTAATCAAAGGAAATCCAACGCCAGGGGATGATGCAGAGGAAATTTCATGGATTCCTATACACAAAATCAATGAGGTAAAAATTGCATTTGATCATAAACTTCTTATACAGGATTTTTTGAGATGGAAAAAAGAAGGAGGAACTTATTGGACGAAGAAGAGAAGATAATAATATATGAGAAATTTAATTTCCACAACTAAATTTAAAAAATTTCATTTTCTTCCATCCATTTATATTTACTAATTTAATAATAATAATTATGCAATTATCTGAATTGGAAACAAATAAAATACGTAATGATTTTCCAATTTTAACCCGTAAGATTAATGGTAAGCCATTTGTATATCTTGATAATGCCTCAACTACTCAAAAACCTTCATCCGTAATAAATAAAATTGTAAATTATTACTCCTTTTACAATTCGAATATACATAGAGCTGTTTATGATATAGCAGAAGAAGCTACTAATGCTTATGAACTCACAAGACTAAAAATTAGCAAGTTTATTAATGCAAGTTCTCCTCAAGAAATAATTTTTACTCGTAATGCTACTGAAGCAATTAATCTAGTAGCCTATTCATGGGGTAGAAAAAATATTCAAAAAGGAGATGTAATAATATTATCTGAGCAAGAACATCATAGCAACATAGTTCCTTGGCAAATATTAGCTAAAGAAAAAAATGCTCAATTAAAATATTTAAAAATTGGAGAAACGGGAAATTTAAATTTAAATGAATTAGAATCTTCTCTTGACGATAATAAGAATATCAAATTAATTTCTTTAAGTCATATGTCTAATGCACTAGGTAATATTATACCAATAGATAAAATTATAGATCTGGCACATATCCATAGTATACCAGTATTAGTTGATGGTGCCCAGTCTGTTCCTCATTTAAAAACCGATGTTCGTACTCTGGACTGTGACTTCCTGGCTTTTTCTGCTCATAAAATGTTAGGACCAACAGGAGTAGGAATCTTATATGCGAAAAAAAATTTGCTACAGGAAATGGATCCCTTTATCTGTGGTGGAGATATGATCAAAGAAGTTCACAAGGAAAATACATTCTTTAACGATTTACCTTATAAATTTGAAGCTGGGACTCCAAATATTGCTGATGTTATTGGTTTTAGTTCTGCCTTAGATTATCTAAATGAAATTGGGATGGACAATGTAAGGAACCATGAAATTGAATTAACAAAGTATGCGCTTGAAAAAATGTCAGAACTTAAGCACATAAAGGTATATGGAGATGCTAACTTACAAAATCGAGGTGGAATTATTTCATTTAATTTGGGCGATATTCATCCTCACGATTTAGCGACTATTTTAAACGAGCACGGCATTGCGATTCGTTCTGGTCACCACTGCGCTCAAGTGTTAATGGAAAAGCTTGAGGTTTCTGCCACATCTAGGGTTAGTTTCTATATCTATAATACAAAAGAGGAGATCAATATCTTTATTAGTGCGTTAGGCGAAGCTATTAAACTGTTTCAACTTTGAGTGATGATATTTATAGAGAAATTATTCTAGATCATTATAGAAATCCTAGAAACAAGGGAAAGATCGATAATGCGGACGTTGTCATTCATGATAGTAATCCTTTATGTGGCGATCAAATCGATATTTATCTCAAAGTCGTAGGGGGACAAATCAAAGATATTAAATTCGATGGAAAAGGTTGTGCAATTAGCCAAGCTAGTGCATCTATGCTAACAGAGATGGTTATGGATAAGCCATTAACTAAAGCTAAAGATATATCTAAAGACGAAGTATTAGAAAATATAGGATTGACAAATTTAGGCCCTGCAAGAATAAAATGTGCATTATTATCTCTTAAAGTATTAAAGATGGGTATGGTAAAATATTATTCTGACAAAGAACCAACTACAGCCGAAAAAATGGAAAAAGATTCTAACCTTTTCTAATTTAATTTTATATTAAATCATACTGCGTTTTAGAAATTATAGTAAACGTATATGTCAAGTCCTTCTTTTTGGAGAGATTTACCAGTACATAAAACTCTTTTTTTAGAAAAAATAGAACAAGTTAGATCTGTTTGTGACGACATGATTCGTGATTATATAAAGCTTGAACCTACAAATGATTTTAGTTATAGAATTCTTCTACCACG
>Ga0114129_10009231_pt1 | contig 14066 bp, 9 predicted proteins | sample RhiMetdeltSRZDD1_FD_80071 | JGI IMG/M metagenome (GOLD analysis project Ga0114129, IMG submission 80071) | Populus rhizosphere microbial communities from Tennessee, USA - Rhizosphere MetaG P. deltoides SRZDD1 (version 2) (version 2) | ecosystem: Host-associated > Plants > Roots > Rhizosphere >... | reverse complement strand
CCCGGCGTCGAAGCGCTGGCGCACGTCTCCACCTTTCCTCCGACGAAGGAGGCATGGTCCTCTCGAGTCACGCCAGGGATGACCGGAGCGTTCGAGATCCTGAGCATCGACATCGAGAAGAAGCGGATTGGCGTCGCGCTCCTTCCGGAGGGTTCTGCGCGCGAGACCGAGGATGTGCGCGAGTACACCGAGCGCGACGACGACGCGGCCGCAAAGGGATTCGGATCGATCGCCGACAAGCTCCGCGGCGCGCTGAAGCCGCGCGAGAAGTGAGATCGCCGACGCGGGCGCTACTCGTGTCTGAGCGCAACGGCGGGATCGACCTGCATCGCGCGGCGCGCCGGAAGCTCGCAGGCGAGCAGCGCGGGTGATCACATCTGAGAAGTCGCCAGATGACGCTCCTGAACCAGGATCCGCGTATGCCTCTGCGGCGGTTGTTGTTATCTAAGTTCGTCCGCGGCAACGTTCCATCCATCCAATTATCGCGTCTCCTCCAGACGCGCTGGGATGTCACCGAAGATAGGTGCGATGAGCCCGATCCTTCGAAGTTGCGAGTCATTTCTTGCGACGACTCGGCGGTGAGGTGGGGGATCGGTCGGACAATACAACAGAACGTCGCGGCGGTTCGCGCTCACGACATAGCAGCGATTACCAGTGTGTTCTACGACTTCGAACTCGCTGTTGTTGAGGACTTTGTACGGCGCCTGCCCAAGGGCGATGGCGAGGACTATCACGCAAAGAGCCAAGCGCTCCCAGCCGAGGCCGACAATCATCATCGCTTGGACGCGAGCGCGATGTGCATGGTTGAAGCCCAATGCCAGAAGCGCCGACAGCGCCGTGAAGGTGGTGCGGTAGGCCGCGTGCTCAGCAGCGTTCTGGGGGCTCAGCGCCAGCAGCTGCTCGGTCGGAGTGTCGCTATTCAAACCTGAAAAGGCAAGAATCAACGGCCAGAATCGCGACACCGCGATTACGGCCGCGGCGCCCCCGACAATCGTCAGCGCCTGACTCATGACTATCGGGTTGTCCAGTGACAGTACTCGTGAAACCGAAGTGACGACTCGATGAATCCCTCCGCCAACAAGGTTCACGAATCGTGATGGAGCTAGGCGTCTGGCGATGAACATCAGACCAGAAAGCGTGCCCACGACGGTCGCCAACCAAGCGACTGGAGACAAGAGGGATCGAAGTCCCAACCAAAACCATTCTGCTGGAGTTGCCCAACCAAAGCTGGCGATTCGTCCGAGAGATCGGTTGAAAGTGTATTCAATTGAGAGACCGAGACCTTCGATCAAGAGTGGTATGAGAACGAACCATAGCCACGTTGGTAGCACGGCAACCGGCTGTGGAGTCGCTGGGATCAAATGAATGATGTCGGCTATGAGATGTTCCAAATCAGCGCGAAGCCGAGTGGCGAAAACCTCACTGGTATCGTACGTTCTGTAGCTAGTTCTGATCGACCCATCGGCGTTTCGAAAACTCTCGAAGTACTGATCGACCAGCATTTTCTGGCGCCGTTTTTCATCAAGCTCTGGGTCGTCGATGGTTGTCGGTATAGGCGCGATACAACGATACAAAAGGACTGGGCGATGAGCTCTGAGCCCGTCTTCGATCTCCGACTCCGTGCCGGACAGATAGCGTGACCCATCGGACTTTCGAGGGCTGCTGAGCGGGGTGCCCATCCTCCCCCAAATCACGCCAATAACGAGATCACATTCAGAAGGGCGAGGCATTCCCCGGCTGACAGACTCTTGAGGAGAAAGAGACGCTAGCATTGGTACACCGCCCTCAGAGTCATCCCAACTAAACAGCTGAATGGCTACGAGACCACGAAAGCGACGACCGCGTTCGATTTTTTGCACGACATCGCGGACGATCCGACGTTCAATGACAACATCGCCTGGAGAGGCCAGAAATACTCGAAGCTGGCGTGCCGCTGCCAAATGCGCGTTTGTACTCGGGCGGGCTTTTCCCAGAGTCACCGCGTGCAGCAGTCGGATCGGATGTGTCAGTACGTCGAGCGAGTTACTGGTGCTCATCGAACGTCGACTCATGATGCCACTCTCTGACTTGCCAGAGTCTCAGTCCGATACATGGAGTCCACCGTGCTTTCACGTAGCTCACGCGCCAAGGACAACTCCTAAGACACCCGCGTTCCGCTCACAAGTTCACCGCTCCCCAATTACTAGAACTGGTCGTTCAACGCAGTCCGATCACCACGACATAGGCGAGTCGCCGTGCGTCGCCGGCCGCGAGCCGCACCACGTCGATGCGGTACTCACCGTCATCTGGAATCCGGCCGATCCAGGTGCGCACCCCATCGCGCGCACGTGAATCGATCGGCGCGCGACTTTTGACCGCCGCGATCTTCGCGACGATGTCGCGGCCGCTCACGCCGTTGATGCGCACTTCGAGGAGCTGGTTCTTTCTCGCGGAAAGCAGATAGGCGTCGCGATCTCCGTGTGCGAGCGAACCGGCGCGCTGGATTTGGCCGACGTCGAGATTGAGCCGCTGCGGCGCACGGCCGGTGGCGCGATTGTCGCGCGTGACCGGTGGCGGCGCTGTCGCCACTGCGGCTGCTCCAAGAGGCACGGTGATCTTTGTGATCTTCAGCGCGCCGCTCATCAGCCGGATTTGAACGGTGTCGACGCCGATGATGGCAACGTCCGACGCGATCGCGACAGCAGCGGCAGCGCCCGCGCGTCCACGATCCGACACCGCCGCCTGAGAGATGAGCGCTTTCAAAGCCGGCGAGAACACGAGGTCGTAGTTCTGGATGAGCGCCGCGGCGTCGCCGATCGGTATGCGGACGCCGCCGGCAAACACCGTGAGCGGATAGTGAACGAGCTGCGAAACGGCTGGACGATCGTCGCGCGCGACGGCGCGCTGCAGCTCATGCAGAAACGCCGACACCGAACGATCGTCGAGGGCTTGCTGAACGCCCACCGTGAGAGCGATGGCGACGGCACACCTGATCGTCACGGGGATACTTCAACTCCGAACGTCACCGCACGTTTCTCCCACGCCAACGTCACCGCCGCGCTCGCGGATCCAGTCGGTTCGATCGTGTATCGCAGATTTTCTTCGTGCGGCGCGTCGACCGGCTTCACGGCGACGCGCAGTGCGTCGAACGCCGGATTGTAATCGAACGCGCCCCACTGCCGCGGCACGCGATTGAGAATCAACGTCCATTCCGCGTCACCGGGAATCACGAACAACGTGTACGTCCCGGCGGGCAGCAGGCGGCCTTCGATTCTCACGGCGCGGTTGGACGTGAACGTCGTCGCTTCGTTCGCGCCGGCGCGCCACACGCGCCCGTTCGGGACGATCTCGCCCCAGATCGTTCGTCCGCTCACGGCCGGCCGTCCGTATCGGATTTCGATCTCCGCGCCGCCGACCGCCTGCATGACCGACGCGCGCGGGCTGGTGCGCGGCAGGCTGTATCCGATCTTCCCGCGGACCGGCCGTCCCGCCAGAAAATCGGCGAGCGCGCGGTCGAACTCTGCCGGCGCGTCGGCGCTGATGTAGGTGCGCGTCTCGTCGAAGGCGACGACCGTCAGCGGAATCGTCGGGTAGCGCAGCTTCAGCTCGTCCCACTGCGATACGTTCGGCGGAAACGCCGGCGCTCCATCGTCCGGCCACGAGCCCATCGCGAGCGTCGGCGCCGCGAGATCTTTCATCGCCGCCGTGAGGTCGGTTGACGACAGCTCCCAGCCGTACTCGAGGCTCGGCACGAAGAAGCCGCGTGAGAGCGCGTCGAAGGTCCACGCACGCGACACCGCGGTGTCTTTCACGGCGAACGCCATCCAGTTGCGCGCGGTGGGATGCGTCGAGCTCGGATCGGCAATCAGCCGCTGCAACTCGTCCGGCATCGGCACCGGCGCCGCTGGGAAGAGCTGTGGCATCGGCGCGACCGCTTTCACGCGCTCGAGACGTTCGCTCGGCGAAGCGGGCGCGTCAGGGTCGGCCAGGGAGCGCGTCGTGACGTTCACCTGCGCGCCGACGAGCACCGCGTGGCGAATCTGTTTCGGCCGCAGCAGCGCGAGGCGCGCGGCAAAGTATCCGCCGCCCGACGTGCCGACGACCGTCACGCCTTTCATTCGCGGACTGTCGACGAGCGCGAGCAGCTCGCGTTCGATTGCGTTCAGCCACGGCCGGCTCGCGTAGTCGAGTTTCTCCGGCCACGGCAGCGGACGCGCCGCGCCCGCGTACGGCAGCGTGACGATCTGCATCGTGTACGCGCGTGCCTGCCGCTCGACGAACGAGGCGTAGAGGTGGCGCCCATCGACGCCCAAATCGGAGATGAGGAGCAGCGGAACGGGTCCGGTTCCTCTCTTCTCGACGTGCAGGTAGCTGCCTGAGGGTGTGCCACGCGGCTCGGGTAGCGTGAGGTCCATCCGTCCGCCGCCGTCGAGCGTCGCCATCACGACCTGCGAGAGTCCGTCGGCGGCTTGTGGACGGCCGGTCAGATCGCGGCCATGAAGCTTCGCATAGAGCATGTACATCTCGCGATAGGCCAGACGGCGGTCTTCACGGGCGAGATCGGCTTGCTGAGCGCGCGTCCAGAGCGCCGCGAGGCGGGTGACGTCGCCCGGCTCCGGATTCTCGATGCCCGTGTACCGCAACAGGTCCGCCATCTGCGTCCTCACGTCGCGCGGCTGCACGAACATGGCGACGCACAAGCCGATCACCAAAACGCTGCGCATTGGTGCCCCTTTCGATGGGGAAGACCATGGCGCGCGCGACGCGGAGATGTCCTGAGGAAAAGGTAAAGGTTATCTGAAGCGCGCAGCGATCTGCTGGAACCGCGCGTTGGATCGCAGCGGCTGGAAGCTCGGCTCGACGTTCACCCAGGCGAGCGCGCTCTCGCGCTTCTGGTAGGCCTGCTCGAGCGATTCGATCGCGCGGTCGAGATCGCCGACGCGCGTGTAGAGCTGCGCGCGCCATGTGTCCGACATCGGCGTGTTGCCGTTGCGCCGGTTCAACCAGCCGCGGTAGTACCCCGTCAGCCCGCCGGCGCGATATGCCGCGTCGATCGTCCGGAGCGATTCTTCCGTCACGCCGCTGACGCGCATCGCGTCGCGGTAGGCGCTGAACGCCGCATCCGGCTGTCCGGCGAGCTCGAACGCCCAGCCTTTCATCAGGTGCGCCTCGGCCGATCGCGGATTCAACTGCAGCGCGCGATCGATCTCCCGCAGCGCGTCGGCGTGATGACCGCCGAGCGCGAGCACCCACGCGAGCTCGGTATAGCGCGCGATGTTGACGGGATCGAGTTGCCGCGCGCGCCGCGCGGCGGCGATCGACTTCGGGTGGCGCCCGCGCGCCGACTCGAGCCACGCCATCGACTGGTGCGCCGGCATGTAGTCGGGATCGAGCGCGACCGCCCGCGCGAGGCTGCGCTCGGCCTCGGCGAAATTCCAGTCGAACAGGAACTGCACGCGGCCCAGCGCCGCGTGGCCTTCCGCCGACTGCGGGTCGATCGCGAGCGCGCGCTGTGCTTCCTGCATCGCGCGCGGACGCATGTCCGCCGGTGAGGCGACGCCGAAGTCCGACATCGCGGCATAGGTGTCCGAGAGTCCGGCGTGCGCAGCCGGATCGTCAGGATCGATCGCGACCGCGCGCTCGAACTGATCGAGCGCCTGCTTCCAACCCGAAATCGATCGCTGATCGAGAAAGTACCGTCCCTTCACGTACGCTTCGTGCGCCTCGGCGGTCGGCACGTGCCGTCGATGGCGTCCCGGAGTCGACGTCGTGAGCGTCCACACGGCGCCGACCGAGAAGAGAGCAACCGCCGCCGTCGCCGCAACAGCGGGCCACGGATAAAGCAACCGCAGAGTCCGCAGAGCGCGCTGAGCCAAGTGTTTTTCTGCGTTCTCCGCGTGCTCCGTGGTTGCTTGGAATGGCTGTCGCACGGGCGCGATCAACCGGTAGCCCCGCCGCGACACCGTTTCGATGTACCGCGGCCGGCGCGCCTCGTCGCCGAGTGCCTTGCGCAGCGCGTAGATCGTCACCGTCAGTACTTCGTCGGTGACGGCGCGGCACTTCCAGACCTCCTCGATCAACTCCTCTTTCGACACGAGTCGATCCGCATGGCCGGCGAAGTGGACGAGGACGTCCATCACCCGCGGCTCGACGCGGACGCGATCGTCGCCGCGCGCGAGCAGATTCAGCGACGGGCTCACGGTCCAGTCGCCGACGATGAAGTCGTCGTGCCCAGGCATGGGCGTGACGCCGATTATCCACCGTTCACACATCGCGTTGACAGCCATCCTTCCGGGTGTGTAGAAACGTCCAACACACGAGAGGTGCGAATGCTTCGCGATTTGTGGCACGGCGCTCGGACGTTGGCGCGCGACAAAGGCTGGACCGCGGTCGTCGTTGTCTCGCTCGCGCTCGGCATCGGCGCGAACACGGCGCTCTTCAGCGCCGTCAACGGGTTGTTTCTGCGCAAGCTTGCGGTCCGAGATCCTGACGCGCTCGTGCGGCTGAAGTGGGCGGGCCGAAACGACATGGCGACCGACACCAGCGACTACGGGCCTTCGAAGCCGGACGCCGCCGGATTGCCGCAGCGCAGCACCTTCTCCTATCCGATGTTTCGGCAGTTCGTCGCCGACAACCGCACGATGGAGGATCTCTTCGCCTGCGCGCCCGCCGTGTATCGCGTGAACGTGACCGTCGACGGACATGCCGAGATCGCGAGCGCGTTCGTGTCGTCGGGCAACTACTACCGCGTGCTCGGGCTGACGGCAAATCCTGGACGCACGATCGTGCCCGAAGACGACCAGCCCACCGCGCCGCCGGTTGCCGTGATCAGCGCGCGGTACTGGCAGACACGATTCGGCGGCGATCCGCACGTCGTCGGCAGAGCGGCGCTGCTGAACAACGCGCCGGTGACGATTGTCGGCGTCATCTCCCCGGAGTTGGTCGACGTGCAGCAGGCGGTGCGTGAAGGACCGGACATTGCGGTGCCGCTCGTGCTCGTCTCGCAGCTCGCGAACACGCCGACGGCGCCGGGTGAACCGAACATCCCGCTGCTGGAACGCCCGACGTACTGGTGGCTTCAGGTCATGGGCCGCCTGAAGCCCGGCGTCACGGCGGCGCAGGTGCAAGCCAATCTCGAGAGCGTGTTCCAACTGACGGCGAGAGCGGGACTGGACGGGTATCTCGCGTCGCTGCCGCCGGCGGTTCGCGCGGAATCCAGGAATCGCAATCGCTCGGAAGTGCCGCATCTGCGCGTCGAGTCGGGAAGCCGCGGCATCTACGACATCAACACGTCCGATTCCCGCGCCGTCTCGATCCTGAGCGTGGTGGTCGTCGCCGTGCTGTTGATCGTCTGCGCGAACGTCGCGAATCTGCTGCTCTCGCGCGCGGCGACGAGGCAAAAGGAAATTTCGGTGAGGTTGTCCCTCGGCGCGACGCGCGCGCGGCTCGTCCGCCAGCTTCTCACGGAGAGCCTCCTGCTCGCGTCGATGGGCGGCGCGCTCGGCATCCTGGTCGGACGCTGGAGTCAACGGCTGCTGCCGATGACCGCCGGGCAAATCGCACCGCTCGATTGGCGGGTGATGGCGTTCGTGCTCGGCGTCACGAGCCTGACCGGCATCGTGTTCGGCATCGTTCCGGCGTGGCGCGCGACCGGCGTGAACGTCAGCGCCGCGCTCAAAGAGAGCAGCCGCTCGCTGGCGGGGTCGCGCAGCGTGCTGAGCCGGATCCTCCTCGTTGCGCAAGTCGCGATCTCCCTCGTGTTGTTGATCGCAGCCGGACTCTTTCTTCGGACACTCCAGAATCTCCGCAACGCCGACGTCGGCTTCAACACGCGGAACCTCGTCGTCTTTCGGATCGTGCCGATGCTCAACCAGTACGACGATGCGCGGACGAACGCGCTGTATGCGCAGGTGATGGAGCGTCTGCGAAGCGTCCCGGGTGTGCGATCGGTGGCGCTGTCGAACCACCCGCTGCTTGCCGGCAGTCGGAACACGACGTCGATCGTCATCCAGGGCCGCGCGAATCCGTCCGCTCCGCGCGACTCGATCCATCGCCTCGTGATTTCTCCGAGTTATTTCGAGACGATGGAGATCTCGATGCGGCTCGGCCGGCCGTTCACCGACCGCGACGATCAGGCGGCGCCGAAGGTCGCCATCATCAACGAGACGGCCGCCCGGCAGTTCTTCCCGAACGAGAACCCGATCGGACGCCGCTTCGGCTCGACCATCGAAACAGCCGGTCAGCTCGAGATCGTCGGCGTGCTGCGCGACACGAAGTACGACAGCATCCGCGAACCGGCGCCGCCGACGATGTACGTGCCGTATCTGCAGCAGCCACGCACGCCGCAGGCGATTTTTCAGACCCGGACGGCTGGCGATCCCGCGAGCGCCGTGGCCGCGATTCGCGAGGCTGTCAGGCAGGTCGATCCCAACCTTCCGCTGATGAACATCGCCACGCAGATCGAACAGGCGGAAGGGCGGCTGCAGCAGGAACGCGCGTTCGCGCAGGCGTACACGCTCTTCGGGGTCCTTGCGCTGGTGCTCGCGTCGATCGGATTGTTCGGACTGATGTCGTACAGCGTCGCGCGGCGGACGAACGAAATCGGGATTCGCATGGCGCTCGGCGCGCGCGGTCAGGACGTGCTCGCGTGGGTGATGGGCGAATCGATGATGCTGGTCGCGATCGGCGTCGGCCTCGGGTTGCTGACGGCGATGGCGGCGAGTCGTCTCGTGGCCGCGCTGCTGTTCGGCCTCGCCGCGACAGACGGAGTCACGATCGCGGGCGCCGTCACGCTGATGTTCGTCGTGTCCGCGGTGGCCGGTTATCTGCCCGCGCGACGCGCGGCACGAGTGGATCCGCTCGTCGCGCTCCGGTACGAGTAGCGCGGAATCATCCGCGCCAGTCGTCCGGCGCCTCCGGCCACTCCGCGTCGGGACTCAGCGGCGACGGTTGTTCGGGTCCGAGGCGGTCCGCACGGATGTCGGCGACGATGAAGTTCTCCGGCGGCACGGGCGCGCCGGCCAGCCGCCGCTGCAGTGCGAGCTGGCCCGCGTGCGTCATCGCGTCGGCGAACGGTCCCTGCAGCAGCTGCTCCGGCGTGATCCCCGCGAGCGGTTCATCTCGTTCGAGACGGCCGGCGACGTCCGCGAGCATCGCATGGAATCGCTCCACTTCGCTCGCGAGATCCGGCAGCGCGTCCGGCCAATAGCGGCCGCCGACGAAGAACGTGCGCGCGTAGCCGAGCACGCTCGTCATGTGGCGCACGAGATCTCGCGGCGTCCGCGTGCCCTCGCCCGCGCTGAAATCGCCGAAACCGGGCGGCGCGTCCCGAAGCGCTTTCTGCGTGCGGTACGCGAGCGCTGCGAGAAAGTGACGCAGCATGGCGCGTTTCTCATCCATCGCGCCGAATGTACCTCGAACAGAAGTTGGAGTGTGTCGCTCTTCGGTTACGCCGGTTCGGATTCTGGTTCTACTCGACCAACCGCCTCGTCGGTCGCCAAGTCCAGTTCCTCGAGTTCTTCGACGCTGAGCGTTCGAATCCGCGTCTTCAGGCGCGCCTTCGGGATCGCGCGCATTTGAAACGCGAGAGCTACAGAGTCGGCAACAAGAGCGCCTTCTGATGCAGTGATCAACGCGGTGCCCGCCAGCTTCGCGCCGTCGAGATTCGTCGTGAGAGGAACAACCAAAACGGATTGAAGCAACCGCGTCAGCGTGTCGCTCTGCCACACGATGACGGGACGTCGCCCGGTTTGCTCCTGCGTACGGTAGGGCCCAAGGTCGGCCCACCAGATCTCGCCGCGTTTCACCGCCGGTCCTCGCGATCGAGAGCGGCAGCCCATTCGTCGATGCCGGCTTCGGCTAAGGCGAGATCGTCGTTGCCATGGGCGCCGAGCCGAGTGTAGTCCCAGCGGCTCGAATCCGGCCGTCGAACCACTATCAGCGCAACACGCTCACCCGATCGCAATGGCAACGGCGACACAGGCCGAAGTATGCCGTCCTCATAGAACGCATCGACAGGGCGCATGGAACGGAGGATACCACGTGGCGCTCGAGACCGATGGTGTCGACCTCCTGATTCGTTTCTCAGTCCTTGTCGACCGCCTTGACGCGTCACATCCCCACCATGGCTGCGTCCAGCCTTTCGTCTTCCGGCGCCAGACGACATGCAGGGTCAAGCTGAGTGCGACGGCGCCGAGGATCCAGAACCAGAAGTACTCGCTGCGCCAGAGCATCGCGGTGACGCCGATGGCGGTCACCCACTTGAGCACGTGAAACCAGATCGGCTGCGCGCGTTTGGAGAACACGACGCGCATCTCGCGCTTCAGTCGGGACTCATCGTCATCGACACGGCGCATCAAAAACTCATCTTCAGCACGAGCTGGATGAGCCTCGGGTTGTTGCTCGTCGAGATGACGCGGCCGAAGTCGCCTGCGTTGACAATTTGACCGCTGCTCCGATTGATCGTGCCGCCCGTGGATTCGATGGCGTTTACGTCGCTGAGCGGGTTCGCGAAGTTGACCTGGTTGAAGAGATTGAAGAACTCCGCTCGAAGTTCGAGGTGAAGTGAGTCACCAATGCGGAGGTGCCTGGCGATCGCCAAATCGACGTTCGTCTGGCGTGGTCCCCGCAGGCAGTTGCGCATGACATCGCCGATGTCGGTGCCGAGCTCGCTCGCGATAGCAGTCCCTCGCGAGCTCGGGATCGGCTGACCAGGCAGGACGGTTGGCCGTGCGAATGCGAACGGGTTGAAAAAGAATCCGGCGGGAACATCGCGTTCGGCTGCCGCACAACCCGAACCGATGGTCGAACTCGGGCGCGCGAGCGCGCTGGCGCCGTCCAGCCCGTAGAACGATCCCGCACCCGAATCGACGACGTCGATCGGTAAACCCGACATCGCCGTGATGATGCCGGAGACCTGCCAATCGGAAAGCAGTGGCCGCCAAAACGCCAATCGATCGGCGAAGCGCGGGCGCGCGAGATCCCAGACATAGCTCAAGACGAATCGATGCGTACGGTCGAAATCCGAAACGCCACGATTGGCGCGGTCATCGAGTTGGTTGCCGAGAATCGCGCTGGTATCGGCGGCGGCCCCCGGATTCGTCACACCGCTGATGCCGGCGCCGCCTCCCTGGCCCGATCCGTTGTCGATCGACTTGCCAAGTGTGTACGAGCCCAGAAACTGCAGGCCATGCGTGAGCCGTCTCGTGAGACCGAACTGCAGCGAGTCGTACCGGGATTGGGCCGTCGATTGATTCTGGCTGAACCCGTTGACGGAGACTCCTTGAAAGGGCGCCCGCAGCGACGAATTCGAGGGTGTATTGGTGATGATTGCTTCGCCGGTGACGTCGTTGGTCACAGGACTCTGCGGGCTGGCCAGCCGCGCTTGATTGATAGCGACCTGACGGAACAAGTTGCGGCCGCGCGTGGCGACGTACGCCGCCTCCAGCAGCATGTTCGTGGTCCACTCTCGCTGCACGCTGATGTTGTACTGATGAAAGTACGGCGTCCGAATATTGCGATCCAACACGCTGCCGGATAGCGGAACCGTTGGAACGAACGTGGGGAACTGATCGGGTCGCGGAACGGAAAAGAACGGATCGGCCAACGAAGGAGGGTTTGGCTGGCGTCCCAGCACGTAAGTCGGAGGCACGACCACGGAAGACGAAACATATTGAAACGTTGCGCGCGAATAGAACAGGCCGTAGCCCGCGCGCAAAACAAGGTGACCCGAGTCGAGCGGCGAGTACGCAAAGCCGAGCCGCGGGGCGAGGTTGTTCGCATCGACGCTCTTGACGACTCCCTTGTCGACGTTGGGCAACTCGGCCAGGTCATATTGAGGAATCACATTGCCCGCCTGGACGAACCCGCCGATCGGCGGACCAACCGGTCTGCCGGCGGCATCGACGGCGAGCCGTGGTCTGTAGAGCGACGGATCGAACGTGGCAATCCGCCCATTCGCCTCGAACACTGGCAGATTCAGCTCATAGCGCAACCCGAGATTCACGGTGAGTTTTGGAGCGGCTCTCCAGTCGTCCTGCGCAAAGACGTTGTAATCCGTGGCACGCTGGTCGCGATCACCAATGCCGCTGCCGAGGATCGATTGCGAGCTCCTGCCGGACAGGAAACGCGAGAAGTCCTGGAAATCGATCTGGCCGCGCGCAAAATTATTCGCCGTGGACGTGAGGCGGTTGTACCGCACCTCGGTACCGATCCGGATCGTCTGCTGGCGTCGCTGTATCGAGAACGTGTCAGCCAGGGTCGATACGGACGGGAACGCGGACGTAATGTTGGTCGGCGTGCCGATCACGAGGCCGCCCGCAGACGCGGCGATGCGGATGAGCGGCAAGCCCGGAAATAGTTGTGCGGTCGAGCGCGTAATCCCGACGTCTGAATCCCGGACCGGTTCTTGCGGCACGATGTAGTTGCGATTGGCGGCATACCCGATGCGGGCCTCGTTGAACAGGCTTGCACTGAACACGTGCACGTCCTGAACGACGACGAGCCGATTGTTGTTCTCTTGATCGAATCCGAAGCCAGGGACGTTTGGCCCTGTGCCGCGGAAACTCGGCAACGCAAGGGTTGAAGGCGTGTTCGCGACGAAGACGCGCGCGGACAATCCGTTGTGCCCGCTGAATCGATGATCGAGATTGGCGTTGAACTGGTCTTCGCGAAACCGTGAGACCGCCGAGCCCGAATACCGGCCGTTCGCCTGCGGCGTGGGGATGACGAACTGACCGTTCGGTAACGTCGACCGGAGAAGTGCCGCGGCTGTCGGATGGACGGCCCCGCCCGCGCCCAACGCGGTGGAGAGCGCAGCCAACGCCGCCGCGCTGCGATCGTTCGTCAGGCCAGGTGCGACGAGCACGTTGGAGGAGATGCTGTTCAGAATCGACGCGCCATTTTCTTCGCGCGTCCCTTGAAACGAAAAGAAGAACAACGTCTTGTCTTTCTTGATCGGACCGCCCAGGACTCCGCCGAACGCGTGTCGTCTGAGCATGGGTCGCAGGACACCATCCGCTTTCAAGAACGAATTGTTGGCGTTCAGCGCATCATGCCGAAAGTACTCATAGACGACGCCGCGGAAGGTGTTCGTGCCACTCCTGGTGACGACCTGGATGTTGGCGCCTCCCGCACGACCGAAAGTCGCGTCGTAGAGCGAGGTCTGCACTTTGAACTCCTCGATGCTCTCGGGCGAGGGGACGGGGAGAGTGACGGCGCCACTGCTGCCCATCGTGTTGACATCGACGCCGTCGATCTCGAAGTTGTTCTGCGTCACGCGCGCGCCGTTCACGGAAATCGTCTGCGTGTTCCGCCCAAGACCAGTGTTGTCCGGGAGGCTCGTGACTGCGCCTGGCGACAGAGCCAGCATCTGGGTCACGTTGCGGGTGGCCAGGGGCAGCGCTGAGATTGCGCGCGAGTCGACGACGCGTCCGAGTTGCGGGCCGTCTTTTCGGACGAGCGGCACAATCGCGGTCACGGTCACTGATTCGACCACGGACGCGGGAGTCAACTCCGCATTGATCGTCGTGGTCTCGGTGACGTCGACTTTGACATCGGCGAATCGTACGGTCTGAAATCTCGAGGCGGCAATGGTGACCTCGTAAGTATCCGGTGTCAGCAGAGGAGCCCTATAGCCGCCTGTTTGATCCGTCGTCACTCTCCGCAAATCCCCAGTTTTGTGACGGACTATCGTCACTTCCGCGGCCACCATGACAGCACCGGTCTGATCTCGGATGATCCCGGCGATTTGGCCGGTCGTCTGACCATGAACAGGTACCGCCATGAGGCACACGTACAAGAGATACCCGGCCACAAGAACGCAACGTTGAATGTTTGTTGGCACGCGGAACTATCGAGGCTTCGATGGCAAAACGTCGAGCGACCGGTCGTGGCCAGTGTCGAACAGTCTCATTCGGTCTACCAATGCGGCAAATCGCGGATCTGAGCGGAGCGGATCGAATAATGGGTTGATCTTGAGCGATGGCATCGGGCGCACTCTCTCGTGATACGCCTTTTCGAGCCACGAAAACGCACGATCACGATCGCCCAGACCTGTATAGGCCACAGCGAGGTCGAAAGGAGAACTG
>Ga0114129_10009230_pt1 | contig 14068 bp, 12 predicted proteins | sample RhiMetdeltSRZDD1_FD_80071 | JGI IMG/M metagenome (GOLD analysis project Ga0114129, IMG submission 80071) | Populus rhizosphere microbial communities from Tennessee, USA - Rhizosphere MetaG P. deltoides SRZDD1 (version 2) (version 2) | ecosystem: Host-associated > Plants > Roots > Rhizosphere >... | reverse complement strand
CGCGTGGTGCTGGACGCGGCGCGAGCCGAGGCCCAACGGCTGCTCGGCGATTGAAGATTCACCGCGCACCGCTGACGGGATGTCAGCCCGGTGCGTCAGCCCTCCGACAGCGCGGAGGTCCTAGGTGTCGCGCCCACGTTTTACAACCTCCCGCAAGCGCGCACTTTTCGATTCGTGGCCATGTGTTGGAACGGCCCTTGCGTCCATGTGTGGCGCATGGAACCCAGAGCCGAGATGTTTCCCAGTGTTGAGGAGGCGCGGGCGATGTCCCTCCTTCGCCGGATCGCGGCGGCGGTGACTATCCTCGCCGCGCTCACCGGGCTTGCCGCCATTGCATTCGCGGGCGGCGAGACGACCGGAAGCCCGATGGACGACGTCGTCTCGAACCGAGGCTTCCACCAGGTGAGCATGGTGTCGTAGCACCCGTCGCGCGCCGAGGTTATCCCGACGGCGTGCCGTTTCCGAGTCATGTCATGACAACGTCCGTTTCCGTCAATCGCGAACCGTATCGGCAACGAGCCTTCGCGCTCACGCCCGACCCGGCGTTCCTCTATCTCGGGCAGAGCCACCGCGCCGCGCTCGAGGGACTCCATCGCGGCGTCCAGGAGGGCGCCGCGTTCATGGTGCTCACGGGTGAAGTGGGAACCGGGAAGACGACGATCTTGCGCGCGCTGTGCAAGGAGCTCCCGGAGAGGGTCACGACTGCCTTCGTGGTCAATCCGTCCTTGTCGTTCCCCGACATCCTGTACACGCTCGTCTCCGACCTCGGGCAGGAACCGACGTCGATGCGGAAGGCGGACCTGCTCGCCGACTTCGCGCGGCTGCTGCTCACCGCGAACGCCGGCGGGCACAGCGTGCTCGTGATCGTGGACGAGGCCCAGCATCTCAGCCCGCCCGTCGTCGATGACCTCTTGATGCTGGCCAACATGGAGACGGACGCCTCGAAGCTCGTCCACTTCGTCCTCGCGGGCCAGCCCGAGCTCGCGGCCATGCTGGAACGGCCGGAAGTGCAGAGGCTGCGGCGGCGCGTGGGCGTGCAGACCGCGCTGCGGCCGCTGACGCGCGCCGAGACCGCCGCCTACATCGATCACCGTCTCCGCTCCGCGTGCGTCTCGGCGGCGTGCCGGTTCACCGCCGACGCCGTCGACCGGATTTTCGAGCTCTCCGAGGGCGTCCCGCGCATTATCAACCACGTCTGCCAGGCGGCGCTCGAGGCCGGCCATCTCGCGGGAACGTCCGTGATCCGTCCCGACCTCGTCGATGCCGGCTCCCCCGAGCTCGTCGCCCGCACCGACGTCATCGAGGACGTGGCCCCGCGCCGGCGCGTGCGCACGATCGTCCGCGTCGCGGAGGTCACGGTCCTCGCCATCCTCGTCACGATCCTCGGTCTCGCCCTCGCGTTCGTTCCCCGCGGCATGCCCTGATCGGCGCGCGCGGCGCCTGCGCGTCGCGCCCACATCCGTTGTTCACGCGCCGCCGCAGCATCACCCCGGTGCGGCCGGAGCGATGTCCATCCCGCCGAACATACGCACGGCAAGGTCGTTGACACGGCTAGAGCGAGGTCTTAGGCTCTGACGCCACGAGGGGGGCCGGCCCCGGCTTCATCCTCGATGCTGCCCACGGAGGACGCCGGTGAAATTGCCTGTCACGGTCACGATCAACGGCCAGACGTACAAGCACGAGGTCGAGCCCCGGTTGCTCCTGGTGCACTACATCCGGGAGATGGTCGGGCTGACGGGAACGCACGTCGGCTGCGACACCAGCCAGTGCGGCGCGTGCACGATCCTCATGAACGGCCAGGCGGTGAAGGCGTGCAACGTCTTCGCGGTGCAGGCGGACGGCGCCAACATCACCACCATCGAAGGCCTCGCCAAGAACGGCGACCTGCACCCGATCCAGCAGGGCTTCTGGGAAAAACACGGGCTGCAGTGCGGCTTCTGCACGCCGGGCATGATCATGGCGTCCTACCAGCTCCTCGAGCGCTTCCCGCATCCCTCAGAAGACCAGATCCGCCATCAGCTCGAGGGCAACCTGTGCCGATGCACGGGCTACCACAACATCGTGAAGGCAATTCAGTGGGCCGCCGAACACCCGGCCCAGAAGTGAGGGCGCGCCATGGCCACCACGACTGAGCGTCTGTTCGGCAAGGCGATCAAGCGGCGCGAAGATCCGCGGTTCATCACCGGCCGCGGCCAGTACGTGGACGACGTCAAGCTGCCGGGGATGACGTACGCGGCGTTCGTGCGCAGCCCGCACGCTCACGCGCGGCTGCGGCGGATTGACGCCACCGGCGCCAAGGCAACCCCGGGCGTGATCGCGGTCTACAGCGGACAGGACGTCCAGGTGGGCGGGCTTCCCTGCGGCTGGATGCTCCCGGAGATCAAGGTTCCGGTGCGGCCGGCGTTCGCGTCCGGAAAAGTACGCTACGTCGGGGAGCCGGTGGCCGTCGTGATCGGCGAGAGCGCGTACGCGGCGCGCGACGGCGCCGAGGCCGTGAACGTGGACTACGAACCGCTGCCGGCGGTGACCGACGCCAAGCGCGCGCGCGAGAAGGGCGCCGCGCAGCTCTTCGACGAGATCCCGAACAACCAGTCCTTTTACTGGACGATCGGCGACAAGGCGGCCACCGAGAACGCGTTCAAGGGTGCCGCCACCGTCGTGCAGCAGCCGCTTCTCAACCAGCGCCTGATCCCGAACGCGATGGAGCCGCGCGCGTGCGTGGCGTCCTTCTCGCCCGGCACCGGTGACCTCACGCTGTGGGTGACGTCGCAGAACCCGCACGTGCACCGGCTGCTCATGGCGGCGTTCGTCCTCGGCATTCCCGAGACGAAGATGCGGGTGATCGCTCCCGACGTGGGCGGTGGCTTCGGCTCGAAGATCTTCGTCTACAACGAGGAGGTCATCGCGTGCTGGGTGTCGAAGACGCTCGCGCGCCCCGTGAAGTGGACGGCCGACCGCCGCGAGAGCTTCATGAACGACGCCCACGGTCGCGACCACGTCACCGAGGCCGCCCTGGCATTCGACGGCAACGGGATCGTGACGGGCCTGCGCGTGAGCACCCACGCCAACCTCGGCGCTTACCTCTCGACGTTCGCGCCGCTGATCCCCTCGTTCCTGTACGGCCCGCTGCTCTCGGGCGTCTACAAGCTGCCCAGCATCTTCTGCGAAGTGTGGGGGATGCTCACCAACACGGCGCCCGTGGACGCCTATCGCGGCGCCGGACGTCCGGAGGCGACGTTCCTCCTCGAGCGGCTCATGGACCGCGCCGCGCGCCAGCTCGGACAGGACCCCGCCGAGGTGCGGCGGCGCAACCTCATTCCAAAATTCACGGGCGGTACGCCGTACCAGACGCCCGTGGCGTTCGCCTATGACAGCGGCGACTACGAGCCCGCGCTGAACCGCGCGCTGGAGATGTCCGGCTACGCCGCCGTGCGCAAGGAGCAGGAGGTCGCCCGTCGCAACCATCGCTACATCGGTGTCGGCGTGACCACGTACATCGAGGCGTGCGGCCCCGCGCCGTCGGCGGTGGCGGGATCGCTCGGTGCCGGCGCGGGGCTCTGGGAGTCAGGCGCTGTGCGCGTTCATCCCACGGGCGCGGTCACCGTGTTCACGGGATCGCACTCGCACGGGCAGGGGCACGAGACGACGTTCGCGCAGCTGGCGGCGGACGAGCTCGGCATTCCGATGGAGCAGGTGGAGATCGTGCACGGTGATACCGCGCTGATCCCCTTCGGCATGGGCTCCTACGGCAGCCGCTCCGCGTGCGTGGGCGGCAGCGCGATCGTGAGGTCGGTGGAGAAGGTGAAGGAGAAGGGACGCAAGATCGCCGCGCACCTGCTCGAGGCCAGCGAGAAGGACCTCGACTACGCGGACGGCAAGTGGACGGTGAAGGGCGCGCCCGACAAGGCCAAGACCTGGGGCGAGGTCGCGCTCATGGCCTATCTCGCTCACAACATCCCGCAGGGGATGGAGCCGGGGCTGGAGGCGACGACGTTCTACGACCCGAGCAACTTCACGTTCCCGTTCGGCGCGCACGTCGCCGTCGTGGACGTCGATGTCGATACCGGCGCGGTCAAGCTGCTCAAGTACGTGGCCGTGGACGACGTGGGGAAGGTCATCAATCCCATGATCGTGGACGGCATGGTGCACGGCGGCATCGCGCAGGGCGTGGGGCAGGCGCTGTGGGAGCACGGGGTCTACGGCCCCGACGGCCAGCTCCTCACCGGCACCATGATGGACTACGCGATGCCGAAGGCGGACCAGCTCCCGAATTACGAGACCGACCGCACGGTGACGCCGAGCCCGGTGAACCCGATCGGGGTGAAGGGGGCGGGGGAGACGGGGACGATCGCGTCCACGCCCACCGTCGTGAATGCCGTGCTCGACGCGCTCTCGCCGTTCGGCGTGACTCACATCGACATGCCGCTCACCGCCGAGAAGATCTGGAAGGCCGTGGCGGCCGCCAGGAAATAGAGGAGGCGCTCATGTACCCCGCCGCATTCGAGTACCACGCGCCCGGCAGCGTGCAGGAAGCGCTGGGGCTGCTCGGTCAGCTGAAGGACGACGCGAAGATCCTCGCCGGCGGCCACAGCCTCATTCCCATGATGAAGCTGCGCCTCGCGCAGCCGAAGCACCTCATCGACCTGCGCAAGATCAAGACGCTGGCCGGCATCAAGGAAGAGGGTGGCGCCCTCGTCATCGGCGCGATGACGACCCACTATCAGATGGAGTCGTCGAAGGTCGTGAAGGACCGCATTCCCGTCCTGTCCGAAGTCGCGGGCGTCGTCGGCGATCCTCAGGTAAGAAACCTCGGCACCATCGGCGGCTCGCTCGCGCACGCGGATCCCGCGGCGGACTGGCCGGCCTCGATGATCGCGCTCGGCGCCGAGTTCGTGTGCGAAGGCCCCCGCGGCCGCCGCACGGTGAAGGTCGACGACTGGTTCCAGGGTCTGATGTCCACAGCGGTCCGCGAGGACGAGATCCTCGTCGAGATCCGGGTCCCGATCCCCGCCGCGGGGACGGGCGCGGCCTACATGAAGTTCCCGCATCCGGCGTCGCGGTTCGCGGTGGTCGGCGTCGCCGCCGCCGTCGCCGTGGACGGCGGGGGCACCTGCTCCAAGGCGAGCGTCGGCGTCACCGGCGCCGGCACCAAGGCGGTGCGCGCCAAGGGCGTCGAAGCCGGGCTGACCGGCAAGCGCCTCGATCAAGGGGCCATCGAAGCGGCGGCCGCGAAGGCGGCGGACGGCGTCGACGTCCAGGCCGATCTGCAAGGTTCCGTCGAGTACAAGTCGCACCTCTGTCGGGTCTTCGCGCGGCGAGCGATCGAAGCCGCACTGAAGCGCGCCCGACCCTGAAGATCGTGGCGCCGGGATGCGGAGCGGCGCGCGCGGTCGCTCCCGTTCCGGCGCCGTTCCTCACGCGCCTCGCCCGGTCTATTCGAGCTCCATCCGCCATCGCGTCGTAGTCGCCGGCCGTCTGTGATCGCGGGCATCGTCCTCGCGGCGGGGTTGGCTCGACGCATGGGGCGGCAGAAGCTGCTCCTCGACCTGCGCGGTAAACCAGTTCTGCGATGGAGCGTCGAGCGCGTCGTCGCGCATGTCGAAGACCTCGTCGTCGTCACGGGCGGCGACGACGCCGCCGCCGTGCGTGAGGCGCTCGCCGGTCTCGCCGTGCGGTTCGCGATCAACCCGCGGCCCCGGGACGGGCAGGGATCCTCGATCGCGGTGGGCGTGGCGGCGCTCGAGTCGGGGACGCAAGCGGTGCTCGTCGCTCTCGGCGATCAGCCGCGGGTGCCCGCCGCGGTCGTGCCCGCCCTGCTCGCGGCGTTTCGCGCGGAACGGAAGGCGATCGTGGCGCCCGTCTACCGCGGCGTGCAGGGCACCCCGGTGCTCTTTGCGGGCGAGGTCTTTCCGGAGCTACGCGCGCTCACCGGCGATGCCGGCGCGCGTGCGCTGGTGAACGCGGACCCGGCCCGGGTGACCCGCGTCCCCATCGACGCGCCCATGCCGCCCGACGTGGACACGCCCGAGGACTATGCACGCCTTCATGTAGAATGAAGACCCGTGCGTGAGGAGATCCGGCAACTCCAAGCGTTGATGGAAGAGGCGCAGTACGTCACCGATGCGCCCGTCGCCACCTCCGTTCACCTCGCGATGCGCCTCCGGAAACCGCTGCTGATCGAGGGCCACGCCGGGGTGGGGAAGACCGAAGTCGCGAAGGTGATGGCGCGGATGCTCGGGACGAATCTCATCCGTCTCCAGTGCTACGAGGGCCTCGACGCCGCCACTGCGCTCTACGAGTGGAACTATCAGAAGCAGCTGCTGCACATCAAGCTCGCGGAGACGTCGGGAGCGGCGCGGGCGTCGGAGGAACAGGAGATCTTCTCCGAGGCCTTTCTTCTTCGCCGTCCGTTGCTCCAGGCCATCACGCAACCTGACCGGGCTCCTGTCCTGCTCGTCGATGAAGTGGACCGCTGTGTCGCCGCCCGAACGCTCGTCACCACGACCGCCGGCATCCGGCGCGCAGAAGACATCGAGGTCGGCGACGAGCTGGTGAGCTTCGACCCGGAGAGCTATCGCTTGACGCGGAGCCGCGTGAAGCGCGTGGTGCCTCGCGAGACGACCAGCGTGCTGCGAGTTTTCGTCGGTGGGCGTGTCCTCGAAGTCACGCCGGAGCATCGATTCGCCCGCTACACCGGGGCGGGCTGGGAGGTCGTGCAGGCCCGCGACCTGCGCGAGGGCGATCGTCTCCCTCTGTCCAAGCGGGCTCCCTTCGTGGCGCCCGCGGAGCCTCAGGTCCCGTTCGGAGACGACATCGTGAAGGTGACCGCGGCAGCGCGAGCGGTGCTCCACGCCGCGTACGCGGGCTCCGGGCGGACGTACGCCGATCTGGCGGTCGAGGCCGGGGTGTCGCCAAGTCACCTCTGCAACGTCATGGCACCGCGACCGTCCCGCCGGTCGCTCCGCGCGAAGACCTTTGCGAGTGTCGCGAACGCGCTCGGCGTCGAGAGCGCGCTCGACTCGCCCGGCGTGGCTCCGGGTCTGCGCGTGAATCAGTCCGTGGCTTTCTACGAGCTTCTCGGCTACATCGTCGCCGACGGCTGTTTCACGAGCGATCGGCTCTGCATCTCGGACAAGGACGCGACGAACCTCGCGCTGTACGCCCAGAAGTTCGAGGAAGCGTTCGGCCGCAAGCCACGCATCCTGCGCGGCCCTCACAACAACTGGGAGCTGACGCACCATTCGCTTCCGCTCGGACGGTATCTCCGCCGCCTCCTGCGGCGCGGCTTCCTTCGCAGCCGGCAGCGCGAAGTCCCGCCCTTCGTGTTCGAGCTTCCCGACGACAAGAAAGCCGCGTTCGTCCGCGGCTATTTGGACGGCGAAGGCTGGGTCGCCGACCATCAGGTGAGCGCGACATCGGCGTCGCTTTATCTGCTCGTGGGATTCCAGCATCTGTTGAGCTCGCTCGGCGTCGACTCCCACGTCAGCAGCACCGGCCGCCCGACCACGTTCGGGCGCGGGCCCTACTTCACGCTGACCATCTCCGACCGCGCCGGCTTCGCGCGCCGAATCGGGTTCTGTTCGCTCACGAAACAGGCTCGGCTCGGGACGCCCCCGCCGCCCCCGTTCACGACCACGGAATTGCTGCCCGAACACCTCGTGCGGCCGGTTCTGGAGTCGATTCGGCAGCGTGAAGTCCCGAACGGCAAGCCGTCGCACCAGACGATTCACGACATCCTCGCGGGCCGGGTGAAGTCGAACAAGTCGTCGCTCGCGCGCGTGGCCGCCGCGTTCGAAAGCGCGGATCTCGGCGACGTCATCGACCGCGACGTCGTCCTCGGCGAGGTGCGGGTCATCCAGCAGGTCGACGAGCCGCAGACGGTCTACGACTTCGTGCTCGACGGCACGCCGTACTTCGTCGCCAATCAGGTCGTCACCCACAACTGCGACGAGGAATTCGAGGCGTTCATGCTCGAGGTGTTCGCGGACTGGCAGGTGACGATCCCGGAGATCGGCACGATCAAGGCCACGCATCCGCCGCACGTGATCCTCACCTCGAACCGCACGCGCGAGCTGAGCGACGCGCTCCGCCGGCGCTGCCTCTACCTCTGGATCGACTACCCGAGCTTCGAGAAGGAGCTCCGCATCGTGGAGCGGAAGGTGCCCGGGATCGACGCGCGGCTCGCCCGCGAGGTCGCGCACTTCATGGAGAGCCTCCGCCGCGTCCGCCTCTCCAAGGTGCCCGGGGTCGCGGAGACGCTCGACTGGGCGCAGGCGCTCGCCGACCTCCACGCGGACCATCTCGACGAGGCGCTGGTCGCGGAGACACTCGGCTGCGTGCTCAAGGACGCGGACGACATCAAGCGATTCCGCGCCGACGTCGCGAAGTCCGGGCTGGCGCCGTTCCTTCCCGTCCAGAGCTAGTGGCGCCGCGCGGTCTTTCCGCCGCCGTCGTGCGGTTTGCGACGCTGCTGCGGCGGCACGGCCTGCCCGTCTCGCTCTTCCACGTCACCGACGCCGTGCGCGCGCTCGATCACCTCGATCTCGGCGACCGCGATGAGGTCTACCTCGGCCTGCGCACGGTGTTCGTGACGCGGCCGGAGGACGTGCCGACCTTCGACCGCTGCTTCGAGGCGTTCTGGCGGGTGGCCCCCGATCCCGAGGCCGGCATCCCGGGCCTCATGTCGTTGGCGCCGGCGGAGGAGTCGGCGCCGCTCGTGGCCGGGGGCGGGCAGAAGCGAGAGACGCTCGCGCTCGATGCGTGGGGCGGCGACGAGGAGGAGGCGCAGAGCGAGCCGCTCGGCGTGCCGGGCGTGTCCGACCGCGAATCGCTCAGCGGGCAGGACTTCGCGACGTTCACCAGCGACCAGCTCGATGAAGTCTTCCGGCTCACCATCCAGATCGCGCGGCGCCTCGCCCGGCGGCTGAGCCGGCGGCGCCGTCCCGTGCGCCGCCGCGGCCGCGTGGATCTGCGCCGCACGCTGCGCGCCAACCTCACCCGCGGCGACCTCATCGACCTCCGCTACCGCGAGCGCAAGCGGCGGAAGGCGCGGCTCGTCCTGCTGTGCGACGTCTCCGGATCGATGGATCTGTACAGCCGCTTCCTCCTCCAGTTCCTGTTCGCGCTGCAGTCGGTCTTCGGGCGGGTGGAGACGTTCACGTTCTCGACGCGTCTCACGCGCATCACCGAGCATCTGAAGTCGCGCTCGTATCGCGCCGTCCTGCGTCGCCTCACGGAGGTTCGCGACTGGTCGGGGGGGACCCGTATCGGGGAATCGCTGGCGGAGTTCAACCGCGAGTGGCCGTCGCTGGTGGATCGCCGCACGATCGTGATCATCCTCTCCGACGGCTGGGATACCGGGGAGCCGGAGCTACTGGCCACCGAGCTGCTCCGCATCAAGCGCCGGGCGGGGCGCGTGATCTGGCTGAACCCGCTCCTCGGCAATCCGTCCTACGAGCCGCTCACGCGCGGAATGGCAGCGGCGCTGCCCCTCGTCGATCATTTCGCGTCCGCGCACAACCTGGCCGCGCTCCGCGATCTCGCCGGCAAGTTGACGCTCTGATCGGCAGCGGGTTGTATTCTCAGTTCGAGGCGGCGACGCCGAAGTCGTCACTCGATGATCTGATCCGCCCGCCCCAGCAGCGACGCAGGAACCATGAGACCGAGTGCCTTGGCGCTCTTGAGGTTGATCACCAGTTCGAACTGCGAGGGCTGCTCGATTGGCAGGTCCGCCGGCTTCGCGCCTTTGAGAATCTTGTCGACATAACCTCCGAGTCGTCCCGACGCCTCCACACGGTTCGGCCCATACGTCGCCACGGCGCCACCCGAGGCGAACTCCCTCCAGCCTGAAATCACCGGGATGCGCTGCTGCGCAGCGCTCTCGACGATCCGTTTGCCGAGAACGGCTGTCAGGCGTCCCGGTACCACGATGAGCGCTTCCGCGCGTGCCTGAACCACTGCCAGCAAGGTCGCTTCCAGATCTTCCGGGCGGCGTATCTCCAATGGTTGAAGCTGTATCCCGAGGCGCCGGGCGGCCGCCTGCACCTCGGTAAAGTCGTTGTCGATATGCGTGGGGTCGTACACGACCGCGAGGCGAACCCCCTGCGGCACGATCTCCCTGAACAATTCGACGCGCTTGGCCGCCAACTGATCGAACAGAAAGGTGACCCCCGTGAGATTGCCCCCGGGCCGCGCGAGGCTCGCAGCGAGTTGTGAGCGAACGGGGTCGGTGCTCATGCCCACGACGATGGGCACGGTACTCGTCGCCCCCTTGAAAGCGGCCGCAACGTCGCCGCCGATCCCTAGCAGGAGGTCGACTTTCAGACGTACGAGGTCTGCCGCCAGCTCTGGAAGCCGTTCATGTCGACTGTGGGCATACCGGTATTCGATACTGAGCGTCTTCCCGTCGACATAGCCTCGCTCGCGAAGGCCTCGCAGGACGGCGGCTTCCAGGTCAGGAGAGGTCTCGGTGAACGGACCACTGAACACTAGCCAGCCCAGCCGCGGTTGCCTGCCTGGCGCTTGAGCCCCCGCGGCGAGCGGCGCCGCGAGGAGGCTCGCGCTCACGGTGGCGAGGAATCGACGGCGGGTCATCATGGGGGCCCGATCATAGCAGGGCCGCATGGGTACATCGCCCGGCGCTTCGGCTAGCTCCGCCATCTCTTCCAACGACCACGGAGGCGTCACTGATGCCCGCCTCCATCGCGCCGTCACGCGGAGCGACTCCTGAATCCGCGTGAAAACCGCCGCCTCGTGACAGCCGCGGTGTCCTTTTCCGGCGCCGGAGCGTATCATTGAAGGCTGTGGCCGAACTCTTCGAACACATTGATCAATTGCGACGCGCTCCCGGCAAGGTTGCCGTCGCCACCCTCGTGAACACCCGCGGCACCACGCCCCGCAAGGAAGGCGCGAAGATGCTGGTGGGCGAGGACGGCGCCGTGCTCGGCTCCGTCACCATCGGCGGCTGCGTGGATGCCCAGGTGCTCGAGGAATCGGCGGACGTGCTGAAGACGATGCGTCCGCGGCTGCTCGAGCTCGACCTCGGTGACGAAGAAGCGTGGGAGATCGGGCTCACGTGCGGCGGCACCATCGAGGTGTTCGTGGAGCCGCTCGCGCTCGGCCCCAGCGATGACGCAACGGCCGCGCTCTACGAGCGCGTGCGCGCCCACGCCGGCCGCGGCGGCCGGGGCGCCATCGTCACCCGTCTGGACGGTCGCGTCGGCGCCAAGCTCCTCGTGCTCGACGACGGAATCACGGAGGGAACGCTCGGCGATCCGCGTCTCGACGCGCGCTTCGTGCAAGAGGCGCGCGCGGCCATCGACAGCGGGGCCTCGCGCACGCTCGCGCTCGACGACGTGCGGGCCTTCGTCGAGGTCTACGCGCCGCCCGCGCTCCTGCTCGTGGTGGGCGCAACCCACGTCGCCATGCCCATGACGGCACTGGCGCGGACGCTCGGCTATCGCACAGTGGTCATCGATGCGCGCCCTCGCTTCGCGACCCGCGAGCGCTTTCCCGACGTGGACGAGCTGCGCGTGGGCATTCCGTCGGAGCTCGTTCGCGACTACCCGCTCACGCCGGCGGCGGCGCTCGTGCTCGTCGCCCACGACTACAAGTACGATCTGCCCGTGCTCCGTCATGCCCTCGCCACCGATGTCGGCTACGTGGGCATGCTGGGCTCATCGCGTCGAGGGGCAACCATCTTGAAGATGCTCGGCGAGGACGGGGTGGACGAGGCCGCGCTGAAGCGCGTGCGCGTCCCCATCGGGCTCGACCTCGGCGCTCGCAGCGCGCCCGAGATCGCGCTCGCGGTGCTCGCCGAGATCCAGCTCATGCGCGGCGGCGGCACCGGACAACCGATGAGCGCACGTGTCCGCAGCGAGGCGCCGACCCGATGAGCGCGATGGGCGCGGACGTCGAGAAGGTGCGATGAAGGCGATCGCGGTCCGTCGCCACGACGCGAGCGTGGACAATCTCGTGGAGCGAGTCCTGTGCCACGACGTGCGCGACGCGGCGGGAAAGGTCACCGTGGCGAAGGGCGCTCGTCTCGACCGGCCCTCGGCGGAGCGCGTGCTCGCCGCGCCATGGGACGAGATCCACGTGCTCGAAGTCCACGACGGCGATCTGCACGAAGAGGACGCGGGCCGACGTCTTGCGGAGGCGGTGGTGGGCAGCGGCGTCCAGGTGAAAGGCTACACGGGGGGACAGTGGACGCTGGCGGCGGCGGCGCGCGGGCTGCTCGATGTTCGTCGCGCCGCGCTCGCCGACGTGAACGCGCACGAGGGAATTTCGGTCTTCACGCTCTTCGAGGGCCAACCGGTGGAGGCGAGCGAAGTCGTGGCGCGAGCGAAAGTGACCCCACTCGTGATCCCGGAATCGACGCTGACCGCGGTGGAGAAGGCCGCGCGGGCGGCCGAGGGACTGGTCGTCGTGCGGCCGTTCCGGCCGGCGATGGTGGGCGCCGTCGCCCGCGAGAGCCTCGACGCGCGCCAGCGCGCCCGCTTCGAGTCGGCGCTGGGGGAGAAGATCGACTGGTTCGGATCGCGATTGCTGCCGCTGCGCTTCACGGGCGGCTCCGCGCGCGCGGTGGCGGACGAGCTGGTGGCGCTCCGCGGGGAAGGGGCCGACCTCTTGATCGTGGCGGGTGCGAGCGCGCTCGATCCCCTCGATCCGGTGTTCGGCGCGCTCACGCTCGTCGGCGCCACCATGGAACGGCACGGCGCGCCCGCGCACCCCGGCAGCCTCCTTTGGCTGGCGCGCTGGGACGGTCATCCCGTACTCGGTATGCCGACGTGCGGGATGTTTTCGCAGGCGACCACGTTCGATCTCGTCCTGCCCCGTCTCCTCGCCGGGGATGCGGTCGGCAACGCGGAGATCGCCGGCCTCGGCCACGGCGGGCTCCTCTCGCGCGCCGTGGCATACCGGTTCCCGCCGTATCGGGCCAACGCGGTCCGCGGCGAGCTCGAATGACCGACGTGGCGGTCGGGCCCCGCGCGCTCTACAGCGACGTGATCCGCGAGCGCTGGCGGCGTCCGCGCTTCCGCGGCGAGCTCACCGGCGCCGACGCCGTCGCGGAGGACGTGAATCCGCTCTGCGGCGATCGCGTGCGCGTGCAGCTCGCCTTGATCGATGGGCGCATCGAGGCGGCTCGCTTCGCCGGCGACTCCTGCGCGATCTGCACCGCGTCCGCCGACGTCGTGATGGAGCTGGCCACCGGTCGCGACCGCGGCGCCGCCCGCGCGCTCACGGCCGCCGACGTCCTCGACGTGCTCAAGACCGACGTCCGCCCCACGCGGATGCGCTGCGTGACGCTGCCGCTCGGCGTGCTGACGACGGCGCTCGCGGAAGACGGAACACGATGACGCTCGACGAGCAGACACGGCCCGACTTTCCCATCCTGGAGCGCGTCGTCAACGGTCACCCGCTCGTCTATCTCGACTCCGCGGCCTCGAGTCAGAAGCCACGAGTGGTGATGGAGGCGATGACCCGCTACTACGAGCGGACGCACGCCAACGTCCATCGCTCCATCCACACGCTTGGCGAGGAAGCCACCGAGCTCTACGAGGCCGCCCGCGATCGCGTCCAGCGCTTCATCGGCGCCGCCAGTCGCGAGGAGGTCGTGTTCACGCGCGGGACCACGGACGGCCTGAACCTGCTCGCGTCGGCGCTGGGACGTACGCTCGGCCCCGGCGACGAGATCCTGATCACCGAGCTCGAGCATCACTCGAACATCGTGCCGTGGCAGATGACGGCGCGGGAGCGGGGCGCGGTGGTGAGGGCTGTCCCGATCACCGCCGAGGGCCGTCTCGACGTCGCCGCCCTGGACCGTCTGCTCGGACCGCGCACGCGGATCGTCGCCTTCGCCCACGTCTCGAACGTGCTGGGGACGATCCTCCCGGTGTCGGACATCGCCGAAAAGGCCCGCGGGGTAGGGGCGATCACCGTGGTGGATGGTGCTCAAGCGGCGCCTCACCTGCCGCTCGATATGTCGACGCTTGATTGCGATTTTTACGTGTTCTCGGCGCACAAGATGCTTGGCCCCACCGGCATCGGCGTGCTCTACGGGCGCCGG
>Ga0114129_10009227_pt1 | contig 14070 bp, 6 predicted proteins | sample RhiMetdeltSRZDD1_FD_80071 | JGI IMG/M metagenome (GOLD analysis project Ga0114129, IMG submission 80071) | Populus rhizosphere microbial communities from Tennessee, USA - Rhizosphere MetaG P. deltoides SRZDD1 (version 2) (version 2) | ecosystem: Host-associated > Plants > Roots > Rhizosphere >... | reverse complement strand
CTCGAGGTTTCAAGAATGCTGTTCGATACCACAGCCAATGCGTATACCATCAATGGTAACAGCTTTACGCTGAAGACCGATCTGGTTAATAACTCTGCTAATGCACAAACAATAACAAACCCGGTCACAATAAATGACCAGGTGAACGTAACTGCCGGTTCAACCATCAAATACACAGGGATTCTCAGTGGTTCAGGAGGTTTCACCAAAAATGGCACGGGCGTTCTTCATTTGTCCGGACAAAATACTTACTCGGGCAATACTATTCTTAATGGAGCTGTTGCTATTGCCGGTACGGGTACGGGAACATCGGGTTCTCCGGTAACAGGCCCGTTAGGAACAGGTAAGGTTATAATGAACGGTGGCACCATATGGTCTGGTGATAGCGCGGCAACCATATACAATGATATTGAGGTGGCCGCAGGTAAGAGAAGCTATCTGCTGCAAACAACGAATTCGATCACACTCTATGGCCGCATTACCGGAAGCGGTACCTTGTGGGAAGACGGTAATGATTATCCGGGTGTCAATCTTTGGGGCGATAACAGCGGCTTTACCGGAACATTTGTAGCGGCGCTGCGCAGCGGAAAGAACAGGGTCCGCTTTTCGGTTCCGGAAGCGGGAAGTGCCAATGCTATCTGGAATCTTGATGCAAATGGAATTGATTGCATTGGCATAGGTTTCAAAACAGGTACGCTGCACTTCGGGGCGCTTACCGGCCGCGGCTATATTCGTAACGATGCCGGCGGCACGCCAACGATCAGTATTGGCGCATTAAATCAGTCAACCTGGTTTGGCGGTACCCTGGCTAACTATTTCGATGTGGTGAAAGTAGGTACGGGAACACTGTCATTTAGCGGTAATCATACCTATGGCGGAACCACGACCATCAGGAACGGTACATTCCTTTTAATTAACAGTTCAACCAATGGCGCTTTTGCCAGTCCGGTCGTAGACAGTAGCGGTACATTTGGTGGTACCGGTCTCAGCCAGGCTTCTGCAACCATTGGTACTGGAACAGCTGCCAAAGCTTACCTGGCGCCCGGGAATGGGGGCATTGGTACGCTGGCCGTTGGTGGCCTCGTTATCAACAGCAATGGCACCTACAACCTCGAAGTAAGCACCAACAAGGGCACCTCTGATAAAATGAAAGCTTCCAATGTTAGCCTGGTAGGCAATCCTGTATTGTCTATTACAGATATCGATTCAGGTTCACTGGCAGTAGGCACCAATTTTACCATTCTTGAAAACACCGGCGCCAATGCTATATCAGGCACCTTTAAAGACCTGCCTGAAATGAGCATCATGAAAGTGAGTGGTTATGATTGGCGGGTTACTTATAAAGGCGGAGATGGTAATGATCTTGTGTTGATGGACGATCGGGCCACGCCAGTGATCATCACCAGTGCCAAAGCTGATACCGCTCTTGTAGGAAGGGCCTATCAATACAGCATAACCGGTATCAAGTCGCCTACCTATTTTAATGCAGCCGGATTGCCTTCGGGATTAGCTGTTGATACAACAACAGGTGTTATATCGGGCACACCGGAGGTATATGGCAATTTCAATGTGGTTTTACAGGCAGCGAACGATACGCTATCAGGAACGGATACGCTTCGATTGGCAGTGTTGAACAGTGTAGCAAGCAATCTTGCAGTGGCTGAAGGCGATTCAAGAGTAGTGGTGGAATGGAACTCTATATTGAATTTCACCTACAAGGTAAAACGTTCTACATCACCGTCAGGTCCTTTTACCGTTATCGGTAGTACAACCACGGCAAGGTATTCAGATTCACTGCTGACAAATGGTACTACGTACTATTATACTGTAACCGCTGTAGACGGCAGCACAGAATATCCGGAAAGCGCTCCGGTGGCCGCTACACCTAAATCAGGTCAATGGGGTTACTGGAAGTTCAACGAAGCCAGCGGCACAAAAGCTTTTGATGTTTGGGGAGCCAATCACGGTACGTTGCAGGCTGCAGCTACCCGTGATTCAGGTTATGTTTCAAGTGGTTTGAAGTTGAATGGTTCGGGCACTTCGTATGCCTTGCTGCCGAATGGTATATTCAGCACGGTGAACGACTTTACCGCCATGGCCTGGATAAAACCAAAATCCTTGTCTACATGGATGCGTGTATTTGACTTCGGTAGCAACACCAACCAATATTTCTTCTTAAGTCCCCAGGCGGCAGTGACCCCGGATGGTAAACAGACCATTCGCTATGCAATAAAAAATAACGGAACCGAACAGGGATTGAATGTCAACTATGCGATACCATTGAATGACTGGACGCATTTAGCGGTAACGCAATCCGGCAATACCTGCACCATTTATATTAACGGTGTAGCGGTTACTTCGGGCGCTATCACAATAAAACCATTCAATCTTGGAAGCACTACCCAAAACTACGTGGGTAAATCACAGTGGGCCGACCCATTGTATAATGGCATTATCGATGAATTGAAAGTATACAACAGGGCCCTCAGCAAAACAGAGCTCAATGCTGCGGCCGGCATATTGGCCGATACGGCCATGAAGGCGAAGCCTTACAAATACACGGTTGTTTCGCCCATTTCATCACCCACTCAATTCGTGGCTACAGGATTGCCTTCCGGCTTCACCATTAACGCCGCTTCGGGTGAAATATCAGGTACAACTGATACCACAGGCCAGTTTAAAGTGGTTGTTACTGTTTCAAATGGCACCACATCAGGCATCAGTACCATTTATCTGGAAGTATTGGATAATGTATTGAAAGATGTGCTGGTAGCAGCGGGTGATAGCAAGGCAATAGTTGAATGGAATCCATTGACCGGCTTGAGCTATTCAGTAAAACGTGCTACTTCTGCTAACGGTCCATTTAGTGTTGCAGGCACTACTACCGCTATACAATACATAGATAGCAGTGTTGCCAACGGCACTACTTACTATTACCAGGTAGTAGCCAAAGATTCTGTTGCAGAATATGCCACAAGCAATATCATTGCAGGTACGCCGGGTGCGGGTCAATGGGATTATTGGAAATTCAATGACAGCACCGGTACAAGAGCAGTTGATTCCTGGGGCGCCCGTCATGGTACACTTACAGGCGGTGCCAGCTTCACCACAGGTCTTCAGGGCAAGGCTGTTCAATTAAATGGCAGCAATGGATATGTTGCGCTTCCGGCCGGGTTAATGAGCTCAGTGAATGACTTCACGATCGCCGGCTGGGTAAAGCTTACTGCAAGCATCACCTGGGCAAGGCTCTTCGATTTTGGTACAGGTACCACTAACTATATGTTCTTATCACCGGTAAGTGGTACCAATACGGTTCGATATGCCATTAAAGTGAATGGCGGAACTGAGCAGCAGATCAACAGCACCGGACCACTGCCGGCAGGTGAATGGCACCATGTAGCGGTAACTTTATCCGGTACGGTAGGTACGCTTTATATTGATGGAGTGGCGGCGGGTACCAACAACAACATGGGCAATAAACCATCGGCCCTTGGTACCACTAACCAAAACTATATCGGCAAATCGCAATTCACCGCCGACGCTTATTTGAATTCGATAGTAGATGAATTCAGGATTTATAACAGGGCACTGACTGCTGCAGAATTGAAAACGGTGTACACCGGGTATGCACCACCGCTGGCGCCAACAAACCTGGTGGTTACTACCAGCAATAGCAAACCGGCCTTAAGCTGGACTGCAGCCAGTGGCGCAACAAGCTATAATGTGAAACGGGCAGGTACACTGGCCGGTCCTTACACAACTATTGCGACGATAACCTCCGCCAGCTATACCGATACATCTGCTGCAAGCTGTGCTACTTACTTCTATGTGGTATCAGCCAGCAACAGCAATGGGGAAAGTGGCAATTCTGTTATAGCAACGTTAGCAGGTAAGAAGCTGACGGGCACTTTGATTGGAACGGATGGTTCATTCAATAGCAATGGTAACACAAAGGCAAACGCAGTGGATGGCAACCTCGGCACTTATTTCGACGGTCCAACGGCGAACGGCGTGTGGGTGGGCTATGATCTGGGTGCAGACAGTACACAGGTCGTTTTCAAACTGCGGTATGCACCGCGGGCGGGCTATGGCTCGCGCATGATAGGCGGTGTATTCCAGGGTTCCAATGTGGCAAGCTTCAGTACCGCAACCACCCTCTTTACCATTACGGCAACGCCGGCAGATGGGGTTTATACAGAGAAATCCATTACAGGCACTGCTGCTTACCGTTATATTCGTTACCTGGCTCCCAATGCGGGATATGGAAATGTAGCCGAAGTGGAATTCTATGGAATAGCTTCCGCTGCCGCGCCGCAAATAACCAGTAAAGCGGGTACGAAAAATTTGTCATACGGCGCAGCCTTCAGTTATACCATTCCGGCTACCAATGCGAACAATTTCAGCGCTACCGGTCTTCCGGATGGATTAAGCCTCGATGCATGCACAGGCGTGATCTCCGGCACAGCGAACGCTGTAGGCAAATTCGCTGTCATCCTTACAGCTTCCGGTACGCCTGGCGCTGCAAGAGATACCATGCAGTTGGTGGTATATCGACAGCCAACTGTAAAAACAAAAAACATCCAGGTGGCCGTTGGTGGAAACGGAAATGCATCCATCACACCCCAACAGGTGGATGATGGTTCCATAAGCTACTCAGGGGAACTGATATTAAGTTTGGATAAAACCGATTTCACTTGCACTGATATAGGTTCGCCTGTCACCGTAGCGCTTACTGCCACAGATGCAGATGGCCATTCAGGCACCGGAACCGCACAGGTTACCGTTGTTGACAATGAAAAACCAACGCTTACTGCACCAGCAGACCAATTATTCTGTTACAGCAATGGAGGAACATACGCTGTTCCTTCCTTAACTGCAACAGATAATTGTGGAGTTGCTTCGGTAAGCTATGTGATAAGCGGAGCTACCTCGCGAAGCGGTACAGGCGCCAATGCCGGCGGTACCTTCAATGCCGGTACGTCGGCCGTATTATGGACGGTAACCGATGTGCATGGAAATGTGGCCACCGACACTACAATGGTAACGGTAAATACGCTGCTGACCGCAACCATTCCCGATGTATTCGCGATGAACCCGGCAGTGGACGATGCAAATACCATTTATATTGGTTATGGCCCGCAGTCGCTGGTTATTACTGCCATACCGAACGGAGGTGCCTCACCATACAGTTATCTATGGAATACAGGCGATACCACTAAATCCATTAGCGTAAGCGTCGCAGGCACTTATACGGCAAACATTAGCGACGGCAATGGCTGTCCCGGAACAGCTTCCATAGTAATAAAGATGCGCGATGTGCGTTGCGGAAACAATAAGGAACAGGTGATGGTCTGCCATAACAATAATACGATTTGTATTGCCAAAGACAATGTGCACAATCACCTGAATCATGGCGATTATTTAGGAGGCTGTCGAAGTGTGTCATACCGAATGCGTAATGCAGTAGGAACTATCAATAGCGATGCATCTGTGATCAATGTATATCCAAACCCGGTAAATGAAACCCTCACCATTCAGTTAGGGACGTTGAATACGGGTGCGGTGATGCAGCTATACAACGCCAGTGGCGTATTGGTTAAAACAGAAAGACTGATAACCAGCACTACAGCGCTTTCAGTAAAAGCATTGCCGGCAGGCGTGTACTATGTAAGAATAAAGAATGGAGAAACTACCATTACGCACAAAATAGTGAAGCTGTAGTCAGGCATTTTTGTTTAGTATTAAAATCAGGAGGCCGTTCCGATATCATCGGGGCGGCCTCTTTTTTGCCGTCACTCAATAATATTTAACAGATCAATTACATGCCTGTAATATTGCCTGCCCATGGGAATGGGGCAGGCGTTGGTTGAGCCTTTTACCAGGTGTATTGAAGTGAGCAAAAAAGAGGTGGAAATCAGCTAATTTAGCCAACCAATGTTACTTAGACCTTTTTCCGAAAAATTTCGATTGATGGGGGCGCACTATCTTGTTTGGGCGTCAATCCTGATCATCAGCTTCTTTTCAATGTTGCAGGCAGATGGAGCCGGCCCATCCGCGCTTTCTGCATGTATCAGTTGTGGTTTTTATGCCCTCATCGTATATGGGAATATCTGCTTCCTGTATCCGCGTTTTTATCAAAAGAAAAAAATCCTCCGGTATTTATTGGGCTCAATGGTATTGCTGGTTGTAGCAGGACCTGGCCGCGGTTACCTGTCCCTGTATGTGCGCAATGCCTCTTTCGCCGCTGCGCCTCACTGGCTGAATACCTGGGCCAATATTACTTTTTTGCTTTCTGTGACCACTGTTTTTATCCTGAGCTTTATCTTTCGGCTGGCGATGGCCTATTTTACGTTAAAGCAGCAGTCGGAAAAAATATTATTGCAACGAAGCCAGTTCGAATTGAGGCTACTGAAGGCACAGGTGCAGCCGCACTTTCTGTTCAACACGCTCAACGCTATTTATTATGAAGCGTATATGGAAGCCCCGCAAACCGCGCTGCTCATTGAACGGCTTTCAGATATCATGCGCTATTTTATTGATCAAAGCACAAAAGAATATGTTCACCTGGCAACAGAGATCCAGTTCCTCGACAATTATATTGCCCTGGAAAAAATGCGCATAAAGCCTGAACCGGAAATCATATTTCACCGCAATGTTGACGATCAGCGAAAAATTCCTCCCATGCTGCTGATGACCTTCGTCGAAAATATCTTTAAGCATGGCATCGATAAAATTTCAGGAAACAATAAGATATACCTATCGCTCTATGAAAAAGATCAGCACCTTGTTTTTGAAACGAAGAATTTTCTGAACAGGCATGCTGATCCGCGGCAGGAACCCGGACTTGGGCTAAACAACCTGCGCCAGCGCCTGATGATCCTTTATGGAAAGGATTTTGACATGCATACCGGGGAAGACAATCAATATTTTACTGCCTGTTTAAAATTTCCACTCACATGATGTTACGTTGTATGATAGTCGATGATGAGCCCAAAGCGGTTGACCTGCTGGAAGTACTTATAGGGCAGGCTACCGGCTGGCAACTGCTTGCAAAATGTTACAACGGCCTCGAAGCGATCGCCTTTTTAAAGAATAACGAGGTTGACCTGGTGTTCATGGATATTAACATGCCCCTGATCAACGGCATCGAACTGGCGGCATTATTATCGCCGGAAAAAGGAATTGTGTTTACGACTGCGCATAGCGAATACGCCGCCGAAAGTTATTCTTATCATACTATTGACTATTTGCTCAAGCCAATTACGCTGAAGCGTTTCCTCGCGGCTGTGCAGAAAGTAGAAGATCATTTCAGGGCACACCGCACGGTTCAAAAAGAAGAAAATGGAACTGCCGCCGACGAGTATTTTTTTGTAAAATCAGGCAAAGAACATCATAAGATTTTTTTAAACGATATCCTTTTTTTTGAAAGCCAAAAAGAATACGTACGCGTAATTACTACGAGTTTCGACATCCTTACTTACAGGCGCCTCAAAGACATAGAAGCTCAATTGCCAATGCACTTTACAAGGGTTCATCAATCTTTTATCGTGAACATACGCCATATGACCAAAATACAGGACAATCATATACATATCGGTGAAAAAAGGATACCCATCGGAGAAAAATACCGCGACAGTTTGATGGAGCTCGTTCGCAAGCGAACGTTTTAAGCATATATCCCGGAGTGTGTTGAGCCGAAATGCCTGTTGGTTGAATATAATTTCACAGGTGAACCGGAAGCTGCAGATTTGTTTCATGAAAAAGACACTACAACAGGGCTTCTTCTGCATCGTGATCGTAATGATTACGCTACCTGCTTTAGCTCAATCGAACCGGCTTATTGGTTCATGGCGTTTGATTGCTGCAGACAAAATATTACCTGATGGCACCCGTGTGATCGACTATGGACCCGACCCTCATGGCATTGCCATCTTTACGGCAGCCGGTAACTATGTTGTGGAGATCTTCCGGAATCAACGCATGAAATTTGCATCAGACGATCGCTCCAAAGCTACGTATGAAGAATACAGGGAGGCTGTGTTAAGCAGTAGTTGCCATTTCGGTACCTATGTTTTAGATACTATTAAACATACCATCACCTTTAATATCGACCGCGCTTCCATCCCGAATTCGGATCAAACTTCGCAGGTCCGTTCGTTCACGGTAAAAGGAGATACACTAAGCTGGCGGGTACCGGCCCGACCCGACGGATCTGTACCGGTATCTGTTTTCAGGCGCATACAATAATGCTGTTCATGTTACAGGCAACTGCACCAACCCGAAGGCTGGTGCAATATTGAAAAAAGAGCAGTATTAAATAATCATGGATTGAATATTTTCTGTGCATGTTCAAGCGATTGTGCGGCGCTTAGCTCATAATTATACATAGCCACTTTACCTATGCTGCCATGAAAAAAGGAACTATCGTTGGCTGTGGCAATTCTGAATGGCGCCGTACCATCCTGCGGAATAATCGAGTAACCGATCAATGAATCCTTATCCTGGAAGGTAACAACGGTGCCACTGCTGTTTTTACGATGTACATATAACTTCGTATACCCGGTTGGATAACCGGATGATGTATCAACGGTGTTCAGGACCAACGTATAATGTATCCATTCGCCTGGCTGAACAAGCCATGAGGGACCAGCCTGGTAATAGGAGCCTGCTCCTTTGCCGCCGGATAAATTAAAAGCATAGCCCGATATTCTGTTGGTACGTCCTGTATCGTCGCGCACCGGGTTGGTACCGTACATTCTGGCAACGTATTCACATTTTTTGTTTTCGCATTTACCCATCCAGTGCACATACCCCGTTCCCTCCATATCTTCAAAGTCAGGCACATCGGGGCGTATCCAGGCTTCGAGCGTAAGAATACCGGTGGCAGGTATTGATAGCTCGGGTTTATCGGCCACTTCAACCTTTTGCGTGGTGCCGTTAAATACCAATGATCCGTCGCCGTTAGGCATGGTGGTTATACCAGGGTTGTTGTAAATAGTTCCCGGATGGTTATTGCCGCTAATATCTTTTCCTGACGTGCTCCAGAAAGCAATGGGGCTGGCAGATAAAATAAGGTAATCGTAATCGAACATTTTATTGCCATGGCCCAGTATTTTGGCCCTGGTTAATTCATAATTATAAATCGCTACTTTACCAATAGCCCCTTTGAACCAGGAGTTCATGTTGCGTGTTCCTATACGAAAAGGAGCGGTGCCTGCAGCAAGCGTACTACTGCTTAATGTATCCTCGTCTTCAAACGTAGTTAATGAACCATCGTTGTTTTTTCTTTGCACATACAGTTTGGTATAACCATGTGGCTGTTGTGTTGTAACGGCTGTTGTATTTATAACAAATACATAGTGCAGCCATTCGCCTGCCGTAAGTGCCTGGTCCAAAGAAGGCTGGTAATACGAACCGGCAGCTGTATTGCCATTGAGCGTAAAAGCATTGCCAACGATCCGGTTGCCGCGGCCTTCATCGTTTCCTGTTGGATTTTGTCCGTACATCCTGCATACATATTCATGTTCACCAGGTTCGCCTTTACCCATCCAGTTTACATAACCGGTTCCTTCCATATTTGGAAAATCCGGTACATCGGGCCTGATCCAGGCTTCCAATGTAAGAATGCCCGTAGCCGGCACAGAAAGATCGGGTGAGTTATTTACCTGAATATATTGGTTGATACCATCAAACCGAAATGAACGATCGCCATTTGGTAAAGTACCGCCGGATGGATTATTCATGGCAACCCCATTGTGTCCATGGCCTGTAAGATCATTGATGGAAGTACCGTTCCAGAAGGCAACGGGTTCATCGGCCAATACTGTGTTGTCGTAGGGACTCAGGGCCGCATTGATGGAATATGAGAACGAACCTTTATTGCTACTGGTGCTTAATTCAGCATTGCCGGTGTCGAAATTGCGCCGGCAACCGATAACAGTTGTAATAATAGCAGCGTAGAATAGGATACGTTGAATTTTCATGATTTGGATTTAGGGTTATTAAATGAAATATTACCTGCATACACGCTTTAAGTAAAGACCCCGGCAGGAGCCAGGGCCTTTTAAACAGAGAGTGAACCTTAAAGCTACTTATGGATGTGGACCAGGAGAGGTTCCGATACCTTCCAAAATGATGGATGTTATCACCGTTGTTAGAACAATTGATAAGATCATACAACTGGTTTTTAAAAGTTAATTCCTACTCTGTTAAGGCTTTTCGGAATCCGCCATAGAAAATTTTCTCATGTGATTAATCCAATATTTTATACATCCAAAAGTCATAATCGCCATGCGCACCACTTACATCACCGTCGGTACTGTTTGATGTGCCTGCCACTATAAAGCTGTTGCCGGAAGCGGGAGCTATAGCAAAAGACATATCATTCAATGTACCGCCCATGGCCTTTTGCCATATTATAGCGCCACTTGCATTTAATCGTACTACCCAGCTATCGTTGCCACCGTGATTTCCGGTTATATCGCCATTTGTGCTGCCGGCAATGCCGGCTACGATGCAACCGCCTTCCTGTGCCGGTTCAATTTTCAGCACCTGATCGCTTCCGGAACCACCCAGCGTCTTCTGCCATATAATAGAACCACTGACATTTAATTTTACTACCCAACCATCACTATAACCATGGTTGCCGGTTACATTGCCATCTGTACTGCTGGTAGAACCGGCTACCAGTGAGCCACCATCTGATGTAAGTATTATTGAACGAGCTGTTTCACTTGCTGTGCCACCAAACGTTTTTTGCCATTCGATGTTAAGGGATGCATTTAGTTTCACCACCCAACAATCAGCGCTGCCCTGATTCGTGCTTACATCACCATCAGCACTGGATGTATTACCGGCTAACAGGTAACCGCCATCAGAAGTGGCTGTTATATTATAAGCTAAGTCACTACCTGTTCCGCCGTATGTTTTTTGTGTGGTGAGCACTCCGTTTGCATCGAGCTTTATCACCCAATAATCATTGCCTCCATGATTGCCGCTTACATCATCTATATTACTTGCTGTGTACCCTGCTACTATATAACCATTCGAAGTTGCTTTAATAGAATAGGCTATATCGGCATAGGGTCCCCCATAGGATTTCTGCCATACTATAGCGCCGGCGGCACTTAGCTTTACTATCCAAAAATCACTATTGCCAAGACTACGCGTTACATCACCATCCTGGCTGTTGGTAGAACCGGCTACCACGCACCCGCCATCAGCCAATGGTAAAATGTCGAATGCCTGCTCGTTACCGGTTCCGCCCAGTGCTTTTTGCCAGGCAATGGTGCGGTCGGCATTCAGCTTCACCACCCATAAATCAATATTGCCATGGTTACCGGTTACATCGCCATCAGTGCTGTATGTATAACCAGCCACCAGGTAACCGCCATCTGAAGTTGGCTTCACCGACAGGGCATATTCAGTTCCGGTTCCGCCCAGCGCTTTCTGCCAGGCCATTTGATTAACGATAACCAGGTCCTTAGTACTTGTCTTTTCTACTCCATTCACCGTTACAAACACTTTTCCGCTGGTAGCGCCGGCCGGTACTTTAATTGTTAGCGTGGTAGTGGCAGCCTGTATAATATCTGTAACTACTGTATTGCCTATACGTACTGAATTTTCCGTTGCAGTGGCACTAAAGCCACTACCATTAATAGTTATTGTCTTGCCAATCCATGCAGTATCGGCGCTAAAGCTGTTTATTGCCGGGCCTGTTTCGGGGCTATCTTTTTTACTACAGGAAAATAAACTTAACAGCGAAGCAATAAGCATTGCTGTTACCCCGGGGCGGTTATTGATCAGGATTTTCATAATTGGTACTGTTTTTTTTCAAATGATTGTTTTTGTTTATAGTGCATAGGGATAAATAAAGTACATAGGGCAATTGAGGTACCTGTTATTGCTTTATAATTTTTATGCTTTTCAATCCATCACTTTCGAATACCACGAAATAAACTCCCTGGGCATAGTCGCTCATGTTCCAGTATATTTGGTTCATTCCTTTCCGGCACAATGACTTTTTGCTTTGTAATAATTGTCCGTTTTGGTTATACAGGCTAATTACATACTCTTTTTCCTGGTTGCTGAAAAGGGCTACTACAAATTGGTCCTGTAAAGGATTGGGATACACCTGCACTGATGTTTGTGCTTTGGAAGCCACCGGTTGCGGTATAACATTATTACTTACCCGTAACATTTGACTGATTGTTTCAGGCGCCAGCGTAAAGGTGTTAAAATTATTGAGGCCATACTTAACCACTATGTTATTGGTGGTATCGCTGGTGTCTTTTCCGTTTAATACCCATTCACCTTCCTGGGCATCAATTCCCGACCAAAGGGCAAGCGTGTTTTCATTAATGCCAGCCAGCTCTGAATCCAGGTAATAAAACCGCAGCGTTCCATTTACGGCAACGTTGTTGGTGGGGATTATTATAAAATAACGTTGAATGCCTGGTCCCACACCTGGCAATGACTGTTGCAGGTGCCCCCTTTCAATTACCGTTTGGCCCAGGTTGGCAGCGCTCGTAAGTTCAACACCAATATTGCCGGGGTTTACTGCCTGGGGAGCATTCAGTATAGCTGTTTTGCGAATAACACCACCGTTGGTACCCGTAATATGCGACGAATTGCTTTCGCCCGAAATATTACCGGCGCTGCCCAGGTCGAGGGTATGGTTGTTTAATTGCAGATGGCCATTGATCATGGCAAGGGTTCCCTCAATAACAATATCGCCATTCAACACTACATCATTCGAGGGCCGGTTGATGGTAACATGCTTAAAGGCAGGTGTATTGCTACCTCCCAGCAAAGGTTGGGCAGTAGTGGCATTTCCCGTATATATAATCGTGCTTGTACCCTGTTTAAAACCTCCATCGGTAATGAGTCCCGCATTATTCAATACCAGTTTAACAGGTCCGTCCATAATCATGAATGATCCCGGAGTAAGGCGAATACCTTGTGCGGATAACCATACCGGAAATGCAGCTACCACGATGTTGATAAGTGCAGTTCGTATGTACTTTTTAAGTGCCATATCAGGAATATTTTTGTTTTAAAGGGATCATTATTTCGACCGTTGCATCAATTGTTTGAGCTCATTCAGTTGCTGTTGCAGGTCGGTTAATTTTTTGTTCTGTGCTTCGTTCGCCTGTTGCTGCTCTGTTATTTTCTTTTGCTGTGCACTAATAATAGTCTGTTGTTCCTGAACGGCTTTTACCAGCGGTACAACAAACGATTCGTAACTGAGGCTATAATGTTCCTGCGCTGATTTGGGCTGAATGATGCCGCTGAAATTGTAACCCGATGCCATAGCTGCTTTTTCAACTTCCTGGGCAATAAAACCGCTGCGGCGAATGCGGGCTGCTTCGTCATAGGAGGCCTGCAGCGCATCATTGCCGGATACATCTTCTTTACTATTACCCGATGGTCTTAATTGGGCATCAAACCGTTTTACATCAAACTGATAAGTAACCGGGCGCAGTTGTAAAATAAAATCCAATCCTTTTACATCTTCCTGCACCTGAAATTTGAAACGGCCATCAGAGGGAGTGGTAAAAGGCACCTGGCCTTCTATAACAGTTACGGCACTGTTACCAAGTCGTATTTTGTTGGAAGCATTGACCCATGCGTGATCTCCTATAGCTGTTGCATTAGAAATATTTGCGGAACCGACAGTTGCATAGTCTCCAATGGCTGTATTAAACGATCCTGTGGTATTGGCATACATGGCATTGTATCCAACGGCAGTATTATAATCCCCGGTGGTATTATTATCCATGGCATGGCTTCCGATCGCTGTATTCAAATGACCTTCGGTATTGGAAGACAAGGCACCGTGTCCGAAAGCCGAATTCACATTCCCGCCGGTATTAGCATACAGGGCATGGTTTCCGATTGCTGTATTGTATTCTGTACTACCGTTTTCAGGATTGGAAAATCCAGCCTGGTAGCCCCAGAAAGTATTTCCGTATTTATTTATAAGACCGGATCGCTTGTTATTCACCCGTATTTTCAGTGCAGCATCATTGGTGGTGCCCAGGAAAGCTGTAGAGTCAACCGGGTTGCCCG